>Ga0163179_10001334_pt1 | contig 17573 bp, 8 predicted proteins | sample AtlANTMetagenome_FD_109643 | JGI IMG/M metagenome (GOLD analysis project Ga0163179, IMG submission 109643) | Marine eukaryotic phytoplankton communities from the Atlantic Ocean - Atlantic ANT 2 Metagenome | ecosystem: Environmental > Aquatic > Marine > Oceanic | place: North Atlantic Ocean... | reverse complement strand
GAAATCCCAGATATAACTGGAGCTGGATAAACTATATTATAAAAATTACTATCTATTATTTTATTTATATTATCATGAGTCTTAGAAGAAGAGAAGTTAAACCCAGAAGAATTATAATCCTCCCAAGAACTCATTACAAAAAACTGGCCGCTACCAGAAAAGTTTTTGCCTACATTTAAATCGAAAACAGACAGATTCTCGCCGTCCTCGCCTGTAGTTCGAGAATAACTATTTATAGAAAAGAACGCGCTTTTGCCATCTCCCGTAATTCCAACAACATTGTCTCCAGAAGAATAACTTCCAATAGAATTGATTCCGCTAATTCTTATTTTTCTATCTACATGTAATTTATTTGCGTCTGCATGATTTCCGCTAATTCCTGTTATAGTAGCAAGCGGAAATATATTACCAGTAGTATTTAAAATTGAAGAATTATTATTACCGCTTATTAAAACAGGAGAAGATACTATCCCTCTCGGCACTTTTACTTTGACAGAAAAACCCTCTTCATTTAAAAGGCTTCCTCCTGCTCCAGTAGTTGAAATTGTCTCTTGGAATTCTCCAGATATAACTTTACCTGTTTCATTCTGAAAAGAAGCATTTAAACCAGAAAAGAATTTGCCAGATAAGGTTATTTCTTCGTTGAAAACTGGGTACGAGTCAGAAACTCCGGAGAACTTGACTATTTTAAAGTTGGCTGTGCCAGTCGTTACTCTGTCGAACCTGTCCCTTAATTTAAAGACTCCAGAAACGTCGCTAGATACGTTAACAGTATTTAAAGTAGTTCCTGTTTCATCTATTATAGTATCGATTCTAGTAGGCAGGTTTAAAGATATTTGTTTTGCATTTTTTGAGACAAAAGTATCTTGATTTATTTCTCCTCCATTTGAATCAAAAGTTATCGCCCTATTTACTAAGTTTAGATTATCTCCAAAAATGCCTACTCTGTTTCCTTCCCCCAACACAGAATAAGTCAAACCGGACGCTATGGCGGGAGAGATTCCGGAGACTAACGGTTTTTTAGGAAAGATAGAAAGCTTACCTGTTGACTCTACATTTCCTCCACTAGATATAATAGTAACAAAATCACTTAATGCCCCTGTTGGAATTTTAAAAGATATTCCGGTCGTGCCATTAGTTGTTAAATCGTCTACGGCTAAATTTGATACTTTGACTTTAGAGCTGTGCAGTCCGCTAAAAAATCCACTAACTGTTATCGTACTTTCTTCAGCTCCAGATAAAGGAGAGAATCCGCTTATAACTGGTCTTTTCCAAACAGGAACATTTCGAAGTAGGTTGCTTGTTCCAGCAAAATTCTTAACTTGTATGTTAATCCCGGTAGAATCAATTTCTGGAGGAAACTTAAAAAATGATTCAGTAGTATAATTTCCGCTTCCAGTGACGCCAGTAGCTTTAGTTTTAGTCAATACTTTATCATTATCTGCATCAATAAAAATTATATCAGAGTTTTTAATTAAATTTAATCCAGTTAAAATACCTGTTGAATTTGGCTGTCTATTATAGCCTAACCCTCCTTCTAAAGACTCTATAAAAGGATGTCCTTGAACAAAGAAACCGCTTTCTAAAGTTGCGGAAGCTCCGTAAAGCCCACTAACAGAAACGTCTACAAAAAACGAATTTCTTCCAGATTCAAATCCTCCGGACTGAAGACCTGTAGGAATATTTATTCCAAGTCTGTCAGAAAAACTTGATTTTAATATACCGCTTCCTGTAATATCGATAGAAACCCCAGTTATATCTTTTCTAGTTAGAGTTACTTTATTTATTTGCAGAAGTTCTTTACCTGTTATGTTTATTCTTTCCCCAGTTAAAGCATATTCTAAATCTGTACCAAGAACAGAAGGAGTGACTCCTGTTACGTTAATAGTCACTCCAGACGGATATATATCATTATTATTACTGTATAATGAAACTGTGTGATCTCCCTTTTTTGTAGAAGAAGGGACTTGTCCGCTTATTGAAGAATCGTTTATAATTTTAAATTCATTTGCATCTACATCACCTATTTTTACTTTGACTCTATTAGTATCAGAATTAAAATATAATATATCTTCAAAAAAGTTTTCGCCCTCTATAGTAATTAAGTTCCCTGCTATTACTCCAGATGCCGGGACTATTCTTTCTATATTAGCCAGATGAGAAACAAAAGCTTGCTCTACATTTCCTGTGACTGCTGTATCGTCGGATAGCAGTAAAGCTATAGGTCCGCTTGTTTTACCAGTGGGAACATTTGTTTGAAAAGAATTTCCTGACGAATTAAATATAGCCTCTCCAGTAATCCTATTCGGGAATCTCAATCCAGTCACGCTAGCAAAACTGCTCCCACTGACCGTTATAGGCTGACCGGGTACCTGAAAAGAGGGAGACACAGAAACAATTTGAGGGACTGCTATAAAATTGTTAGAAGAAATACCGCTGTTTAAATTTGAAGCACTAGGCCTAATTGAAGAAGACACACTAATCCCCGTAGCTTCAGCTCCCACAGGAACAGTGACTTCTATTTCTCTGGAGGACCGAACTTTAAAAGAAGCTGGTGTTTCCCCAAAATTTACATTTGTTACTCTAAAAAAGTTTTCTCCTGTTACAGTTATTATGTCTCCCGCTGCCGCTTTAGTATTTTCTAAATCACCTACTTTAATAGCGTCTCCCGAAGCTAAGGCTATAGTTGGCTGCGTTCCTAATATTTCTTTTGCTTCTCCATCATTTGTTATGATAAAAATTTTATCTTGAGAAGCTGCGGAAGCAGGAACAATTCCTTTGACTCCCGTCGTGCCTTCAAAAATTAATCTATCACTATTTATTCTCGTAGGCCCCCAGAGTACATGGCTGGCCTCGGTCAAATTAGTGCCGCTTAATAAAAATCCTGAGTTTGGAAAAAATGAAGACATGTTATATTACTGGTTGATTTATTGGAATAGATTCATTTCCATCATCATCTTTAAACACGGGCCTCGCTATAGGAGTAATCGTAGCAGCTGCTAAAGTCCCTATTGCAGTAGCGTTTGAAACTATACTCAGTTGATGAGATACTTTGTTATCTACAGAAGTTCTAATTGACCTACTTTGTAAAGCGCCGAAACAACTAAAGCTCTCTTGAGAGTTAGTATCACTATAATTAAACAATTTTATTGTAAACTTGGAATCAGCGCCGCTAAAAGGAACATGTCCTGTAGGGTTATCAACTTCTAACCCCATAGAGACATTTTTTTTCCCAAAATAAATTCTGTCAGGAACAGTTTTCCCAGCCGAATAAACAGGATTAATCTCGCTAGAATAACTGTACGACATATTAATAAAATCATTTATTTCGCCTACATCGCTACTTGAAGCATTTTGAACTTCAATATTTTTACAGTTCAATACCTTCTCTTTAGGAACTAGTTCTTCTGTTTGAACAAAGTCTCCGCTTAGGTCATCAAAAAAAACAATTGTAGAATTAGCAACTACTGGTTGGTTTGGCTGAAAGTTTATATCGTAAGATCGCAAATACCCGCTTTTGAAAACCATTCCACCAAAACTACCTGAAACAGGCACGCCTTCATTGCTTCTATTGCCTGCTATTTTTTCTCCTTGAGTAGTAATAAAAGCTTTTATATTATCTAAGTTTCCTGTCAAGTAGTGGCTAAATGTTAAAGTAGACCCTATTCCTGCGTTGGCAAAATAATTCCTAGAATGTCTTTGTCCTGCATCGTACCTTGGGTCTATAGAAGCTTGAATATCTAAAGAGCACTGATCTGCAATTATATTCAGGTCATTTAAACTAAGCTTTGTATTTTTAGATGAAAAAATCATTAATATACACTCCTTATCTGTTTAGTAGCGTTTACGAGTCCTCCGGCATCAACCGAAACTTGAGTATTACTCAACACTGGTTCATCCATTTTTAACTGCATAGCAGTGCTCCCGTCTAAAGCTTTTATATTTAAATGAAAATTCTCATTTTTTCCTGTGAAAGCTATTCCACTAGCTTGATAAACATTTTCTGTAATAGACGCTTCTTCTTCTGCTGAATGATATAAAAAAGAAAAAGGAAATTCTTTGCCTAGTTTATACACAGGCTCGTATTGGAAATTTAAAGAATAGTCTACAGACTGCACTATGCCTGTTTGATCTTCGCTGGTAATAGTCGCAGGAGAACCTGACGTCATAAAAGAGGAGTAAGCGGAATGGCCTACTGTTCCGGCCAACGATTGCTCCTCCTTTTCTCCTTCGGTTGCAGTCAAGCTGCCACTTACAGGTATATTTTCTCCAGAGCCGAAAAGCTCAAAATTTACATCGCATTGAACAGGAGAATAAGGGGCTAAAGATAAAGAATATGATGACAACAACCCTTCCCCGCTAATACCCCCAAATACTATATCTACTCCAGAAGCAATAGATTGCTTGGAAGTTTTTAATCCGCTGGCTAAATCATTTATAATATTAAAACTGCCCGTGGTTTCTAGAAATGTATCTACTATACCTGTTAGTACAGGTGTATAAGAAAAAGATATGCTAGCTGTTCTAGCTCCTTGAGGAGTCTGTTCTACTGCTCCTTTAAACCCTATTCCTTTAACTGGTCTTAAGTCAGCCGCTTCGCTTAAAGCGCAGTTGTAAGCTAATATAGTTTCACTGCGATCATTATAATGTATCGTAAGCGGAACTTGATCGTATCTTATTGTGGCCATGTTAGCGAAAAATAGTTCCTTTCAAAGTGAAGGCTATACTTGCTGTTGATTCTGTATTTATTTGGTATTGCTCAGATACTAATAACATGTTATTAAAAGAAAAACTTTGCATGCTATTATTTTTACTATTTTCGTTTATAGTTAAGCTTACATCTCTAAACACGGTTTCTTCTGGCACGAATCTCATATTTTTTATTTCGTAATCATCGGGCTGTATGTTAAATTGAAGAGTAACGTCTAACGGGGAATCAGAAACTACTTCGGCAGGAGTTCTACCAGCAAAATCATAGATAGGAGTTCTTGGTGTTTGTATGTCTAAAGAGTAGCTCATGACTCTATTTGTATTAAATTCATCTAAATCTATATTTATAGAGTTGTATCCTGCGGTTTGTACTGTTGTATCATGAGGAGAAGAACTAGAGGGGGTAAAAAATTCTCCTGTTCCAAGCTCCCCGTAAACCTCTGCTTGCATACCTAAAGTTGGAATTTCTCCTATTGAACAAGAAGATGAGTACGAGCTTAGATAAGCTTCTGTAAATTGAACTTTTTTATTTTTATAATCTATTTGGCCGCTAAAGGGTATTGCTCCAGTAAATTCCAAAAAGAAATCATCGTATACTAAAAGACTCTCTGCTGAAATAGACGCTGTTTGAGGCGATGACGGCGCGTAGATCATGTTTTTGTGCCCCAAGGTTGAGATGGGCTGAGCAGTGCTCTCGTAGCCGAAATTCAGGCTCTGGACTCCATTGACTCCAGTGCCGTTTACCGCTAACTTTTGCTCCTCTCTCCTTATGCGTGATAACATTTACATTATTTACACTTTTTTAGTGTAATATTTTGAGAGGTATAAGGAAAAATGGCTGACGAAAATAGCATTTATAACATCACGGAGTATAAAAACGATGTAACGTATAATAAAGACGAAGTCGTTGCTGTTTTCGAACGTTTTTCAACATTCAGCGTCCCCAAATCAGTCAAATATTACTACAGCACATCAAATAGCAACCAAGGGAACACTCCAGTCTCTGATTCTGCTTTTTGGGGAGGTATAACCACCAGAAACGGAGCGGCTAAAGCAAAATTTATCTGGTCTCCCTCTTATAACTTTTCTGTACAGCACGAACCAAGAACGAGTACAATAACTTTTGGGAATGGCTATCAACAAAGATTTAAAGACGGGATCTATAATAACCTGTTAAAATTTTCTTTGAAGTTCGAGCATAGGGACACGAAAGAAGCTAAAGCTATAAATCATTTTTTAAAAGCTCGAGACGGTGTTGAGTCTTTTGTTTTTGAAAACATTCCAGAGCCTCATAACGATTTGCAAAACGGGGGATATACAAAGATTTTTGTTTGTAAGAGCTGGACGAGCGAATATGTTTTTTATAACAACTATACAATAACCGCAGAATTTGAAGAAGTTAACAATTAATGCCTAGTGACTATACTCAAATACCAAAAGACCAAGCTAAGTCTTCCATAAAGTCTCTTGCTAGAGAACTTGGAAACCTAGATCCTTCTACTCTTTTGTCTTTTTTCGAAATAGACCTTTCTTCTGTAGTAGGCTCTATTAGTTCTAGTTTAATAAAAGATTATGCAGAAGTTAATCCTTCTCTGCCGAACTTTGAAGACTCAAAAGATAATATTTTAAGATTTCATAACAATATCAGAATATTTGATTCTTATATATTTTGGCAAGGAAAAACTTTTTTCCCCGCTCCTATTCAAGCAGAAGGATATGAAATAAGTTCTAGAGGAATATTACCCACGCCTAGGCTAAGCATGTCGTCGCAAAGCGACCAAGAAACAGAAATCCTCTCTCTTATCAGAAGGGCCATAAGAAAATATGGAGATATAGTTGGAGCGAAAGTAACTAGAATTAGAACTTATGCAAAGTTTCTAGATAAAAATAATTTTGCAGATATTGCTAAATATGACGGAACCGACGGAAGTTATCTCTCTTCTTTTCCTGAAGGATACGAGCCTGACCCTTACGCTGAACTTCCAAGAGATATATTCTTTATTGAAAGAAAAGCTTCTGAGTCAAAAACTGCTATAGTTTATGAGCTAAGCTCCTCTTTAGACGTCGAAGGAGTCAAGCTGCCTAGAAGAACAGTTCAGTCTAAAAAGTGTGGATTTGCTTATAGAGGATGCGGGTGCTTTTACGAGTCAGCAAAGCCTGAAAAATTAAGATTTAATGAATTAACTCCAAATATCATGCCTAAGACTGATCCCGATGAACCAGACCAACCGTTACCGGGGCCGGGCACTACAAGCGAACTTTTAGCCAAGTGTCAAATAAGAGATTCGGAGCTTAGGCTACCTGAAGAGGCCCCTCCTGTTGCTACTATTAAAAATAGCAGTATTACAGAACTGTTAGGCGGTAACCCTTTAAACGCTCAAGGAGAATGGAAGCATGATAGAAGCTATAATGTAGGTGACTATGTTTTTAAAATAAAAGATAACATAAAATATTATTTTGTATGCAAAGCGTCCGTGCCTTCTGGTTCTACGGAAACAAAATACAACCCACCGAATCCTGACTACTGGATTTCTGACATGTGCTCTAAAACTTTAGAGGGATGCAGAAAAAGATGGGGACTGCAAGGAGGCGTAAATATTGGTGAAACTGAAGACTTCGTAAAAGGCCAACTGCAATTTGGAGGATTTCCAAATGCTACTAAACTTGAACAGTCCGCAAGATGATTAACAAATATATTAAAAATCATATAAAGAAACACGCTCTGGAGGAAAATCCTAATGAGTGCTGCGGATTGATTTTTGAGTCTGACGGAATTACTAAAGCTCGCAGAGCTAAAAATACATCGACCGACAAGAAAAGATCTTTTGCTGTAGACACTGTAGACTATTATAAAGCCTCGTTATTAGGTGACGTGCAAGCTATATATCATTCTCATTCCAACGGAAACCCTGACTTTTCCATAAAAGATAAGGAAGACAGCTTAAAGCATAAAATTAATTTTGTGCTATATGATATATATTCAAATGCTTTTAAATTATTTGACTATCAGAAAAATAAAGAAGAAGTCTTAGAAATAGATTTCGAGTGGGGCAAGTCAGATTGTATTTCTCTCGTCCAGAAATATATAAAGAAAGAAAAAGGATACGATTTAATGCTGCCGGAAGAGCTTAATAGCAGAGACTCTAAATGGGTGAATAAAAATTTAAATATTGTCTCAAAAACTTTTGATTTAAATAAAGATGCTTGGACGCAAGTTAATCTTTTGTCTATTCAAGACTTGGAGAATTGCGATATTTTGTGCTTTTCTCTTAAAAACAATATAGACCATTTCGGTATTTATACTTCTAACGGCATGTTTCTGCATCACCCTATTGGTAAAAAACCAAAGAGTGACAGCATAGAAGAATACTATAATAGTTTAACAAAAGTGTATAGATTTAAAAAATGAACGACTCTTTAACTACAGTTAAATTTCATGGGGATTTAGGTAAAAGTATCGGAAGAGACACTTGGAAGCTGGCTGTGCAGTCTGTAGGAGAAGCTATAAACGCTGTGGAGAACCAGTGCAAAATACTCTGTAAAAAACTAATGGAGAACGACAAAAAAAATATAAAATACAGAGTTTTAATCAATGGTAAGGATTTCGTTCACGACAATGAAAAAGATATAAATAAATTTGAAGGCTTAGAGACTTCTGAGCTTGTGATAAAAAGAGAAATAGAAACTATAGACATTATTCCAGTAGTCGAAGGAGCAGGAGGAGATGCTGCAGATATTTTTACGACTATTATAGGAGCTATTTTAGTTGTAGCAGGCCTTTTTCTCATGACTATTCCGGGCATGCAAGTTTTTGGGTCTGGCATGGTGATGGCTGGTATCGGACTCATGGCGGCAGGAATATCAAATCTTCTTACCTCCATGCCCGAGTTTGACGACTTTAGACAGATAGAAGGCGGCGGCAGACCATCTTATCTTTTTTCTGGGCCAGCGAACGTCATCAGAGAAGGCGGTCCAGTATTTATAGGATACGGTCAATTACTAGTAGGCAGTCAAGTGATTCAATCCACTATAGAAACTGTAGATGAATTAAATGGTAACTTTATGAATCTGCAGGCTGACAAACTTATATTTACCCCATATCCTAAATATTGGGGTTTCGAGGGTTATGGCTTGGATTATGGAAATGATTTTCGCGATGGAATTAAGGGAGATCAAGCAATGCGAGACAGAGCTAAGATTGTTAGCGATAAAACTTTGCTAGATGGATGTGGGCCAGCTGGAAATCCTACGGTTGGCGGCAAAAAGTCTGTGCTAACTTCTGACGGGGACGATTATATAAACTTTTCAGAAGAAGGATTGGAAGGACATGAAGATGCAGACGGATTCAAAATAGTAAACGGCAAACGGGTATTTGTAGTCGATGAAGGCTATGGTTACGATTAATTATTATGGGTAGAGACGAAAGAACGGCAAGGCCACCTATTCAAGACGAAGCGGGAGTTTTTCGCACCGGCGAAACCGGCTTATTCTCGGCTAAAAGTCGCGTTAACATCGCAGATTTATTAGGCGAAGGAGAGATAGATGGAATAGTTAGCGGCCAATATTATTTCGAAGGAAATTTAGGGGACACAGGCTATCATACTTGCACCTATAAACCTTATAGTGCTCTAGACGCTTCCGGTAATTGCGATACAGAACTAGGATACCTTAGATCTGTTTACTGGAACGACGTTCCTGTAGTTTCTAAAGATGGCTTTTATAATTTTCAAGAAGTTAACTTACAATGGAATAAAGGACTTCCTCAAGGAGAACTGCCCTCTTTAAATCCTGAGTTGCCAAATGATGAGAATGCTAAGAATTCAAAAGATTTTGAGCTTTCTCTTTTTAGACCAATACAAGAACGACTTTTTGGTCCGACTATAGATCTTAGCGATCCTGAGCTAACTCCCGGATATAAAGCACCGAACCTATCAGCAACAGTGGTCGGAGCAAAATCTAGCAAGAACTTCGGGAGTAGTATGAATAGAGAAGTTTCTAATCCGCCAACCCTTTTAGGGGAGATAGATAGAAACGCAAAAGTATATACTGTATTAAACAAAGAGTGCGTAGCTGTTCAAGTAAATATTAAAGTCCCTAGACTGCTAGAAACTCTGGCTGATGACCCATTCGATAATGCGAACGTCCCACCCGCAGGAGGAGGAAGCAAAGGAAAGATAAGGCAGACATTTTTTGACAAGAAGTTGAAGCATAAAGAGGCTCAGCTTACTTTCGGAAATGGAGACGTTAAAGCGAGAAAAATAAGATATCAAATATATACAAGACCAATATACGACACCAGAAATATTACCTCGTCTTCCACAAACCCGGGCGATCTTTTTGTTCCTTGGAAAACGGTACCGGACGTAGATGATACTATCTTCGGAAAAATTGAAGAACCTTATCTCAGAAGTATTGACATAAATTTTAATATTGGGCTATGGAAAAACGATCTTCCAAGACAGAGCAAGAACTATAAATACTTTCAAGGCTGGGAAATTAAAATAATCAGACTAACTCCAGATTCTGTTCACTCATTTTTGAAAAATGAATCTTTTGTAGATTCTTTGATTGAGATATATGACTCTGTGATTAGGTATCCTTATTGCGCGATGGTTTATTCTAAATTCGACGCAGAGTTTTTTAATCAAATACCTCAGAGATCTTACGAGTGCAAACTGCTTAAAATTAAAATACCAAATACTTATGACCCTATAAAAAGAACCTACACCGAGCCTTTAGGATATTGGGACGGTTGTTTTAAACACAAAAAAGAATGGACTGATAACCCAGCTTGGTGTTTTTACGATTTAATAACTAATAACAGATATGGCTTAGGAGATTATATTGACCCTAACACAGTAGATAAATGGACTCTTTATGAAATAGCTCAATATTGCGATACTTTAGTATCTAATGATCGTGGCGGTCTAGAACCTAGATTTACTTTAAATCATATTATAGTTTCGAGAGAAGAAGCCTATAAAGTAGTTAATGAACTAGCTTCTGCATTTAGAGCTATTGCTTATTTTGCTTTTGGAAATATATATGTGAGTCAAGATTCTCCGAAAGTGCCTAAGTATTTATTTAACAACTCAAACGTTCTAGAAGGCTCATTTCTTTATTCTTCATCTGCTAAAAAAGCCAGACATACCGTTGCTTTAATTAGGTATAACGATAAGCATAACATGTATCAGCCCTCTATTTGTTATGTCGAAGACCAATTCGGCGTTCAAAGATATGGCATAAGAGAAATTGAAACTAGTGCTATAGGTTGCACAAGCGAAGCTCAAGCAAAAAGATTTGGAGAATGGATTTTAAGAAGCGAGCTACTGCAGACAGAAACGGTTCAATTCACGGCTGGTACAGAAGGAGCCTACTTACGCCCCGGAGATAACATTAGTATTTATGATGAGCATAGAAATGAAAGAAAGCTGGCCGGAAGAACTATTACTGTTGAAGAAGTAGCTACGGGACTTGCGCCTTCAGGAGTCGCTTCTTCTCAAGGTACAGAAATATCTTACTCTAGAGATGACGGGAATGGCAATTACCCCATGACCGGCAACGCCATCACTTTAGACAAGCCTATCTATCTCACTCCTGAGAGAGAATATAAACTATGCTTACTAACTCCTACTCACTATTATGAGCCTACTCAAATAACGCCAACTAAATGCGAAGAAAATATAGAAATTACTACGCAAACAATAACTAGCGAGACAATAGTAGAAAGAGAAGTTGAAGTTGCGAATGATTCAAGCGAAGTCACTGTAGGTATAGAATATCGTAACGATTATAACGAAACCAATGGGTTTCTATCAGAAGTTAGCATAACTGTTGGCTCGAGTAAGAAAATATTACAGTTTAAAAATGCATGCGGTGACATTGCTGGGTCGTTTACTATAGATGCCGCGAGTAATGCTAGATTTGGTGAAAACGGACTATCTATAACTGGCTCAGGAAAGATTAAGATAACTTTAGCATGGTTTGGGCTTGATTCAACAAGCGAATACCGCAAATGCGGCAGAGTGCTTGATAGCATAACAATTAAAGATCAAGCAGGAGAACCTATTCGATGGGTCGCCGCGTATTCGATGCTTCCCGGATCGTCTGGTGGTCTTAATAGTACTGTTTCTAAAGAGTTTGAACTTAGCGCAAATACTCAATCTAATCTAATTACAGACGCTGAAATAAATCACTCTCACGGTTCTATTACTTTTAGTAGCATTTTCACCACAGAAAAAACTGTCGATGTAACTAACGAAAAAGTCGAACTGAATTTTTCTTTTAGTAGCTGGCTAGGAGACGAAACTACTCTGTTAAAAAATGATTCTATATATAGCAATCAAAAAACAATTAATCCGGGCTTTCCTAAAAGAGTAGTAATTTATGCTTTAAACAGCGATGGCTCAGAAGGAGCTATTCTAGCTCAAAGTAAGTATCGCGGCGCCGGAGCTCAATCCATAGCAGATGTAGGAGGAAAACTTTTTTCCACAAGAGACACTACTACTGCATCTAGAATCGAACATGGAGATAGTAAATTTGTACGATCTGGCTCAAGTGCTATTCAAAAGGTGGTTAAGAGCAGCCTTAGAAACGGCGACCTATTTGAGTGTCTAGAATTTTATAAAAATGATAGTTCTGTTAGTGCAGCTACTCGAGCGTTAGCTGAAGCAGAATTAGAATACCTCAACGTACAACAAACTAGCGGGGGTAGACAACGAACAAGCAGAGGTGGCACCACCGAGATATTTGACAAAGACTCTGAGAACCTAACTCGATTACCAAATGGAGAGGGCGCCGCAGAGATAAACCTTCCTATCACAAAACCAAAGGGAGTAAGTAGGATAAAAATCAAAGTTATCCACCCAATAACTCTTTATGCCGCCACTAATGGAGACGGAATGACGGCCGGAAGCAGCCTTTCTGATGACTACAACCCTCCTTCTTCTACGGCAGGCAATGCGCATAATTATGCTTATTTTAAAGATATTTTTGCTATAAATAGTCTTAAGATAGTAAAATTATATAATACTATATCTACTAAACCGGTCGACTCGGCAGGAACTATCATAGAAGTTATCCCCGGTGAGACAAAAACTATCACCACCAAAAAGATAACTACTAACGCTACTAATACAGACGAAGCTTTGACGTCTGCAGACTTACCAGAAATCAGAAAGAGCCAAATTCAAGAAATATTCTTTAGCGGATTTCAGGCTATGCCAGCCACAGGAAATTTTCATTCCGATTTTTCTGTATCTGGCAGCGGTATAGTTACTAAAATATTCTTTGATAACAATTTACAAAATATTAGAAAAGACAGTAGCGCGAATATTGTAGGCAGCGGTTTAGATTTTAGTGGCTTTAGTATAACCGGGTACGACAACTCTTCTGTAATAGGAGAACTGCACGAAGGCGGCGCTAGAGAGGAGTATAGTTCTAGCTACGCAAATCCAAACGGAGCAAATTTGGTTTGGTCAATAGAGCCTAGATATAAAGACACTAGCAACAACGTTTCTTATTCAACAGACTCAGAACTATCTTCTGGCCAAGCTCAAGAATATAAAGTTATTAATATAGCAGAGGACGAAGGAAAGTATAGTATTAACGCAGTCGAAAATAACAATGCTACCTATGAATCTACTTCTCCTTCAAATATCACACAAGGTACTACCCTAGGAGGCCCTGTAGAAAATTTAAGAGTAGATGAATTAGACGTCGAAGAGTCTAAAACTCAAACTCCTATTCACACTCTCGACGAAATCCAATTTGATGTGCAAGAGAGAGGAGCTTGTTGTATTATTTTGGGAGATAAAGCTTCTTGTGTTTCTGACACGACTAAAGCTGAATGCGACATTCTTAACGGTGAGTTCTTTAAAAATAAAACCTGCGAAGAAATAAGAACCGCAGGAGACTGCCAGTCTCCTACTGTTATAACTGAGCCAGACAAAGAAGATAAGACTGAAAAATCGGACGACACGACTACGGACACTACAGAGCCGCAAGACTCTGATAAAGACATTGAGATATTTGAACCAATAACAAATCTTCCAGTTCCGCCTACTAGATCACGATATTTATCTTTAAATGTAAAAATGGCGTTAAACATAGAAGACTTTAGTCCTTCTAATGGCTTAGAGGATTCTATAGCTGGATATTATAAAATAAAAAATTGGACCGATTCAACACCATTTTTTGCTTCGTCTATAGCTCGAAATAGAGTTCTTCTTCAGCTTGCAAATAAGGACTTGCACCCATTATCAAATTTCACACTTTCTACAAAAACCGACGTTTTTGGGGACGTTGCTTTATACGCTAGAAAATTATATTTTAACAATGAGGGAGATGCCAATAAGGGTATAAACGTTTTAGGAGTAGTCGATGATTTTTGCGGTCGGACAGAAGAGTTTTTAAGAAATCAAGGTTTCTATATTCCTGAAGAAAGCTTCATCATGCCTCATCCTTATGGAATTAATAGCAAGGAGGACGGGCTTCATTTCGACTTACCTAATGAAAAAAGAGGTACTAAAATAACTTGGGACGATTCTGTCACGGCCAAAGGATTATGTAACGAACCAAAAGATGGTACATATATAGCTCATTTTGAGGACGGGGTTTATTCGGCAGAAAATATTAAAAATGGTAAAATATTTTGGGTAGCCCCGCCAAATGAAAAATATAAAATAACAGTTCAACACGCTTTGTACGAGTTTCCTAATTATCTTAGAGATGAAAATGGGGGTGTTGTACCTATAGAAAGAAAAGATACGGACGGAGTAGAAGGAAGCTTTTATAGAACGGCGCAAATGCTAAGATTTAGTAGTCTCAATCATAACATAACATCTAAAGACGGTAAAACAACGGCTTATGTTGCGGGATGTGAGTGCGGAGATTCTTCAAGTACTAGTCCTTATGCAGACGTAAACTTTGATTTTGAAGATGCTATAATCGGTGATTCCTTACAAAAAAAATCAGAGATTATAAACTATGCTGATTTTGCTAAATTGAATTTGTGCGAACGTGAATCTAGCAATATTGTATTTGATTTTAGGTTTAATCCAACAACGATATTTAAAAACGAAGTTGAATATAAATCCGCTTTAGAAAAAGGAGATATTAGCTTGGAGAAACAAATAATTCCCGGACAATTTGCTCTTTTCACAGTTAGCGTGATGCCAGTTTTTAATACTGATTCCAACGGAGATATAATAGATTGCCATGACCAAGAAGGATATAGGTATTCTTTTGCTGTTAACGTAGCTGAAGATTTAACTATAGCTGATGCGGATCAAACTGTATGCAACCAGTCACCAAGGCTTGATGCTGATAATCCATTCGATCCCTCTTTTTATCAGGGCCAATTCACTGCCAATATAGTAAATGCTCCAAAAATATATAATACTCCTGCATTTATGGATAAAGATATAACTACAAATTTTAACACAGTAGCAGATCTCGATAAATACATGAATATCCAATATCCGGGAACTATATTTCAAACTCACGACAATAACGGCACCGCTCTTGGCACCGATAGGCCCACATGCTTATATTTAAAAGGATCCCTTATAGGTCAAGATGATCTTGCTCACGCAAGTAAGAGATATGCCGTCAAAGCTGATGGCGATGTAGCTAAAGGAGCGGGAATAGCAGTAGACAGTCATAACGGTGGTTCTGAAATAACTCCTGCTTTTACTTTTGCCGAAAATGGTCCGAACGCCACACAAGGCTTAAGTATGATAAGCTCATTTTTAGCTAAATCAGAGTGCTCTGAAAACAATACCTTTACACAAGCTAACGGAAGCAAGCATGATAATGTCCATTTAGTTCTTAGCCCTTCGTTTAGGCATACTCAAATATCCAAAGATTCTAAAAGTAAATTTTATGATGGAAATATAGAAGATGCCAGAACAGACAATCCAGTTGATCCGCCGCCTCCAGCTAATACCGGAGGAAAAGAACAAATCCACCCACCGATACATAAGGATGCTAATTAACGATGGCAAAGAAAATTAACATATATTGGAGCTCTTATAATGGCCCGGGAGACGCTAGAGGTAATTATATAGAATATGACCATTTTGCTATCTTAGTAAAATTTAACGAGCCTTTTACAAAAACAGCTTACCAGAGTCAAGTAGAAGAAACAGAAGGCACTCCCGGCGGAGGACTTCATATAGTAAATGGAACAAATGATTTGCTTAGCTTAGGAATAGACGGAAAAGAATTTTTTCTACCTGACGAAGAAAATACTAAACTGGAACCTTTTGAGGCTTATAAATTTACATTTGATGCAACCCAAGGCGGACAATACTTTTTCGCAGTATGGGCATTTCTAGAAGGAGAAGCGTACGGGCCTAGCTATTACCCTCCACGTTTAGATATGCAAGACGGCAGTGGAGAATTCGTAGAAAATAATCAAGGTATTATTGTAGATTCAGATTTAGACGCTGTAGACCTTAGCGATACTTTAAATATATATGGCTTAACGGTTGCTAATTCAGAAATAAATGATACGCCCCTACAGGGAATGGGCCAGAAACCCTCAAGTAGTGCTATAGAAATTAGGAATAACCCCAGCCCTACATTTAAATTTAAAGCTAGTTTAGCTTCTAGCGGAAGCACTGGAGATAAAGAGATAACTTTTAAAGGAAGAGCTCGAGTTACTATAAGACCACCTAGCGCAGATAATAAGCCTAGTAAGGATATATTTTATGAGTTTTATGACATAGATGTAACGAAAGGAATTTTTAATTTTAGCGATTACTATAATTCTTATGCATTTTTAGGAAGCATCCCAGAAGGCCAAAAATATTTTCAAGACACAAAAAGCTCTTTCGTTATAACGGATAAGCTAACTGTAGATAATCTGCCTCTCAGGCATTTCGACGTAGTTGTAGAAGGATATAATGCAGAAACTGAAAAAACCAGCGCCGGTAACGAGCTGCATGATAATACTATCAAAGAAAATACCGAAGGAGATTTTACGAAAGTTCCAATTCCCGGATATGATATTTGCGAAGTAAAACTTCTGGCTCCAGAAGGCTTAATATTTCTCCAAGAATATTCACTCAGAGATGGGTTCGTTACTCCTCAGCAAGCTTTTGAAAAAAAGATTCCGTATATAATAGAACCTAGAATTACAGACGACGGAAATATTGATTTAATTTTTATTAGAAGTTTTAATGAGACAAATCAACAATCTATAAAAACAGAGTCTGAAATTATAGATGAATTTATCGATCCTTTAGCTGGAGTAGTTGTATATTATTCGGACGAGCCTTTTGCTTTAAACACTGAAGAAATAAACATTCAAGATGGGTTCGAGCAACAGGTAACGGTTGAGAATAAAACTATTACTGTGAAAAGACAGTTTGTTTTAGCTGGAGATTTTAACACAGACAAAGGAGATCATATACTAAGTATACCTTTCGTTGATCCTTTCGCTAGAAAAGAAATAAAAAGCCAACATATAATAATAGCAGGTTTCGATGAACTTCTTTCCGCGAAGCATTTTGTAAATGATGAGGTTATATCAGAGCAAGTAAAAGTAGACAGCAAGTCTATGGATGTACCTACTATATTAGGAGAGAAAGAACTATCTTTTAGTCAAACAGTGCCGGGAATAAATGAGTTTAAAGATGAAAACGGAGATAGCACTAATGATTTCAATAAAGCTGTTAAAAGCACCTCATCCATCCAGATGTTCAAAAAAGCTCCGGTCGATGAAGGCTTTAGAGCTCAGTCTTATAGATGCTATGCTTATATACATTTCCCAGCAGGCTCTGTTAATGATAGTATTGAACCTAGAACCATAAGTCAAAATAATTTAGACCTCAGCTTTAGTAAAAAAAATACTGAAT
>Ga0163179_10001333_pt1 | contig 17577 bp, 18 predicted proteins | sample AtlANTMetagenome_FD_109643 | JGI IMG/M metagenome (GOLD analysis project Ga0163179, IMG submission 109643) | Marine eukaryotic phytoplankton communities from the Atlantic Ocean - Atlantic ANT 2 Metagenome | ecosystem: Environmental > Aquatic > Marine > Oceanic | place: North Atlantic Ocean... | reverse complement strand
GTTTCTATAACAATTTGAACAGCAGCAGCTCTAAATATATTAGTTCTAGTTATCATTTCTTTATATAAATCTTCAATTCTTTTAGTTAGATTTCTTGGTCCAGAAATCCTAAGAATATTTAAAATTGCAGCAAACATAAACATGAAAAGAGCTGCTTCAAGTCTAGTTAGATTTTTTTCGTTTTCAATCCAACTTTGAAGTTCTGCAAATGATTCTGCTTCTCCTGAATTTCTTAATTCTTCTTCAATTGAAGCACCAACTGCAATAAAACAATCAACAGGCAATGTAGCAGATAATTTTAAAATTGCTGTTAACCAAGCATTATCTTTGTCAAATGTTTTTTGTAATCTTTTTGAAGTCATTTCACCTATGCTAATTAGTTTTGGTTTTATTTCTTTAATGACGTCATTACCTGCACTAATTGTACTTTGTACAGCTGCACTTGATTTTGCTTCAGCTTCTATTTTTTTAGGTGAACTAAGATCCATGTCTTTTATTTCTTCTACTATATCATCAAACTCACTTTGAATACTATTTGCAATAACATGTAAATTAATTGCTGTATCGACATTAAAATTATTTTCTTGCGCCATCATCGCAGTTTGCATAACTGATGTTGTGTCGGTTCCTTCTCCTTTGAATTTAAATATTGCAATTCCAAAAAAACCTCCTATTCTTTTTTTAAGATCTTCATCTTTTCTAACATCTTCAATAGATACATTGTCAAAATAATATTTTGATATACCCTCAAAAATAAATTTACTATCTTTTTTTAGTTCTTTGCCCTCTTTAATAGCAAAATAAATTTCTCTAAATATGTTAGCATTTATTTTAAGTTGTCCTCCTTCTGAGTCACTTACACACATTCTTGAAAAAGATTCGATTAAAAACTGAGATTTTTCATCAAATCTTTCTTTTTCATACTTGCCTGTAATAATGTAGCCATTCCATTCTTTTTCTATTTCACCTTCTTCTATTAATTTACAAACGTCTTTAGGTGTAAGCAGGTCTGTTATATTTGATACGCTGTTTGCTTTTTCTAATGCAGCTTTTAGTCTTTTTATTTCTTTTGCTTTTTCATTTACAGCCTGAGGTGAATATTCTTGAGAAAGATAAGAATGTTCAGTATGTGTTGCAGTCCATGTAATCGCACTACCAACAGGAGAAATGCCAAAAACGATTGCAACAGCACTTCCTATGAAAATAACAGGTAAAACTATTTTGCTGCATGCTTTAAAAAATGATAAGGCTCCTGATTCTTTTTGCTCAGAAGTAAATTCTTTTGGCATACGACCTTCTGTATACATTTTTACTTTTTTTATTAGTAAAGCATCAACATCATCAACATCAAAACTAAATCCTGTATTTTGATTTGGTTTACCAACTCTTAAAAGTCGTTTAAAGGCACCGTTAGCAAATATTCTACCTGCTCCATGAGTCCAAAACTGCTTGTCAACACCTTTAACAACAATTTCTTGACTTTGCAAAGCTCTTCCTTCTTTTGCATCTTTAGGAATATCAGCGCCTCCAAAATTTAATCCTTTTCTAAAAGTTGTAACAATACTATTGAATATTTCTTCTTCTTCTTTTAATAACCCGTAAGCATTCGTTGCTTCAAGTCTTTTCAACCAACCTGATATGTTAGTAGGGTCATCAAATATTGAAACTGCTGCCTTAATAAACATTTCAGAGTTTTCACCTTCTTTAAAAATCTTTTTTAATATAGTCGCAGTTTTAAGTTTAAATTCGTTTTCATTTTGAGCAACTAATATATTTGCATTTTGTGTAAGATTCTTATTACCTTTTATAGCCCTAACGCTTTTCATAAGCAAGTTTGCAATAGGACTTGCAGTATATTTCATTACTGACGCTACTTTTTTTCCATAGAAAGGAGGATTTTCACCCCAATCAACAATATCTCTTAAGAAATCATTAGAAACTTTTTCTGGATAAAATTTAATTAAAAAATCTTTTGCGTAAGATTTTATATCTTTAGCTCTTCCTTTAAGCATAACAGCATTGTATAATTTTTCATACCAAGGTAACTTTTTATTTCTATCTATCGTATTTTGAATTCCTGGCTTAAATGGTTCTTTAGTAGTACCAGCACCAGCCGTATCAGCCATTCTTGCTTCATTAATTTTATTTTCTATAAAACTATTATTTAATGCATACTTTCCTTCTTTTAAAGAATAGACATTTTTTAGTTTATTTTCATAAACTTCTAAGTCAAATAATTCTTTAATAGTTTCAATTGAAGTGTAAAAACTTGGAATTAAAATTGAAGATTTTTTATTTACTTTGACTTCCATTATCATTTTATCTTCTATGAATTTAGCTTCAAACTTTGATAAAGCTTTAGGCACAAATAACGAATATCCTAAAAGCTTTTTTCTATTTTCTTTTTTAATTCCTCTTCTATAATATTTTGCAAATCTTCTCGATATTTCTCTTGCTAATCTTGTATCTTCTCCGATTATGGGCAAAAACTCAGCGCCTACAACTATATTCTTAGATATCATTTTTAAATTATCCTTGCTAAATTATATAAACTATTTATTATAAAATTTGATCTTTTATTATATTATATTAAATATCAAGTGAAAATTTATAAATAGAGAATTAAAAATGATTTTTAAAAATAATAATAAAACTAATGACATTATTAGTTTTGATGACGTAATATTGATACCTCAATATTCTGAATTAAAAACAAGAAGTAATATAGATACAAGTGTTCTTTTAAAAAAAGATGATACTCAAATAAAACTAAGTATACCAATAATTAGCAGTCCTATGTCAACTATTACTGAAGCACACATGTGTAATTGCATGAGAAGTCTAGGAGGTCTTGGTATTATTCACAGATACAACACAATAGATTTTCAGGCTAAGCTTTTGTCTTATGCGTCTGATAGTAATTTTAAAGCAGCTGCTGTTGGAGTAACAGGAGATTTCAAGGAAAGACTAAGTGCTTTAGCTTCTAGTGGATTGAAAATAGTTTGTATTGATGTTGCACATGGTGATCATATCTTGGTTAAAGAAGCTATAGAATATATAAAACTTGAATATCCCAACTTATTCATAATTGCAGGAAATGTTGCAACTGGTAAAGCATATAAAAGATTATCAGATTGGGGAGCAGATGCTGTAAGAACTAGTGTTGGAAGTGGAAGTATTTGTACTACACGAATACAAACAGGACATGGAGTACCTACTCTAAATGCTGTTATTGATTGTCATGAATCAAAACTAGAAATATTAGATGAAGGTGGTATTCCTGCATATATAATTGCTGACGGGGGCATTAAAAACAGTGGTGACATTGTTAAATCTTTAGCTGCGGGTGCTGATCTTGTAATGTTAGGTTCTATGTTAAGTGGTACTAGAGAATCCCCAGGTAAAGTTATGATTAATAATGAAGGTCAAAAGATAAAAAAATATAATGGAATGGCTTCAAAAGTTGCACAAAAAAACTGGAAAGGTTCTTACGCTTCAATTGAAGGAGTAAGTTCTACTGTTAGGTATAAAGGCACAGTGTCTAAAGTAGTTAATGAAATAATGTCAAATGTAAGAAGTGGAATGTCATATTCAGGAGCTGCAAGCTTAGAAGATCTTAGAGATAAAGCTGTAATGGCAATTCAAACAAATAATTCAAACATCGAGGGAAATCCTCATATTTTTAACAGGAAGTAATAAATGCCAGTAAAACTAGTATTAGGACTCCAGCATGGAGACGAAGGTAAAGGAAGAATAGTAGATGATATCGCTGAATTTTGGGCAGATGTAGTAGTAAGATTTCAAGGTGGCGGCAATGCAGGACATACTGTTTACGACAGAGAAGGAAATAAGTATGTGACACATATACTACCTGTCGGCGTTTTAGTTAAACAAAGTAAAAATCATGCTATGAAAAGACATATAACTAATATAATAGCGAGAGGTTGTGTATTAAATATAGTTGATTTGTATGATGAAATTAAATCGTTTAACAATGAGTTGTCTAATAAAGACTTACAAATATCTGGATATTGTCCTTTAATTGAACCTACACATATCTTAGCTGATAGACTTAATTATCAAGGCAAGCTAGGTACAACTGCTAGAGGTATTGGTCCTGCATATTCAGATTTTTATGCTAGAGACTCTATACTATTTAAAGATTTAATTGAAGATCCTCAAAGTTCTTTATTTAAAATGCAAGACAAGTTTTTTAAATTCCAGACAGACTTAGCACAAAATGGTCATGTATATCCTTTACTGTCTGATTCTCACAACGAAATGTTAAATAATAATTTTGCTTTTTTCAACGATTGGATTGATAACTTTGATGAAAAGGTAGAGTATATTAAACAGTTTATTTCTAAAGATGAAAGTATAATAACTGACTTATATAATGAAGGAAAAAATATTTTATTAGAAGGCGCACAAGGATGTGGTCTTAATATACATTCCAATAACTATCCTGATGTTACTTCATCTGCACCTACAATTGGTGGAGCATTAAATTCAACAGGTCTTAATCACAAACAAATCAATGAAGTTATTGGTGTAATGAAAGCCTATAAGACAAAAGTAGGAACAGGAGATTTCCCTAGTAAATGTAATATTTCAGATGGAGAAACTTTAGCAAAATTCGGCAATGAATTTGGAGCAACAACAGGTCGTCCAAGAAAATGTGGTTGGTTAGATTTTGACGAAGTCAATCAAGCAATTCAAATGAATGGTATTGATCATTTGTGTTTAATAAAGACAGATGTTTTTTGTAACATAGAAAAGCCTTTTATTTATCATAAAAAAGATCTAGAATCGATATCTAAAATAAACAACGTTTCATTAGAAGATAAAGGTTTTGTAGAATTATTAATGACAATAAAAGATAAAACAGGCATTAATAATATTTCATTTACAACAGGTCCTAAGAGAGGTGAGATAGTTTGGAATGTTTAATTTTAAAAATGGAGATCTAGTTCAACTAAAAAGTTCTGAAGAGATTGGAATTATAATTGACGATTTCGATCAAGATATAGTTAAAAGTTTAAACATGTCTTTTATTTCTAATATGTCTAGAAAAATATTAATGTTTAAAGCAAGTGGCCCTAAAATTGATTTTGTTCCAAACTTTAATATAGTTTTAATTAAAAACAAAAAGGAAAAAAATGATACCAAGGTATAAAATAAAAGAAATACATGATATATGGAAAACAGAAAATAAGTTAAAAACTTGGTTAAAAGTAGAAATGGCTCATTTAGAGTCTTTACTATGTAATATAACAGATAAAACTATTACACAAGAAGAGTTTGATATTATAAAAGATAATATTAAAATAGATAAAGATAGATGGCTACAAATAGAAAGTGAAACAAGACATGACGTTCAAGCATTTGTACAAATGTTAGAAGAATCGATTCCTGGAAATGCAGGAAGATGGATTCATTATGGATTAACATCTTCAGATATTTTAGATACATCTCTTACTTTACTATGTAAACAATCTTTAAAACAAGTAGCATCTTACTGCGCTGTAACGCTTTATGAACTAAATAAGTTAGTTAAGTCTGAACATGCTAGAAAAAATATTTTGGCGAGAACTCATGGAAAGTCTGCAGAAATTCAAACTTACTATAATGTTTTTACAAGATGGTCTTCAACATTAAGAAGAGGATATGATGCTGTAATATCAGCAGAAAAAAAATTAAAGTTTGGAAAGTTATCAGGTGCTAGCGGAAATAACATTTGTAATTCTACTCTGAATGAAAGTATAGGACTAAGGTCGTTAGGATTATATCCGACAAAATGTTCTCAAATTATACCAAGAGATATTTATCTAGACTATTTTTATGCAATTCTTAAAGTAGTACTTGCAGTAGAAAAAATTGCTTATGATATAAGAATATATAGCATTGATGGTATCAATGAAATGGCAGAGCCATTTAGAAAAGGTCAAAAAGGATCTAGCGCAATGCCTCACAAAAAAAATCCAATATTGTCAGAAAATATTTGTGGTTTAGCTAGATTATATAAATCTTATATGCAAACAGCTATAGAAAATTGTTTGACACTTTTAGAAAGAGATATATCACATTCAGCTTCAGAAAGAATTATATTTAAAGATTCAGCTCATATATGTTGTTTTACTTTAAATAGACTTACAACAATATTTAAAAATTTACAATGTTTTACAGAAAATGCAGAAGAAAATTGTGAAAAATATAAAAGTAAAGTTGACTCACAATTAGAAATGAACAAAAAAATAAAGCAAGGTGATAGTAGAAAAAATTCACATGATATTTCACAATCTAAGACCATTGAATAGATAGTTATATTAAAGCAAAGGTCATACAATAAAATGAAGAAAATAAACGAAAGAACACTAATAAGAGCATTTATTGATAATTTAACAGAAGATTATGAGTATAGTTATAACTATTCTTATGACTATAACGATGAAGAAGATATTGAAAATGATGAATGCATGCAAGACTATGATTCATCTGATCATAATTTAGATCCAGATGGTGACGGAATTATATCAAAAGAAGATTTATATAATCATTTTGATTTAAATAATGACGGTCAAGTAACAACAGACGAGTATAAAAGACATATAGAGTTTCATTGTAAACATCCCGAATCTTTAAGTCACTATAACACTTTACGATCACACTCTATTGACAATGTTAGTTGTAAAAATTCATATGATTCATGTTCACAACATCTTCTAGGAAATCCAGATGGAATTGAAGATATTGCGCACTATGTAATAAATGGAAGTCATGACGATATTAGTAAACATCTTACACCTTTAATGGATCAAACTGGTGCAACATGTCAAAACTCTTCTGTTTCAGCTTTGTTAGATGTACTTCAATCACTTGTTAATTGCGGAGTTTTAAAATAGTTCATATTTTTTTGTAAAATAATTAATATATTATTATAATATTATTTTACAGGAGATTCGATATGATAAAAATCAATGACAAAGTATATCATTGGCAAACTATTAATAAGATAGGAACAGTAGTAGAAATATTTTCTGATTCAAATAAAGATGTATTAACAGTTGGTGGTACAACTAGTGTAAGAATATATTATCGTATACTTTATAATAATAGTGATGGTTCAACTTCTGAAGAAATCCATCTTTCAGGTGAGGTAATGAAACATTTTGATTAATTATATTTTTATGATGAGCTTGTTTTTTAATATGAGTTTTTGTGAAAACTTATACTTTAACTTTACTAAAAACATAGCTTCTGAAGAAAACATACAAGTTTGTTCTTTAATTATTGATGATGCAAAATCTTTAGGTGTACCTATTGATATTGCTTTGAGTGTTGCATGGGAAGAAAGCAGATTTACACATCAATTGAAACCTACACGTTCTAAATGTGTTGGACCAATGCAAATAAAGATTTCTTATTGGTGTGAAGGTAAAAGCTTAAAAACGTGCGACATATTTTATGACGGAGTGAAAGCATTAAAATACTATTTAAATAGATTTAAACCTATGAGGAAAGCTATATGCTATTATAATGACAGTAAAAAGTGTTCTAAGGAAAATAAGTATACGTCACATTATGTTAAAGGTGTTTACAGGCGTATTAAAAAAACAAGAAGACTTATGAAGAATTCTTTTTATAAAGAAGGTTTTTACAACTAGATTCAACTCTTACGTGTATTATTGATAAATTAATTATTATAATAATGTGAGGAGGGAATAAATGAAAAAAATTGATTACAAATGTCAATTCTATAATTTGCTTGATTATTTAGAAAATTTCTACCATGTAAAAGTAAAGCAGGAACCTTTCATTGAAGATGCTTGGTACTTTAATTTAAATTTAATTACAATAAACTCAAATCTAAAGTTTAGAGAAAGATTCTTTACTTTACTTCATGAGGCAGGTCATGTGATTATTGATAGTGATATTAGAGCTAAAAAATCAGCTATATGTTTTAATAAGAATGTTCCTGATAGTGTAAGATCTAAATCAGCTTATGTTCATAATTTAAATGAAGAAATATTAGCTTGGAACTATGGTAAAAGTTTAGCTAATACTTTAAATTATAACTATGAAGAAAGTAAATTAGAAGATTATATGACTGATTGTATTATGTCTTATATAAAGTCTGGTTTAAACTCTGTATATGGTAAAGTTGTTGATGTTAATGCAATACACATCAAATACGTGTAAAAGTTTAATTTTTTTATTATAATTAATATAAGGAGATTAATATGCCATTATCAAAAAAAGAGTTGAAAGATATAAAGAGTAAACTTAGAAAAAGTAATCCAGAGGTTGTTTCTTCTATTAGAAATAGAAATCAAGTTATTACTGTATCTTCTGATGATGAAAACAACAATTCTAAAAGAAAATTTAAATCACCAAAAAGTATTGTTAAGTGGAACTTTAATGTTAATGATCTAGTAGAAGTCTTTTCAGCTAGATCTCCTTATTCTAGTGTAAATAAAACATCAATAGGATTAATAGTTTCAGACTTTATTTATCGATCTTCAAAGGTAGAAAAAAATAATTTTTTTGTTTTAGTTGAAAACAGAGTAATTCAACTCGATGGAAAATACTTACGTAAGGTATAACTTATACGTGTAAAAAAGTTTAACTTGTTATTATAATTTATTGTAAAACACACCCTTAATTTCAAAGGATAAAATATGAAACTTAATGTAAGACGCGATGACATTGCTTTTGGTACAAACATACTTGATGTAAGAGTGCCAGAAAAACTCAGAGAAAGACATGAATGTGGCGTTCCTTATATTGATACTGCTTTTGGCGGCAAAGGATTTACTCCATCAACTATTACTTTATTTACTGGAGAACCCGGAGCAGGAAAAACAACTCTTATGCTTGAACTCGCAAACGCTTTAACTTCAAAAGGTTATACTACATTGTTTAATACAGCTGAAGAAAGCCTATATCAAGTTAAGTTAACTTGTGAGAGATTATCTCTTAATCATGGTTTCATTGCTGGACAAGAGTCTTATGTTCCAAGCCTGTTAGGTAATTGTACAGCACTAAGAGCAAGAAATCCAAAAGCTCCATTCTTTTTAATTGTTGATTCTTTACAGACTCTAAATGATGGCAAATATGGAAAAGAGCATACAAATAACCAATCAGCTGTTAGATCTTTGCAACTTTTAACTGATTATGCTAAAGAACATTATGTTAATATTATATGTATTGGTCAAGTTAACAAAAGTGGTTCAATGGCTGGATCACAAAAGCTAAAGCATATGGTTGATGCTATGCTGCATCTTTCTATTGAAAGAAAAGATGAAGACTTCAAAGGACTTAGAGTGCTAGAAACAATTAAAAACCGTTTTGGTGGAGCAGGTTGGACTTTCTTTTTGGACTTAAAAAAAGAAGGCTTTAACGAAGTAGCAAGAGTTGGGGTTAAATAAATATGCTTACAGCACTTGCTGCTTATATGATAGCAGCTACAGCTTCATTTTTTCAACAAAATCTTCAGTTTATTAATGAATATTTTAAAGATAAATCTCATATTTTAATATTGATAACAAGTATACCAATATCTTATATGTACCTTTACGCATGGACATATTTTGTAACAAATAGTAATGGTTCAGTCTGGTCAGCAAGATTTATATTTTTTGGTTTATCTTACTTTATCTACCCTTTATTAGCTTACGTCTTTATGCATGAATCACCTTTTACTTTAAAAACAGCAGTTTGTACTTTACTTAGTGTTTTTATATTGATTATACAGTTTAAGCTGTAGTCTCATTCGTGTAATTAATTTTAAATATATATTATAATATATTGTAATCAAAAATCAAACCTAAAATTTTAAGGATTAATTAAATTGAATATTGAAAATTTTATTGAAACAGCCTCTGATCTTCCTCCACATATTGCTGTTCTGATGAGAGCATCAACAGGAGTCGGAAAATCTGCAATTGTAGGACAAATTGCTGATAATAAGAATATGCCTCTAATTGATGTAAGAGCTTCTATCATGTCTGAAGGTGATGTTGCTGGATACCCTGACATTGAATCAATGAAGGAAAAAGGTGTTATGACTTTTTGTATGCCTTCATGGTTTGTTAGAGCTTGTAATGAACCTGTTGTTTTATTTCTAGATGAACTTAATCGAGGTCTTCCAGCAGTACAACAATCTTTCTTTCAAATTGTTTTAGACAGACAACTTGGTAATGATATCGACGGTAATCCTTATGATATTCATCCTGAAACAAGGATTTTTGCTGCTATAAATCATGGCAACGAGTATGATGTTAATGATATGGATCCTGCTTTATTAAGAAGATTTTGGGCAATTGATCTTGAACCTAAAACTTCTGACTGGATTTCTTGGGCTAAATCTAAAAATATTGATAACCTTATTATTGAGTTTGTTAAAACTAGAACTTCTCATTTATATGTTGATATTGCAAAAGTAAAACCCGGCAGCGTTTTCCCGACACCAGCTTCATGGGCAAGACTTGATGAATCTTTGAAATTTAAAAATATCAATTTAATAGATGATCGATCTAAGATTAAACTATTTAACATTGGAGTAGGATTCTTAGGGCAAGAAGCTGCAGTTGAATTTACAGACTTTGTTAACAAATATGAGATTGTTGTAACACCGGAAGAGCTGTTGTCCAGCTTTAATAAATGCAAAGACAAGATTTCGCTAATGTCTAATGACAGAATAAACTCTTTAATTGAAAGGTTAGGAGAACATTCAGCTCAAAATAATTGGACAGTTTCTCAAGCAAGAAATGCTGGAAAACTTGGCAAAGCAGTATCTGAAGAAATGATGATTCACTTCTGGTCTGTAGTAACAAAAGGAAAGAATTTAAAATCGATTCAAAACTTTCACAAAGAAATTGGTACTTATGTTGTAGAGATTGTAAATAGCAACCGTGACATCCTTAATAAATAAGAGGTTTTTATGAGCAAAAAGAATTCTAATAATAATAAGTTATACAAGAAAAATAAAGTTTCTAGCACAGAGTTAGAATCATTTAATCTATCAACATATTTAATTGACTTCCTTTGGAATGAGCCTTTTTATAGTAGGATTCTTAGATCTTTAAATAAAATTGAGACAAAAGAAATACCAACTGCAGGAGTATCAACAAACAAAGATGAAATTACTTTATGGTGGAATAGAGAATTTCTAGCAGGATTAACAAAGCAAAAGATTACCGGTCTTTTAAAACATGAATGCTTGCATTTAGTATTTGGACACACTTCAGAAAGAAGAAAAGAACCACATCTAATATGGAACTATGCAACTGACTTAGCAATTAATTCTACCATACCAGAACATGAATTACCTGAAGGTGGTTTAATCCCAGGTAAAAAACTAACTCTTGAACAGTCTCAATATGAAGAAATGACTGACGAAGAAATAAAATCTTTTGAAGATATTTCTGCACTTATTGCTTCATTACCTGTCAATAAGACTTCAGAATTTTACTTTGAAGAGCTTTCCAAAAACGAAGAAATGCAAAAAATGGTTAAGTCTAAAGAAATGCAGATTTTAATTGGCTTTGATGACCATGAAGGGTGGGGAGAAGGAATGTCAGATAGTGAAATGGAGATTGTTAAAGCTAAAGTAAAAGAGATAGTAAAGGAAGCAGCTAGAGAAAGTAATGAAAGAAACTGGGGATCAGTATCTGTAGAACTTAGAACTGAAATAATGAAAATGATTTCTAATGATATTAAATGGGAATCATTATTAAAAAGATTTTGTGGATTTACTAAAAGAGATGAAAGAAGATCTTCTATTAGAAAGTTAAATAGAAAATATCCTGGAGTTCATCCGGGACATAGGAAAATATATAAGCCTTCTATTGCAGTTTATGTAGATGAAAGTGGATCTGTAAGCAATCAAGAGCTACAAAAGTTTTATGCTGAATTAGACAGTTTATCTAATAATACTGAATTTTTTCTATATAAATTTGATCATAGTGTTGATGAAGAAAGTGCATTTGTTTGGAAGAAAAAGAAAAGACCAGAAGTTGGTAGAAGTCTAACAGGTGGTACATGTTTTCAAAGTGTAACAAATCATGCGATGAAAAATAAGAAAAAGTTCGATGCTTATATTGTTCTTACAGATGGAGGTGCTGCTAAGCCTTCTCATTCATTAGGAATTAAAAGATGCTGGATACTAGCTCCAAATTGTAAGCTAGCTTTTAAATCTGATTCTAATGATATTGTAATTAATATGAAATAATTTTGTAAACAAGGAAAAAACATTGTATAATTTTAATGGCGAAACATTTAAAATAGAAAAAACAAGTAACGGCTTTAAATTGTACCATAAAGCAACTAATAAATGGTCTTCAGGATGGACTTATATTGGATCTTTTGATACTGAAGATAAAGCAAGAACTTCTGCAAAGCTTTATACACACTAAAATTTAGAAAGGAACTAAAATGAGAAAGCAAATCAGATACAAGATTACTCTTGACAAGAATGGTTTAAATGATTATGAAGCGAGCGTAGTAAGCTATGTATTCGAATCAAAATCACCACAAGATGCACTTCGAAGGATTGATGCTGTATATGAAAGATGTGAAAAGATTGGAAAACGAATACCTTATAACTCAAAATTATTTCTAGAAGCATTAGCAATTTCAGCTGAAGCTGATATTGGAAATGTTTAAAAAATAAAATCAGGGTTTTTATGATTAATGAAATTAATAACTTTTTAGAAAAAATGAATTCTACAAATTCTTCTAATAATAAAGTTGAAACTATAAAAAATTCTTCTAGAATAATTGAGAAGACTTTGTATTATACTTATAATAGTTTTTTACAATATAACATTACACCAAAACTTTTGGAAAAAAGAAAAGACCTTTGTAATAGATATACAAAATTTAATTTTATGTTTGAGCTGCTTGATTCTTTAAATCAAAGATTAATTACAGGTCATACTGCTATAAAAGAAGTTAACGGATTCATTCTGAATAATCCAGAATACAAAAATATTTTGTATCTAATTCTTGAAAGAAACTTAAAAATAAGAGTTTCAACAAAGTTAATAAACAAGGCAGTTCCAAATCTTATTCCTACTTTTAATGTAGCTCTAGCTAATAAGTATGATGATAAAACAAAAAAGAAAGTAGACTTCAAGAAAGATGTTTGGTATGTATCAAGAAAACTCGATGGTGTTCGCTGCTTGGTTGTGGTCGACGAAAAAGGTAAAGCAAGATCGTTTGCAAGATCAGGAAAGCAATTTCATACGTTATCCTTGGTAGAGAAAGAAATAGAAAGTTTAGGTGTCAAAGATGTAGTTTTTGATGGTGAAATGTGTATTGTAAATGAAAACGGAGACGAAGATTTCCAGAGTATAATGAAAGAAATATCTAGAAAAAATCATACAATTCAAAATGGTTTATTTCAAGTATTTGACTATATACACTACATTCAGTTTTCAAAAGGTTATGGTGAGATTTTAAACTTTAAACAACGATCATACACTTTAAAAAATCTGCTGAAAAATAAAAAAAATAAACACATTAGCTTTTTAAATCAAATTCCTGTTTTTAGCTTTGATGAGATCGAACAGTTTTCTTCTAAAGCTGCATCAAAAGGATGGGAAGGTTTAATGCTAAGAAAAAACGATTTATATAAAGGTAAAAGAACTAATGACATTTTAAAAGTAAAAACTTTTCATGATGATGAATACAAAGTTGAAGGATTAAACTTTGGACCTTTTAGATATATCAAAGAAGGAAAAGAAGTTGAAGAAGAAATGTTAACTGCTGTTTTAATTAAACATAAAGGAAATACGGTTAATGTAGGTAGTGGATTTACTATAGAACAACGACAAACTTTTTTCAAAAAACCTACAGATATTCATGGCAAAATAATTACTGTTCAATATTTTGAAGAATCTCAAAATCAAAATGGTGATTATTCTTTGAGATTTCCAGTTATAAAGGCTGTCCATGGAGAAAAAAGAGAAATTTAAAATAGGTGATTTATGTTTATATCATGAGATGCCTGTAATACTATTAGAAAGAATTTACAGATATAGTTCAGGATCAACTAAAGAAGGATATTATTCTTATCTTTGTTTATTTCATACTGGTGCAGATAACGTACCAGAATCTGCTTTAAGGAAATTATAGATTGTGAACCATAATGAAATGAAAGCTGGCAATCTTTATTTATATAATATGGATCCAGATATTGATGTAGATGGTAGTTATGTTAACATGCCTGTAATAGCGTTATCTGAAAATATGAATACTCATGACCTATCAAATTTATATTCTAAATATCCAACATGGTTATGTTTACTTCCTAACAAATCGTTAGGAGGGTTATTCCCTTCAGAAATGATTGATATTACAAAGAAATAAATAAACAAAAAAATACTAACCAGCTTATAGCTGGTTTTTTTGTATTTGCGAAAAGCTATAGAGCTGACGAAGCAGAAGGCTGAATATGCAAGTAATATAAAAGTTTTAATTAAATTTAAATAATTACAAGATAACAAAATATTTAATTAATAAAGTACAAAAGGTTAAAGAATGCAAATTCTATCATTAAAAAAAGTATATAGTAATATTTTAACTGAAGCTCAACTAGATCAAACTAATTTTCTTGCTCAGCTATTTCCAATTGCAAAAAAAAATCCTTTATCAAAAGGTGAAGAAAACACTGCTATTTATGAGCTAATAAAAAGTATTGAAGACACAGGATTGATTGATGTAAAAGGAAAGTTAGCATTAGCAGGAAAAGAGAATAAGAAAGCTAGAAATGCAGCTAACTTAAAAATACATAAAGATTTACAAAATCTAAAGGGAACAGATGGTGCACCTATAAATTTAAAAAAAATGAGGCCTCTTTATGGAAGTATAATAGACTATTTGAAAGAAAAAAAAGAAGTTTCAATTAATGATTGTTTAATGTCAGCTGACTTTTATATGAAAGAATTTTATGATGATACTGATCCTGAAGAAAAACAACTAATAGATGACGGTAAATTTGAATTTTCAAAAGTTTTTAAAAGAACTAATTTTTATAGCAGATTTACTGATTTCAAAAAAGAAATGGGATTTTTTGAAGATTCTGCTATAAAAATATTTGAAGATGAAAAGGTTAAAGTTGTATACCCAAGTAATTCTGATTCTTTTAATACATATATTGCAGCTTCTGGATGTGATGTAGAATGGTGTACACAATCAACCACAACTTGGCATTCATATAATAAACGAATGTTCGTTATGATAATGGTAGATAAGTCTGCTAGAGAAATAATTAGTTTAAAGGTAAGCCATGACGGTGAGGTATGGCACAATGAAACTTGTGATGTAAATAATTATCATATGGATGAAAGGTCTGTTAGAAGATTATTAAGCGAAGAAGGTCACGCTGTAATTAGTAATCAAGTAAAAAATCTAGATTTAATAAATACAACTGCTTCACAAGAATTTACTCTTCACGAATTTGAAGATCAAATTGTAGGTTTATTAGACATTAATAATGAAGAAGAAATAAAAAATATATTTATAAAAATTGCGTCGAATGAAACTGGTCTCTTTGAAGATTTATCTGAATCTTTATTTGATAATGCTAAAAATACAAATAAGCTTGAATTAAGTTTAAATATATATGTAGATTTAATTTCGAGTTTAGTTTTTGACAATATTGGATGGGAAAGAACTCAAGATTGGGCATGGGCATTAAAAAGAAGTGATTTACTTGATCAATTTGCTGAAAAGATTATTGAAAAATGTTCAAATAAAAGAAATCATGTAAAATATTTTATAGCGTTAAACTCTTTGTTTTCTTATGGAAATACAGATATAATTTCTAAAATAAGTGATATTGAAGAAAAAATTAAAAAGAGTGCTTTTACTGCTTTAAATAAAAACAATATCATGAATTTTAAAAAAGTATTAAAGTCTATAACTTTAAATGACTTTACTAATAATACTTTAGGAGACAGATTTACAGAACTATTTAAAACTAAAGGATTTAAAAGTTACGTAAAAGAAAAGAAAGGAAATATTTTAAAAGCTTTAGACGACAGCATCTTTACTTTAGAGTCAGCATCGAAAGAAGATAAATTCTTAACAAAGTTAATTATAAACAACAAAGAAGAATTTAAGATATCAATAGAAGAAGAAATTGAAAAAGAAAACGTTTCAATTGATTATAAAGAAATTGACTTAGGACTAATATTTAATCTTATAAAAAACAAAAGCAACTACAGTTATTACGATATAAAGAAAATGGGAATAAAAAAACTAACACCTTATATGTTGAGTTATACTGAAGATGACCTAGAAATAATAGAAGACTATATTTATAAAGACTTAGAAATAGTAGAGAATATATGTAATAAAAACAATTCAATGAAAACAATACTTTTAGAACATTACTTTTCAACTGTAGATGATATAGAAAGTTTAAAACATAAAAATGAAAGTATAACTTTTGACGAAGAAAGCTATAAAGTTTTTGTTTATTTGTTTAACAAACGAAAAGAAGGAAATCCCAATTACACAAGTTCAAGAAACTCTTTTCAAAGAACGTTCCATCATGTTACAGAAATTTTAGAATTAATTAATAAGTTTGGTAAAAGCTTAAGTGGAGTAGATTCTAAAATTAAAGAAACATTAATAAATTATACTAATAGAAATGCATTTTATCATTCTTTGTTTGAGTATGATTATTTAAGAGTTATGCCACAAGAAGATACGATAGACGATTATTTAGAATTAATAAAAGAGTCTAAAATAAAAAACGACAGCCTTTATTCTATTAGGGATTATATACTTAATAAAAACTTATTTTCTCAAAAAGATAAAAATACTTTTAGAGAAAAATTAATAAACAAAATGTTTTCTATTCAAGAAGTTAAAAGCTTTTTTATAGATTCTATTGATTCAGAAAAAATAAACATAGGAGACATTTATTGCATATTTTATGCTATGACAAACAAATTAATAAATCCTACAAATGAACAATCTAGTAAACTAATAGTAAGCTATATTAATAATATAGTTGGATCTAAAATAAATAGATTAAAAGATTCACATTCAGTAAGAGGTGCTAAAATTCCTTCTTATTTATCGAATATGGTTTTTAGACACATAAATAAACTAATAGTAGATACAATAATTCTTGATCATAATGCAACTAAAACTCTAGGAAGATTTATAACAGCATTCTGGTTTAACGATAGCAATTATCCTTTTAGAGAATTATCAATACAATTAATTAAAAGATGTCAAAAAGAAGGTATACCATTTAGTAAAGAAGATATTTCTAAAATCATATCTTCTCCAAGATTTAGAAATTTACCTGATCCTATTAGACATGCTTTCTTAACTAACTTCATATCAATAGGATCAGATGGGGCACAAAATATTTTAGGAATGAGAGATAGAGCTGTTGTTAGAGATACAGTAAGAAAAGGAATAGTTAAAGGAACTCATTTAAAAAAAGATAAAAGCTTAATTTTATCATTATGCAAAGATCTAGATCATTATTCACAATTTCAAATGAGTACAGTTTTCCCACGAGAAAAAGAATTAAGAAAATCTCCAGGAAGT
>Ga0163179_10001332_pt1 | contig 17577 bp, 15 predicted proteins | sample AtlANTMetagenome_FD_109643 | JGI IMG/M metagenome (GOLD analysis project Ga0163179, IMG submission 109643) | Marine eukaryotic phytoplankton communities from the Atlantic Ocean - Atlantic ANT 2 Metagenome | ecosystem: Environmental > Aquatic > Marine > Oceanic | place: North Atlantic Ocean... | reverse complement strand
CCGCCCCTGTCGTGGCGACGCGGTCGTGGCGAGCGGGAAACTGACGTCACCGGCACACCACCGCACCCGGTGTCAGCTGCACCAGGCTCGGACTACTAGCTAATCGGTGTCGATGCCCGCCGCCGTGCCCACGCCGCTCTGGCCGATGTGCCTGACCTCGTCGATGATCTCGAGTATCGGATCGAGACTCTGATGCACCGCACCCTGGAACTACTAGACATCGAGCCGGACGCCGAAGCGTCCGTCGAATGGGTCGGCGAACAGTGACCGACACGGACGATCCGCCAACGCCAACGCCAACGCCAACGCCGAAGTCCGTGCGCCGACGTCACGGTTTGTCGGTGCCGGGTCGTCCCGCCGCGGGGCCTCGCTTCTTGATCGAGCGCGTGCGATCGACTGCTTCGATGTCCGCATTGATGGTTCGGCGGAGCTTCCTCAGGGTCAGTGCCGACAGCGGCAGGCTTGCTGCAAGTGCGCCAAGCAGTACCAACACGAAGGAAATGTCAAGGCTCGTCAGTGCGTCGACGGCCAAAAGCACTCCTGCGGCGACACACACGAAGAGCAGGCGTGCACCGTTGTAGGCCAGCACATGAAGGGCAAGCTGCCCGCGAGCAGTTGAGGGTGCGCGGAACACCGGCATCGGCCGTCCTGTCGTGCGTAGGGGCTTCCTGGGACCTTGATTCAAATACTATGGTGCATAGTATTTGATGGAGGAGCAATATGAACAGCAGCAGAAACCCCGCCCGAGGCCGACGGAGCTCGACTCGGCGATCACGCCCAGCCGGAGTGCCCGGGGGCGTGCGCGCTCCCTGGGCGGTGATAGGCGCGGGTGTCGTCATCGTCGTGCTCGTCGGTGCGATCGGATACAACCTGGCCCCCCGCGTCCTCGAACGCAATCAGGCCGAGCGGTTCGCGCCGACCGCCGACGACCCGGACCCCTCCCGCGGCATCGACGGCGTCGTCGAGGTCGAGTATCCGGCCGCGCGGCACGTCGAACCAGCTCAGAGAGTTGCCTACGATCAGAGTCCGCCGTTCGGCGGCCCTCACGACCAGACCTGGGCGACGTGTACCGGAGTGGTGTACCCCGTCCCGCTACGCAGCGAGAACGCGGTTCATTCGCTCGAACACGGGGCGGTGTGGGTGACGTACGACCCGAACCGGGTCTCCTCCGACGAGGTCGGTTCACTCGCCGGGCGGGTCGAGGGCGAGCCCTACACGATGATGTCGCCCTACCCGGGCCTGACGGCACCGATCACGCTGCAGTCGTGGGGCCATCGACTCGAGCTCGACAATGCCTCCGACCGGCGCATCACTCAGTTCGTCGCTGCTCTGCGACAGAACCCCTCGACCCACCCCGAGAGCGGAGCCAGTTGCTCGACCATTCCCGGCGCGTTCGATCCCGACAACCCGCCGCCGTTCGACGCCAGCGAGCCAGGACCGGACGCGGTGCCCCTCGAGGAAGACCCGGCCCTCGACAGTGCGCCAGCGCCGATGGGGGAGGGGAGTCGATGACCGTGCACGGCCAGGCCGACGATGCCCAGATCGACGATGCACAGAACGACAGTGCACAGAATGACGCCGCGGAAACGGGACCCAGATCCAGGCCCAGGGCACTGCTCATCGGCTTGGCGGTGACAGCTCTCGTCCTGTCCGGCGTCCTCATCGGCGTACTGCTCACACCGGACAGCGCACGAGTGGCCGTACCGGCATCGAATTCGGTGGATGTGGGTTTCGCGCAGGACATGTCGGTCCATCACAACCAGGCGATCGAGATGTCGGCGATGGCGTTGGGACGCTCGACGGATCCGGTCATCCGGACCCTCGCCTTCGACGTGTTGACCTCGCAGCAGAGCCAAGTCGGCACGATGCAAGGCTGGTTGACACTGTGGGACAGGCCATATCTGCCCGACGGCCCGACGATGACGTGGATGACCGGGGCCAGCTCGACAGGGGGTCACCCGATGGACATGAGCGCGTCCGCGAACGACAGCGGACAGGACGCGACGTCGATGCCCGGCATGGCCAGTACCGCCGAGCTGACGGCACTTCGCCGGATGAACGCCGAAGAATTCGACGGCCGGTATCTACAACTGCTCCGCCGCCACCATCGTGGGGGAATCCCGATGGCAGAGCAGGGAGCAGCGAACGCGACAGTTCCCGCTGTCGCCGCGCTCGCGGGCTCGATCGCCTCCGCGCAAACCGCCGAGGTCGGTCAGATCGATGTCCTGCTGAGCGCACACGGGGTCTCACCGTTGCCGGAGAGCTGACGCCGATATCTAAATACTATGTTGCATAGTAATAACGATTGGGATGACCCCCATGACCGGCATCGGCACGCATGAAAAGGCGTCGAATCGTCGAGTTACTGTGCAAAGCACTCACTTTCGACGCCGAATCGATAGGCGAAACAGCGACGAATGCAGTCGAGAGTGTGACAGAAGGGGCTTGTGGTGTCGATGGGATCACGCAACACTGACCCACGGCCGACACGGCATCCACTGCGATCGTGACCGGCATTCAACGAGAAGGGTGGGGTGACCACGTGAACAACGCGGGAAAGACGACGCCGAGCGGCGGGCGACGTCGCGCATGCCGAGGTGCGCGGACATACGTGATCGTCGGTGCCGCACTCGGTGCGGTGTTCCTGCACGCCCCGGTAGCCGAAGCGAATCCGGGTCAACCGGCCGTGGAGTCCGGGGACGAGGTCGAAGGTCAGCAGACCGCCGACGCCGTCAGCCGGTTGATCCGCCTGGCCGATCGGGCCGCGACAATCGGTACCGATCCGATCGCGGTGGCAGACCTCGCAGCCTTCGCATCCTCGACGTGGGCCGCCGCCCAGGCCGGCGGCGTCATCGCGGACACCGCCGGCCCGGTGTCCGCGTCGGCAGGATGCATCGTCGACGCCATCGCCCGTGGAGTCTCGAATGCCCCGGCGCAGTCCCTGTCCTGCCTGGCCCCGTTGGCGACTCTCGACCCACTCCTGGCCCTTCGTATCGCCGCATCGCTCCAGGTCGACGCCCTCGACCCCGCAGTCCCGCATGACGGCGACCGAGGTGGGGAACAGGATCCGGTGACGGGCAACACCGGCCGCGATTCGCCCGTGCCCGGCACCACCGACACCCCTCCCGCATCCGAGACGACCGCGCCCGAAGATTCTGTTCCTGATGCAGCACAGCAGCGCGGTTCCACGTCCGGTGGCTCGGCCACCTCCCGAGGTACTGCGTCTGCTGTCGCACCCAGCAGCGGACTGGTCACCTCGAATTTCGGCACCCGAAGCGGGACACAACACGGCGGTGTCGACATCGCCGACTCACTGGGCTCACCGATCGTCGCCGCGGCCGATGGAACGGTCATCAGCGCCGGGCCCGCACAGGGCTTCGGGCTGTGGGTTCGGATCAGACACGACGATGGATCGATCACCACCTACGGGCACAACAACGGAAATTCGGTCACGGTGGGTCAGCGCGTCCGTAAGGGCGATCGGATTGCAGAGGTCGGGAACCGCGGTAACTCGACGGGTCCGCATCTGCATTTCGAGGCGACTTCTCCCGCGGGACAGAAGGTCGATCCGCAAGCCTGGCTCGGTGAGCGTGGAGCCAGAATCGGGGTGGGCACACGTGCGCGATGAATGCGCCCGATCAGGCCCTTGCCAGTAAGCGCGATCAGGCGATGAGCTCGCGGCAGTCCCCGAGCGCGGGACGGCCGCGACAGCTCAGGTCCGTTGACTGGTCTCGCTACCGATCTTTTTCAGAAAGTCGTTGTAGGCGTTGAGTTCGCTGTACCCGTCTTCTTCGGCGTGCCGGTCCGCGGCAGCCGATTCCTCCTTTTCGTCCCGGTTCCACCGAATGCAGAAGATGAGCACCACCAGCAGGGCCACCGGCTCACCGTAGGACCACGCAAGCGCCCCGGCGAGCTTCTGATCGGATACCGGATCGACACCCCACTGCGGGGGAGGGGAGGCGAACGTGGCGAGCATGGGGGTGCTCGACATCATCAGGATGACACCGAAGAACACATGCAACGGCATCTCGACGAACAGGTCGAACAACCGGCCCAGATTGCTCTGCCGAACGGGGAGGGGGCCGACGGCGAGCACAGGGATGATGAACAGCAGCCCGCTGGCGAAGAAGAAGATCTCCATCGATACGTGCCCGATGACTGTGATGGCGAGAACATCGAAGATCGACGACAGATACAGCCCGTAATAGCTGAAGAGGAACAACGGGATCGTCAGACCTGGATGTAGTGCGATGCGCCCGGCGCGGCTACGCAACCCCGTCAGCGCCGCGATCAGTACCCACCGCCCGGCTCCGTGATGAGCGGTGGCACGCAACAGAAGTCGTCCGGGCGAACCCACCACCAACAACGGTGGGATGGTCATCGACAACGTCAGATGCTGGAACATGAAGACGCTGAACAGGCTGTATCCGTAGCGTTCGACCTGCAGTCCGGTCACCAGGACCAGCGCCGCGCAGCCGAGCAGAAAACTCGCACTCCGCCACCGTGACCATGCGATACCCCGGCCGCGGATCCGGTAGAGCCCCCAGCAGTACAGTCCGGCCATGACGATGCCGGCGATCGGCAGGATCGGGAGCGGCGGAAGATCGAAGCTCAGCAACGCTGCCAGGGTCGGCGGGCCTTCCGGGGGAGTTACGGCGGCGATGTTCATCGGGCCCCTGTCATTGCTTGTCCTTGCCTCGGATCACCAACGTCAGGGCGATGGCAGCGAGACCGAGGACAGTCAGGCCCACGATGGAGAGCAGCATCATGGTGTTCTGTTTCGGTGGCCGGTCCTCGCTGGCGGACGGGTTGTTCGGATCGTAGGCCTGCGTCGGCGTGGTCGAGGGAGCCGGCGAGGTCGCACCGCCCTGCGATTGCTGTGCAGCAGCGTCCGGGCGGGTGGCGGTCTCCGCGACGTCGACCGAAAAGCCGTACGACCCGGTGATCGGGTGCCCGTCCGCGGAGGTGACGCGGTAGCCGACGGTGTACTGCCCGTTGGGTAGGCCGTCCTCGAGCAGGACCGATACGTCGGGGCCCTCGACCGTGGCCGTACCCTGCGTCCACTGAGTATCGCCAGGACCTACCACGCTGATGGTCGCGAACGATTCGTTGATGTCCTGATTGAACTTGAGGCCGACGCCGATCGGTGCGAACTCGAGCGTCACATCGGCCGGGGGGTCGGAGCTGACGAGTTCACTGTGCGCCGATGCCGGGGCCGCGGAGAACAGTGCTGTGCCGCACATGAGCACGGCGACCAGCATCCATCGTTTCACGTTCGGTTCTCCTCTGGTCGTACTGATTCTCCTTACTACTATGCGCACTAGTAGTAAGGGGGTGTGAGCCTACGGGGGTCGGTCGACCGTGTTACTTGTCGACGTCCGGCCGTTTCGATACGTCCGGTCCGGCAATCGCTTCGGTGATCACTTCCGAGGGCGCGATCGAATCCGAGTGCGGGCCACCGACGTGCTGCTCGGCGCGGATGCGTTCGACCATGTGCGGATAGTGCAGCTCGAACGCCGGCCGCTCGGAGCGGATCCGGGGCATCTCGATGAAATTGTGCCGCGGGGGTGGGCAACTGGTCGCCCACTCGAGGGAGTTACCGAAGCCCCAGGGGTCGTCGACGGTGACCACTTCGCCGTAGCGGTAGCTCTTGAACACGTTCCAGATGAACGGCAGCGTCGAGGCCCCGAGGACGAACGATCCCACGGTCGAGATCTGGTTGAGGGTGGTGAATCCGTCGGACGGGAGGTAGTCGGCGTAGCGGCGCGGCATTCCTTGGGCGCCGAGCCAGTGCTGGACGAGGAAGGTGGCGTGGAAGCCGAGGAACGTCAGCCAGAAGTGCCACTTGCCCAGTCGTTCGTCGAGCATGCGGCCGGTCATCTTGGGGAACCAGAAGTAGATGCCGGCGTAGGTCGCGAACACGACCGTTCCGAACACGACGTAGTGGAAGTGCGCGACGACGAAGTAGGTGTCGGTGACGTTGAAGTCGATGGGCGGGCTCGCCAGGAGCACTCCGGACAGTCCACCGAAGACGAACGTGATCAGGAATCCGATGGAGAAGAGCATGGGGGATTCGAGGGTGACCTGGCCGCGCCACATGGTGCCGATCCAGTTGAAGATCTTCACCCCGGTCGGCACGGCGATGAGGAAGGTCATGAACGAGAAGAACGGCAGCAGCACGGCACCGGTGGCGTACATGTGGTGCGCCCACACCGCGATGGACAGGGCGGCGATGCCGACGGTGGCGTAGATCAACCCCTTGTACCCGAAGATGGGTTTGCGGGAGAAGACCGGGAAGATCTCCGAGACGATTCCGAAGAACGGTAGCGCGATGATGTAGACCTCGGGGTGTCCGAAGAACCAGAACAGGTGCTGCCAGAGCAACGCTCCGCCGTTGGCGGGATCGAAGATGTGGGTGCCGAGTTTACGGTCGGCGAGCAGGCCCATCAGTGCTGCGGTCAGCAGTGGGAACGCCAGCAGGATCAAGATCGAGGTCACCAGGATGTTCCAGGTGAAGATCGGTAGCCGGAACATCGTCATTCCCGGTGCGCGCAGGCACACCACGGTGGTGACCATGTTGACCCCGCCCAGGATGGTGCCCAGGCCGGCGACGAGCAGGCCCACGATCCACAGGTCGGATCCGATACCGGGGGAGTAGACGGCGCTGCTCAACGGGGTGTACGCGGTCCAGCCGAAGTCTGCGGCACCGCCGGGGCTGATGAAACCTGCGGTGGTGACCAGTGCGCCGAACAGGTACAGCCAGTAGGAGAAGGCATTGAGCCGGGGGAAGGCGACATCGGGTGCGCCGATCTGCAGCGGCAGGATGTAGTTGCCGAAGCCGAAGACGATCGGGGTGGCGTAGAGCAGCAGCATGATCGTGCCGTGCATGGTGAAGAGCTGGTTGTACTGCTCGTTGGAGAGGAACTGCATTCCCGGGACCGCGAGCTCGGAGCGCATGATCAACGCCATCAGGCCACCGACGAGAAAGAACCCGAACGAGGTCACCAAGTACATCAGTCCGATGACCTTCGGATCGGTGGTGGTGACCATCGTGTGCAGGAACGACCCCTTGCGGGCCCCGCGGGGTGGATAGGGGCGAACCGCCGGCGCAGCCGGAGGAGATGTCAGCGCCGTCATGGAACCACCTTCGTGTCGCACGCGAATTACAGGACGCGTCCGCCAGCGTAACCCAAATACTATGCAGCATAGTATTTGGGGTTGTTCAGATCAGCAGGACCGCGCACGCTGCGGCGGAGACCGCGCTGAGCGAGACGACGGCCAACACGGCCGGCACGACGAGGGGCAGCACGGCGGCGGCAGCATAAGCGCCCGCTCGGGTTCGGCTCGGTGTTTGCGCGCTCGTGTCGAGGTGATGCAACCGCTCGGTGGTCGAGTCCCCGATCAGGCCCAGTGCCCACAGTGGCCGCGCAGAATGCGCCTGCGAGACCGTCGACAATGCCGAACGTACAGTGTCGGCGCTGGTGACTGCGGCCGCGGACCGGTCGGCTGCGACCTCGACCAGGACCCGTACCGCCGCGGGTGCCGCGGCGAAGAGGGGAACGCGAGGAAGCGCTTTGGCCAGGATCTCGCAGATGTTGACGATGCGGTGATGGCGCCCGCGCAGGTGGGCACGTTCGTGTGCGATCACTGCTCGCTGTTGTTCGGGATCGAGATGGGCGAGCAGGCCTTCGGTGGCCACGACGTAGCCGGGGCGACCGTCGATGCTGTAGGCCAGCGGGAGTGGGTGGTCGAGCCACATGATCGGTTCGGGTCCGGGGTCCGTGCGCGCCACGACGGCGATGACATCGCGGTGATAGTCGCGGACTTTGGACCGCGCTCGAAGCTGACGGCGAGTCGAGCGCAGGACGCGCGCCGATGCCGACGCCGCGAGGACGACCGATGCCCCGGCGACCGCTTCCCCGATCCACGGCTGGGCCGCGTGTTGCAGCGAGCCCAGGCAGCGGACGGCGAGTTCGACCATGCCCTCGGCCGGCGCATGGCCGGGCCAGAGCAACACCGCCACCGCGGATCCCACGAGAAACAGCACCCCGGCGATGCTGCCGATCCAAGCGGTCAAGGCGAGAGAGGGGCCGACGGTGCGGGTGAGTGAGGTCAGCAGCGGCGGCATGGCAACGGCCACCAGGGTCGCGGCGAGGAGTAATGCCAGTGCGACGATCACCGGTTCGCGTCCGGCAGGTTCCCCCGCAGGGCGTCCAGTTCGTCGTCGGTGACGGTTTTCGCGAAATGCATCAGCACGGCGGCCGAGTCGGTGCTGGTGTCGAGGATTTCGCGCAGCGCTTGCGAGGTGGCCTCGGCCCGAGATTGCACGGGCGAGTAGAGATAGGCGCGTGACTGCTTGGTCCGCTCGACCCACCCCTTCTCGTGGAGATGGGTCACGACGGTCAGGATCGTGGTGTAGGCGGGGTTTCTGTCGGCCATGCGTTCACGCAGGTCGTGGACCGACTGCGGTCGATCACATTGCCAGAGCACGTTCATCACCTCCGCTTCGAGATCACCGAGCCTTTTCATCGCCAGTTCTTCTTTCCTCGTCGTGTCAGGTGATATCGACTCCGCGTGCCGACAGCCACGCCGTCGGGTCGGACTTGGCACCGTCGGGTTGCCACACTTCGTAATGCAGGTGGGGTCCGGTGGATTGGCCTCGGTTGCCTACCGTAGCAATGAGCTCGCCGGCTTTCACGCGTTGACCGGCGGTGACGAGCGCCTGGTCTATGTGGCCGTACACCCCGATCGTGCCGTCGTCCTGACGAATACGCACCCACAGGCCGAACCCTTGCGCCGGCCCTGCTTCGATGACCTCACCGTCGGTCACCGATACGATCGGCGTCCCGATCGTATTGGCGATGTCGAGTCCGTAATGCGTTGTCCCCCAACGCGGCCCAGAACTGGAGGTCAATGTGCCCGACACCGGCACCACCGAGAGCGGGCGCCGCGCCTCGGCATCGCGTGCGGCGCGCTCCGCCGCCCGAACTCCCCCCTCGGCGAGTTGCTCGGTCATGCGCTGCGCGAGCCGGCCGACATCGAGATCGGGCATTTGCAACACCTGCGGGGGTGAGGCGACGACCGGGCTCGGCGGCAGGACGCCGGCGGGAGGGCTATCGATACTCGCAGCGCTGAGCGCCACACTGTCCTGCGACCCGGTGTTCGGAGACGTCGCTGCCGCGGACAGAAAGGCACCGACCGCGACCGACGCAGCGATGGCGCGGCCACCCGGCTTCGGCACCCGGCGGCGATGAAGTCCGCGGCGAGCACGTCGCGACACGGCCTGCACTACATCGCGGCCACCGTCGCCGTGTGTCGTCTCGTCCGGACCGGCCACGTGCACCCACATCGACGCGGCAGTGTCCGCGGCCGCGGTGTCCCAGGCGGCGCTGACCGCGTGAGCGGGTACATCCGGTGCGGGCGTCTGCGCCGAAGGCGTGTGCTCGTCCTGCGACCGATTGTCGGAGTACACGGTCTCGGCGGGCGACTCGGTCACGAAACGCGAGGGTGCGAACCCGGCGTGTCGATGACGGGGGTGATCGATGAGCGCCGTCGGCCTGTTGCCGACGGGCATCGAGACCGCGACGCCGGGTGCCGGCGCTGCGTAGTCGTCGTCGATCGGATCGGGTGTGCGGTGTCGGGCCAAGATCACAATCCTTGGTGGCTACGAGGCCGTGGCCTCGCTCGAGATAACGAAATGGTGACGGTCAGGCCACAGGTTACTACTATCGAGCATAGTTTTTCCATCCCACTCGACCCGGATTCGTCCGTACCGCTGGTCACGGTCCTCGGAGGACATCCCGCCGGGCTACGACATCCCGCCGGGCTACGACATCCCGCCGGGCTACGACATCCGCACCGGAACAGGGCTGGGCGTTTCGGGTATCAGGGGTGATCGCGCCGAGAGGACAGGCCACCGAGCATGGTGTTGTACGCCTCGAGTTCGGTATCACCTTGATCGTCGACTCGGCGGTCTCGTTGCCGTGCCGCGCTCTCGTCGGCCGCCGACCACCGGACCGCGGCGAGAACCGCGGCAGCGAGCAACGGCAACTCCCCGATGCCCCACGCCAGAGTGCCGCCGCGCCGCTGGTCGGCCAGCAGGTCTGCGTTCCAGTCCAGACGCAGTCCGCTGTAGAAGCTCGCTCCGAGCGCGGTCTCGAGATCGATCGTCACGACGAGGAAGAATGCGAACCCGGCCAATGCGGTGATACTCGCGAGCAACTTCGTCAGTCCCGCGATCGGTCTCGGTACCGGGTCTTCGCCGACCGTGCCCCAGAACATCACCATCCCGACGGTCAGGAACCAGCCCTTCATCACCATGTGTGCCACATGCGAGTCGGCGACGGTGTCGAACAGTCCGCCGGGGTAGAGCAGGTAGAAGCTGCTCAGGAACACCGTGGTGCTGACCCACGGGTGTATCGCGATCCGGGCTGCTCGGCTCTGCCATGCAGCCCGGAGCCATTCGCGCGAGCCCGGTGCTTCGGCGGCCGACGCGGTCGGCAGGACCGAGGCGAACAAGGTTGCCGGTCGGCCGAGGACCAACAGCAACGGCACGGCGACGGCGACCGCGGTCAGTCCCGCCATGTGCACGCTGAACATCGCCGGGCTGTAGAACCCGACCCCGGACGAGGTCGCCACGAGCAGCACCGCAGTACCCGCCAACCAGCTCGCTGTCCACCGCCGCCGCCATGACAGGCCTGCCCGCCGACGGCGCCGCACGGCCACCAGATACAGGACGGCCGCGATCACCGCCGCGGAGCCGAACACCAGGTCGAAACGCCACTCGAACGCCAACCGCGCAGCGGTGGGCGGGCCGTCCAACACGTAGCCCAAGGCCTCTTCGTGCGCCTGGGGCAGCGAGGTGTCCTGCGGCGGGGGCGGGGGAGTGCGGCCCAGTGCGACCGCCAGGCCCACGGTGGTGACGAGAACGAGGGTCTCGATCATCGACAACGTGATCAGGGATCTGCGCCTCGCGGGGTCGTGAGCCAGAGCGCGGACCGTTCGTCGTCGCTGTATCCACCCGAGGGTCCCCACGATCGCCAGAGCTGCGATCTTCGCCAGTATCAGAGCGCCGTACGTCGAATCCCACAGCGACGTCACGGGCACTCGCACGGCAGCGTTGACCACTCCGGAGACCGCCATGATCACGAACGCGACCAGAGCGAGCGTCGAGTAGCGGCGGGTCGCGACGGCAAGGTGCCCACCTCCGCGCAGCGCATGAGCGAGAAGTGCGAGGAGTCCGCCCACCCACAGCGCGGCAGCGAGGATGTGCAGGATCAACGAGTTCGTCGCGATGTCGTGATTGCCGCCGGTCGAGGAGTGGCCGGTGACCGCGCGCGGGATCAACGCGAGCATCGACAGGGCGAACAAGGCGGGGGTCCATCGATGCCGCAACACCGCCGCGCATGCTGCGGCGGTGATCGCCGCGACCGCAGAGGTGATGGCCCATGCAGTGGAGGCCTCGACATCGCCGATCGCACCGAGGAACTGCACCGGTTGCGCCGCAACGGATCCGACAGGTTGACCCGAGGCGTCCGAGAGTGTCAGCGGCACCAACGCCGCCGCGCACACCGCCCACACTGCGGAGGCCTTCGCCGCGGTGCGGACGGCTACGTACCCGTCGATGTCGAGCACACCCGACCTCTGAGGCGGAACGAGAAATGCCGCGAGGAGCAGCGACCCCGCCGCCACGACGGCAGCCACCTCGCCGATCGCGGTCAGTGCCGGGATCCCGTACGTGGTGATCGGGCCCGGATCGGGCAGACCCAACAGCACGAGCGCTTGCGACGTCGACATCGCTGCGAGCAGTGCAGCGACCACCGCGGCAATCGCTGCGCACAGCACCATCACCTGCGATCCGGAGCGTCGATCCACTGCGCCGCGGGTCGAATGGGCCGCTTCGGTGGCCATGGTGTGCGCCTCTTCCCGGTGGATCGTGTTTCCGGCATGGGCGCGAGGCAGTCCGACCTGCGCCGACAATGAACTACTACGAATGATAGTTGTACGAGTCCGGGCAGCCACCGCCGGATGATCCTTCAACACTTGCATGTATGCGCATATCGCAATATGTTGTCGTTCTGCGGATCTGACACGACGAAGGAGCAACGATGGGGCACGGACATGGCCACGGGATAGAGCCGGGTTCACCGGCCAGCGCGTCCGGTAAGCACCTCGGGCGACTGTGGATCGCTGTCGGTCTGGGGGCGGTCACCCTGGTGACGCAGGTCGTCGTCGGCCTGTCCACCTCGTCGCTGGCGTTGCTCTCCGATTCCGCACACGTGTTCACCGACGTGTTCGGGGTGCTGATGGCGATCGTGGCGATCACACTCGCACAGCGACGATCGACCAAGGCTGCCCGCACGTTCGGGCTCTACCGAGCCGAGGTGTTCGCCGCATTGTTCAATGCACTTCTGCTGTTCGGTGTGGCCGGTTGGATTCTCTACGAAGCCGCGCAACGCATCACGAATCCGCCCGAGGTCCCCGGCGTCCCGGTGATGGCGGTGGCCACCCTCGGGCTCGTGATGAACCTCATCGCGTTCGTCCTGCTGCGCAGCGGCGCCAAGGACAGCCTCAATGTTCGGGGTGCGTATCTCGAGGTGATGGCGGACATGCTCGGCTCGATCGGCGTACTGGTCAGCGGACTGGTCACCGTCCTGTTCGGGTGGCGGTACGCCGACCCGGTCATCGCGGTCGCCATCGGCGTGTTCGTCCTGCCACGCGCGTTCAACCTGGGCCGTCACGCCGTACGAATTCTGCTGCAACATGCTCCGGCGGGCATCGATGTCGCCGCCGTGGAAAGGGCCCTGACCGATGTCGACGATGTCGAAGAGGTGCACGATCTGCACATATGGACACTGACGTCGGGGATGGAGGTCGCGTCGGCGCATCTGACGGTCGCCCCGGAGGCCGAGACACCGCGGGTGCTCGCTGCAGCGCAGCAGGTTCTCCGCAACGAGTTCGGTCTCGAACACGCCACTGTGCAGGTCGAACCCCGGGAAGGCGAAGGCCGGTGCCGAGAGGTCAATTGGTAGGCAGGTCTCGACCCGGTGCGCGATCGGCACGCTGTGCTGTCGTCGACACGGCAGCGATGTACCGAACCGGCACCCGTCGGGTGGGGGCACAGAGTGGGTCCTCGAGTGCCGCACATCGGCCCGGTCGAGACCGTTCACCCCGAACCCGTCCACCTCGCATGTTCGCGCCCGGTGATGGATCAGTCGACGGTGAGGGTATCGACGGTTCTGGTCACGGCACGGTTCGGCAGTGGCTCGGTGGCGGGGCTGCGCATGACCGCCCCGTCGGTGATCGAGAACGCACTGTTGTGGCAGGGGCACTCGATCGTGCCGTTGCGAACTCGGTTCACTGTGCACCCTCGGTGAGAACAGATAGCCGAGAAGGCCCGGAAGATACCGGGTTCCGGTTGGGTGACGACGACCTGCCGGTCGGCGAGCACGATTCCACCGCCGACAGGAACATCGTTCACCGACAAGGTGACGGGACCGTCGGAAGCGGTGTCCTCACCGGACGGGGCTTCGCCGACGCTGCATCCGGCGGCAGTCAGGCACGCTGTAGCGCAGCTCGTAGCGAGAAAAATACGGCGCGGTAGCGCCGGGATGTCCTCGCTCATACAGCAGGCTCCCCTCGGTACGCCTCGGTGAGCGAGAGGCGACGATCGCGTGTCGGTGGTTGTAGTCGACTATGTTTCGAGCAGTTCCGGTGTCGATCACCCTCACTGTTCGAGCGGATCAGCATGATTGTCCTGTCGCGAATGTATGTGCACTGCAGGGCATTCGATTCGAACGCCGAGATATCTCATGCACGTTCACGATCCGGCGCTGTCGGGCACTGCGGGCAGAGGGGCAACCCTTGTGCCCTCTCGCGTGCCAGTGCCGCCCCGATCATCAGCACCACCCCGCAGGTGATGTAGATGTCGGCGAGGTTGAATGTCGGCCACCAACCGGTGTGAAAGTAGTCCGTGACCGCACCGTCGACAAGCCGGTCCAGAACGTTGGACAGCGCGCCGGCGAGGATCAACGCCAGCGCCACCGTGGTCCACTGCTCCCCGTGCCGAGCGCTGTGCCATCCGTAGGCCGCGACCCCGGCGGTGATCGTCGCCGTGACCGACACGATCACCCATAGGGGCAGCGAATTGCCCAGACTGAAGGCCATTCCGCGGTTGAAGGCGAGCCGCAATTCGAGGATCGGTAGTGGGATCGGAGAGCCGACCAATGCTTCTTGCGCCCAGTAGTCGACGGTCAGCGCGGTAGCGACCAATGTCAGCACGAGAGTCACTGCGTAAGCACGCAGCCGCGTGGGAGACGTGGTGGGCGAGCGGTTCACGGATCCTCGTTCTCGGGTGTGTATCTCGGACAGGTGCTGGGTGTCGACGGAAGGGGATCGGTCACCGCCGCAGAGTTGCCATCACATAAAATACTATGCACCATAGTAGTTGATGAACGGCAGAGGCTCCTCCGGTACCGGCTGCACGCGCGTGCCGTCATGAGATCGGCTCCCGGCATCGAGCCCGGGCCTCGACCTCTCGTCTACGACCCGAGCCGGGCGCGGTGGGTGACCGGCAGCAACGGAGTCCGCGCGTGGATCCGGCTCCTCGCCGCCGCCTCATCCGGGCTGATGTTGTATGCCACATTCCCGCCCATCGATCTGTGGTTTCTCGCTCCGGTAGCACTTGCAATGCTGCTGTTGGCTGTGCGCGGGCGAGGGGCGCGTGCGGGGGCCGGCTACGGCTTCGTCGCCGGCTCGGCGTTCTTCGTGCCTCTGCTGCCGTGGGTGGGGGAGTACGTCGGATCGGTGCCGTGGCTGGCGCTGTCCGTCGTTCAAGCACTCTTCGTGGCACTGTTCGGTGCGGTAGCGGATCGGATGTCCCGACTGCCGTGGGCGCCGGTCTGGGTGGCGAGCGCCTGGGTGGCGATGGAAGCGGCACGATCTCGGGTCCCGTTCGGCGGCTTCCCTTGGGGCCGCATCGCATTCGGTCAATCCGACGGGCCGCTGCTGCCTCTGGCTGCGGTGATCGGCGCGCCGGGGTTGTCGTTCGTCGTGGTGCTGATCGGGTCCGCTCTGGCCGGCGTCGTTGCCTCCGGTCGCATCACCCGCAGAACTGCAGCAGCGTCGTGCATCGGTGTGGCCACTGCTGTAGGGGCGCTCACGGTGGTGGCTCCACTGTTCGCTCCGCCGCAGCAGGACACGGTCACCGTCGCCTTGGTGCAAGGCAACGTCCCGCGTCTCGGTCTCGACTTCAACGCCCAACGACGCGCGGTTCTCGACAACCATGTTCAGCGCACCATCGAGCTCGCCGCCGACATCGACTCCGGCCGCGTACGCGCACCCGACCTGGTCATCTGGCCGGAGAACTCCTCCGACATCGATCCCCTGCGCAACCCCGACGCCGCCGCACGTATCGACGCCGCGGCCCGCGCCGTCGGAGTCCCCGTACTCGTCGGCACGGTTCTCCGCCGAGACGACGGCACCACGAGCAACACCTCGATCGTGTGGGATCCCGTCACCGGGCCCGGGCAGAGGCACGACAAGCGGCAACTGGTGCCGTTCGGGGAGTACCTGCCGATGCGCACGATCGTCACCGCACTCTCTCCCTATGCCGCCCAGGCAGGAAACTTCACCCCGGGCCAGGGCAACGGCGTCCTCGACCTCGCCGGAGTGCACGTCGCGGTGGCCACCTGCTACGAGGTCGCCTTCGACTCGTTGCTCACCGACTCCGTGCGCGCCGGTGCCCAGCTGATCGCAGTGCCCACCAACAACGCCACTTTCGGTCGGACGAACATGACCTATCAACAACTCGCCATGTCGCGGGTACGAGCGGTCGAACACGGGCGCAGCGTCGTCGTGTCGGCCACCAGCGGCGTCAGCGCCGTCATCGATGCACGCGGGGAGGTCGTCGAGCGCACGGAGCTGTTCACCCCCGCAGCTGTCGTCACCGAGGTGTCACTGAGCACCACCCTCACCCCGGCGACGATCACCGGCAGCGTTCCGGAATGGATTGCCGCCACCGGCGCTGGTGCAGCACTGGCGTTCTCGCTGCTGCGCCGACCACGCTCCATCACACCGAACCCCGCAAACTACTATGTCGCGTAGTATTTAGATGGTGGTCGGTGAAGGGCGTGCGGAGATGACGATCGACGAACACCCCCGTGCGCACTCGCCGGGACTGGTGCGCAGAACAGTGGCGATGCTGCGCAACCGGTGGCGACAACTGACGTCGATGCGGACAGCGTTGGTGCTGCTGTTCCTCCTCGCCGCCGCAGCTGTCCCCGGCGCTTTGCTGCCGCAGCGCAATCTCAATACCCAGGCCGTCGATTCTTTCATTGCCGCGCGTCCGGTTCTCGGGCCGGTGATGGACACGCTGGAATTGTTCGACGTGTTCGCGAGTTCCTGGTTCACCGCGATCTACGTCCTGTTGTTCGTGTCGCTGATCGGCTGTCTGACTCCCCGGTTGATCGAGCACGGCAAAGCTCTTCGCGCACAACCTGTTCGAGTACCGCGAAACCTCACTCGACTACCGTTGCATCATTCGGGCACCCTCGCCGGTGACCCCGAGAAGGTGATCGCCGACATCGCGCGGCACTTGAAAGGGTGGCGTACCGCCGTTCGACCCGAGCCCGATGGGGCACTGACTCTCTCGGCGGAGAAGGGCTACACCCGCGAGGCCGGGAACCTGCTGTTTCACTTCTCGCTGATCGGTCTGCTCGCGGCCATCGCGATCGGCAAACTGTTCGGCTACGAAGGCTCGGTCATCGTCATCGCCGACAACGGGCCCGGTTTCTGCAACACCTCGCCCGCGATCTACGACTCCTTTCGCGCCGGCAACAGCACCGACGGCACCGGACTCGAGCCGTTCTGTATCCGGGTCAGAGATTTCACCGCCGACTACCTCGAGAACGGTCAGGCCGAGATGTTCACCTCGAACATCTCCTACCAGAGCGCCGACGACATCGCCGCCGACACCTGGCGCGACTATCAACTCAAAGTCAACGAACCCCTCCGGCTCGGCGACGAACGCATCTACCTCACCGGACACGGCTACGCCCCCGAGTTCACCGTCACCTTCCCCGACGGCCAGACCCGCACCGAAGCGCTGCAGTTCCGCCCCGACGACGCCACCACGTTCCTCAGCAGCGGCGCGCTGCGATTCGACCCACCCGGGGGGACCTACGCCACCGCCGAGGAGCGCCGCCGAGGGCAGATCGCCATCGAAGGACTCTTCGCGCCCACCGCGCAATTCAACGGCAACCTGCTCTCCTCCCGCTTCCCGGAACTGGTCGATCCCGCGGTGGCAGTGGACATCTACAAAGGCGACACCGGTCTCGACACCGGCATCCCGCAGTCGATCTTCTCCCTGGACCAGGAGATGATCAACCAGGGCCGGCTGGTCAAGCAGGACCGGGTCAACCTGCGGCCCGGAGAATCGACGACCCTCTCCGACGGCACCGTCGTCCGGTTCGACGGTGCCAAGGAATTCGCGAACCTCCAGGTCGGATACGACCCCGCGCAGCGGTGGGTGCTCGTGTTCGCGGTCACGATGATGACCGGACTACTGGTGTCCCTGGT
>Ga0163179_10001329_pt1 | contig 17605 bp, 18 predicted proteins | sample AtlANTMetagenome_FD_109643 | JGI IMG/M metagenome (GOLD analysis project Ga0163179, IMG submission 109643) | Marine eukaryotic phytoplankton communities from the Atlantic Ocean - Atlantic ANT 2 Metagenome | ecosystem: Environmental > Aquatic > Marine > Oceanic | place: North Atlantic Ocean... | reverse complement strand
TCAGATGGGTTCAATATGTTCCCCTCAGAGTTTGTGGGCTCTTTCTTTAAGATGCCCAACAAGGGGAACTTAGACAAGTTCGACTTTACAGGTAGAGAGTATCTGCTCCCCATTTACGACACTCCGGCGAAAAGACTTCTCCTGCAGTGTGGTCGACAGGTTGAGAAGAGCACGACGCTGGGTAATATCGCGCTAACTTACGCGTTACTCCAAAGGCACTTTAGAAGCCTTTTTGTGTCTCCTACTCAGCAGCAAACAGAGACCTTTTCAAGAGATAGGATCTCCACACCAGTCGAATACTCCCCGCAGGTACAGGCGTTCACCAGGGGAGAGAACACCAAGAACAATGTTCTTTATAAGAAGTTTATAACTGGCTCCGATATTACGCTTAGGTACGCATTCCTTCATGCTGATCGTGTTCGTGGTATCTCCGCAGACATGCTTCTCCTGGATGAGATCCAGGATATTCTAACTGAGGTCATTCCCGTTATTGAGGAGGCCTTGTCCCACTCCCAATATAAGATACTGCGCTACTCTGGCACGCCGAAGAGTCTCGACAACACGATCAGCTACTACTGGAGCAGGTTCTCCACCCAGAACGAGTGGGTTATACCTTGCGAGGCCTGTAACAAGTGGAACATTATCTCCGAGAGAAACATCGGGGACACTGGCCTTATTTGTGAGAAGTGCGGCAAGCCAATAGACCCACGAAATCCAAGATGCCAGTGGGCTTCGATGCGCTCCCCGGAGTGGTTAAAAAACCCTCCGATAGCTATCCCGTTTGAGGGTTACCGCGTCCCTCAAGTAATCACCCCCTGGGTTAACTGGAACGAAATCCGAGATAAGAAAAAGCGCTACAATAGAGCGCAGTTTTACAACGAGGTTCTTGGGCTTGGGTACGATTCTGGGCAGAAGCCCATAACAAGGGAGCTTCTCAGGGAGCTATCTTCTGGAGGAAATAGCTTCGCCGGGTCAGCGGGGCTAGGCAAGAATAACCTGTACATGGGGATCGACTGGGGGACAGGCGAGAACTCTTACACGGTTGTGGCCATCGGCGGGTACATAAAGGATAAGTTCCAATACGTGTACTTTAAGAGATTCGAGGGCGAGGAAGCTGAACCAGAAAACACGCTCGCAGCCATTGAGCAGCTGGTAAATAAATATAAGATAAAATTAATAGGCGCTGACTATGGCGGCGGTTTTGACCGCAATGACAGGCTCATTAGAACGTTTGGCATCAAGCGGCTTGCTAGATACCAGTATGTAAATACTCGAAGGATATACTTTGATAATGCGCTTCACCGTTTTATGGTTAATAGGACGGAAGCGCTTATGGCTTTGATAAACGCTCTAAATCGCAAAAACGAAATTAAGCTCCCCGCTTGGGAAGACTTTGAGCACCCTTTTGCGGAGGATTTGTTAAGTGTTTTTACTGAATACAATGAGGCTAGGCGGACAACGGTTGTCACTAAAACGCCTGGAGCAACGGATGACACGATCCACGCCATGACATATTGCTTTCTAGTGTCTATGATAAGACACCCAAGACCTGATATCATTGCACCACTAGGTGGTAAGGATGACAAAGGTTGATAACAGTTATTAAGGAGCTAAAATGACAGCATTCGAAGATTTTTTATCCTCCAAGGAGCCCGATGAGGTTTCTGCGGAGAAGCTCCGTTATATCGGAAAGAAGGCTGCTTCAAACTTTGTTGAGAACAAAACACCGCTGAACGATGTGCTTGCGGACCTCTCTAAAGAGGCCTCCTTGAACTACGAGCAGATTAAGCGTGTTGTAGAGTTCGCCAACAATGAGACGTTCTCCCAGCTTTTTAAGCTCGGCTACGATAAAAATGTCACTTTCGAGATGGCCTCCGCCCCTCAAGTGGCCCAAAAGAACTCTCCAGACAAAACTAAAGTTGCTTCATTCGTGGAGCCGGCTAAGGTCAAGTACGTTCCTGGTCAGGAGTCGGCTTCTGTTGAGGATATCTTCACAAAGACGGCTAACGTGGGCAAGGTAAAGACCCTTATGGCTCGTGGGATGTCTCTGGAAGAGGCTGTCAAAGCCGCTTATCCTGACTACACGCCCGAGCAGACAAAGCAGTTCATGGAGATGTACAAGGGTCGGTTAGAGAAAAGCGCTTCGGCGGAAGTCTCTATATCCGAGAAGTCCCGAGAGTTCTTAGATCTCAGCAGAGAAAAAGACCGCCTGGAGTCTGATCTTGTTTGTCTTGGGGATGAGTTCACGGTCAAGCTTGCAAGCCTTGAGGGCCTTTGCAAAGAGGCATCTAACTCTGGCAACCCGCCGGCTGTAATCGCTAGCGCCATTATGGCGGGCGCTCCTTCTAAGGGACTTGTCGATGTTATCAAGGATAAGGTTGGAGACCTGGCAGATTTCGATAGCGGTACAAAGCTTGCCTTTGGGGGCATGATCGCTCCGGGAAACCCAGTTACCGGCCTTGTTACCGACCTAGAAAACACTTCTAGTAAGCTCGTGGCCACCATGGGCGCTGTTCAACGTGCGCAGATGGGCATGACAGAGCTTCTATCAATAATTAAGGGGCCCGCGCCTATGGGGGCAGCTTCCTTATTTGGGCAGGGCGGAATGGCCGTCCCAGCAGGACCTCCTCAAGCAGCGCCTCCTATGATGGGTGGCCCGGCCCCGGAAGCCCCGCCTCTTGGCGGCGCGCCTGTTTCAGGAATGCCTCCTCAAGCGTAAGGAATTTTAGATGAACTACCTTGAGAAGAAGGCAGCAAAAGAAGACCTTATAGACAAGCTCAGAAATCAGTTTGTTACTGGTGATAAAGAAAACCTATTTGTTGGGGGCAACTCTAGGTTTTCAAGAGCTTCTCGGGAAGGCCTTGGTGGCTTGTTCGGGTCAGTATTTGGTGCGCCTGTTCGCGGGGCTGGAAACCTGGGGAAAAACATTCTTTTTGGCCGTCCCGCTGCTTACGGGCCAATGCGCGGAAAGAGGCTACACCCCATTGCTGGTGGGGCTGGTAAGGGCCTAGAAGAGATTAGCCGAGTGGAGTTTGACGCGATTAAGCGGGGCATAGTTCCCGGCAAGGCCGTGTCCGGAAAGATGGGCGGGAAAGACATTTTCTATAAAAGAAAATATGGACCAAAAGGTATTACCGGCTTTGCTATGAAGCACCCCATGATGACCGGGCTGGGCGCACTAATGACGTACTACCTGGCCAAATCACCTGAGAATCGTCAGATGGCTATGGGCTTTATGCCCGAAGGTTTCAATACACAACCTACAAGAGAAACTGCTAAACAGTGGTCAGGGGCAAGCTTTGAGAACCCTATGGCTAAAAACGTATGGGGTTCCTAAATGGAAGATTCAAGAAAACAGAGTATTTTAGAGAAGCTGGCAGCGGGTGAGCCCAAGAAACCTAATCTAGGTTTTAAGAAGTCGCTCATGAAGGAGATGACAAGCCCTGAAGCGCTTGGAAAAGCTCTCCGTGGAGCCCTCTTGGGGGCGGCGGCTTTAGGGGCGAAAAAAGCAGGACCGGCGGTATGGAAGAAGCTCGGGCCTAAGAAGTCCTTTAAAGAGCGGATGATCGGCGAAGGGACTCCTGGCCGAAAGGCTCTTATGTTCGGCGCTGGCGCTGCAGGTATTGCTGGAGGGATCAAGGCGATAGATGCAGGCTCGGAGGCGATCTCCAGCCCGCTTAAGAAAAAGAAATACTTCAACGACATGATGGATGACAATCCTGCTTTAAAGCGGGAAAGCTCAAAGGACGTTAAAAGGATCTTTAGCACCCTTTACAGGTTTAATCCTAAGATGGCTTCTGATCCTCTTGTCGCTGGCTCCTTCCTTAAGCGGTCCCTCCAGTTCAAGGAGGAAGGCATCCAGCCTGTAGACGTTAAGACACTTACTGAAGTAGCTAAGAACATTGAAGGGGCGAAGAAGAAGGATACACTTCTTTCTAAAGCGTTCCTCAGCGGAGCTGGCGAGTTAGCAGCTATTTAATATGAATCAAGAAGCCGACCAGAAAACGTATCCGATAAGCAGGTTTATGTCAGACCCTGTTGGGAGGGGTACGCTTTCTGGTGCCATGACGGCTGGGAATCTCGCGGCGATCAGGGCTCTGGGCAAGAGCGGGAAGATCCCCGGCATCCGACCAGAGCTTCTAAACATCAAGAATAAGAACATACTTCTTGCCGGGCTTGGGTCGGGTTTAGCCACTGGGATATTTACTCGGGTGGCTAGAGGCTCATACCCGGACACAATAAAAACAAAGATGAGAGAGGGTGGAGATCTTACGGAGCAGGAGAAGAAACTGCTCCTTAAGGGGATCAAGGTAAAGCCTAGATCTAAGCCAAAATCCCTACAAGAGCACCTATTCTCTCCATCCAGCATGGCCCTTCTCGGCGCTGGGCTGTACGGAACCCTACTTACAAAAAAGCCGGGCCTAAAGCCGGCTGCTATCGGAGCTGCTTCGTTAGGTCTTGGCGCTATTCTGGATAGATACGTTATGGCAAGAGGCTTGGCTGGAAGAGCGGCCACAGGTGAGGGGATGTCCGACAAAGAGCAAAAGCTTATGACTAAGCTCAAGTCCGTGAGAGAGAAGCATGCCAGTTTAAACCCTAACTATACTGGGGGAGATTATGCTTAAGCTACTCACATTCCCAGGAGAGGACGAGCATGGGAACATCTTTGTTCAGGCCCTTTCCCCGGAAAAATCCGGAGGTCTGACAAAGACAGCTTCCTCAGAACTACACCCATCGATATCTAAGCATATTGAGGGGATCGAGGAAGATCCTAAGTACCTATACGTTCTTGTTAACGCTCTAGGTGCGGGGGAATACTACGGAAGTAATATCAACGGTGACTACTTTGAGGAGAGCGAACTGGCCCCCAACGATCCAAGTGCGGATTCAGGCTATGTGACTTTCCTTAAATCCGGCATTTATAGGCACCATAAAAATAAAGACTCTGAGAAGTCTATGGGCACAATTGTGTGCTCTTGTTACAACCCCGCAATGCATAGAGTGGAGCTTGTTTTAAGGATTGACCGGGCTAAAGCCGAAGAGCTTGGGCACGGAGATCTGGTCGACAAGCTAGATGCTGGGGAGCATCCAGCAGTAAGTATGGGCTGCAAAGTCAAATACGATGTGTGCTCTATTTGCGGACACAAATCTAAAACAAGAGCCGACTACTGCGCGCATACCAAATCAATGATGAATAAGATCCTTCCAAACGGTAAGAAGGTTTTTGTTTATAACCCTAAGCCCAGATTCTTTGATCTAAGCTTTGTGGTGATTGGCGCAGATAGAACAAGCTACGCAATGGCCAAGGTTGCCTCCATTTATGGAGGGTCTTCTGCTGCTCTAGCAGAGCAGTACGGCATTCGAGATGGGCACTATGTAGGGTTGCTCAAGGAGAAGCTGGCCAAGAAGCAAAAAATCTCAAACATACTAAAACAGGTCCCGGCCATGTCGGCAAAGGTTATGCCGTCCATCCAAAGGGCGGAGAAAGACCTACCCAACAAAGTTTTAGATATGATGGGCAAAAGCTCCCCAGAGAAAGCGCTTACCACAGCGTCATCTGCGGGCATTGTTCTTAAGCCTAGAGAATATCAAAGAGTAATATTAATCCGCTTAGGTAAGAAAAACCTGGCGGATAAACTAGATACTACTGGAAGAGTTTTCCCCCTATCTAATGAGGTCGACAAAAGCATAACTATAGGAAGAAGATCGGATTTTTCAGATAAGATCCGAGACCTGCTTATGGGGAGCATATCTAACCGAAGTATGTTCGAACCGGTTTTAACCAAACGAATAACTATTTCGATCAGGATGTCTCCTTCTGAAGCCCCGGCTAATGAAGTACTTAAAGGTAAGTTTGCAAGTATTGATATAACTAGTGACGAAAAGGCACTTCTTAATAAGATCTCTGCAAGCTACAATGGGTATCGCGAGCAACTACTCGAAAAAGTTGGAAGTGTGGTTGCCGATATTACAAGTAATGATATAACGTTGCTCTCAGCTATTAATGGTTCAAGACTGGAAGATGAGTTCATGAGAAGCCCCCTAACAAAAACGGCAAGACTGCCAATGGCCTTGGTAGGGGCACTTCCTATGGCGTATCTTTATGGCGCTCACGTAAAAAAATCACGGAGATCCGGACAGTCGACAGGGCCGCTTGATAGGTTTATTGAGAAGCATCCAATTTTAGCAACCTCTGTTTTTGTAGGACTAACCCGCTTAGGGATGGGCCTCAAAAAGAGTGGGGTTTTTAGCAAGTCGCTAAATTCCTTAGTTGCGAAACTTTCCTAGCCAGGGGTACTTAGGTGGATTTTCGACCAAAGACGGTGCCAGGCAACAAACTCAAACTAATACCCCAGGAGGGTTCAAATGAATGAGCTACTTGCACAAGCATATGGCACCGAGAACAACATCAACGTGAATTCTGGTGCTGAGATTGAAAAGACAGCTGAGACTGTCCTCTTAGAAGAGCTGGAGAAGGTTGCTGCCGCTGAAGGCATCGACTTGAACGAGTTCGACGACAATGACATCATCGAGATTATCAACGAGGCCATGGGCGGAGTTGAGAAGACTGCTGGTGTTACTACTGAGAACACGGAGACCACTGAGGCCACCGACACGACCGACACCACTACGGATACGACCGACGGCGAGCAGACTAAGCTTGCTGAGGCCGACTTCCTTGGTCGTACGATGGCTCACGCGTTCTACGATGAGTTGACCGCTATTCAGCAGAATGGTTCGGAGAAGACCGCTGGCGTTAATCGCAACAGCGACAACTTCCTCAAGACCGCTACTGCTGGTACGGAGACCACTGAGAACGTGACCGCAGGTACCGATGTTGATCCTGAGTTCGCACAGGCATTCGAGGATGCTGCTATGACGCGCGCCCAGGAAATCATTGATTACTTGGACTCCGGTACGGTTAAGCAGTCGTCCGTTGCAATCGATGACGAGCAGCTTAATGCTGCGGTTACCGAGCGTGCTGGCGAGCTTCTTGACGAGGCTGGTTACGACGTTAACGCAATCGCATCGGCTATTTCTTAATTATTTATAGGCCAGTATGGACAAGCAGACGCTAGACAAACTTAAGAAGCATTTCCATAAATCAGTAGATGTTGGAGCTAGTGCTATTAAGAAAAGTAAGTCTTTCATTAAAAAAAGACCTGTAGAGTCTGCCTTATTCACCATATTAGCTGCTAATATAATTAAGCGACAGTCGAAAAAAGACTAGAAGAAGGGGCCCGTCTTAGGGCGGGCCCCCGATTCTCCCAGGAGGTAAAATGTCTTCTCTAAATCAATTAATTCAGAAGCTTGCTGGGGCGCAGACCGATAATGACAAGACTGAGCCTTCTGACACGAATACGCAGGCAGAAATCACAGACACTGTTTATGTTGAGAAGTTAGCTTCGGCGGTAGACTTCATTATCGACACTTGGTCGGGCGCTCCCAAAGCAGACGAAGTTGAAAAGGTCGCATCTGTTACAGACCTTTCCGACAAACTACGAACACGGTTGCAAGAGAAACTTGCTGATAAGCAAGCCGAAGAAACTGAGCATGACGCAGACTTCATCGATTCCATTATGGGCAAGCTCCAGGAATTGAAGGCCGAGCGCGCTCAGCAGGAAGAGGATGTTCTTGAAGGAACCGAAAATATCGAAGACCTGAATCTCTCGGAGGAGACTCCAGAAGAGGAGCAGGTTGAAGAGAATTCAGTCTCGGAAGAGACCGAAGAGGCTGTTGCAAAAGCCGCTAGCGCGGAAAACAGCAGTCTTGCGGATGTGCTCTCTGCAGCATTATCCACAACCAGTGATCACAACGAGAGCGCTGACAGCGAGTCTGAGAGCGCGAAGACCGCAGGTGTTACTGGTAGCGATGGGCCAATGGCTCGCAAAGAGGCTACTGAGCTTCTAAAGCAGAAACTCATGGCCAACTTAAATCAGGAGGACTAGGTATGGACAACAATATTACCAAAGAATCGGCAATGGAAGTTCTCAAGCAGGTTCCGGACGTGCTTCGGAAACTTGTGGAAGAGAATACAAAGCTTGCTTCCGCTTTACGCGAGAAGGAAGTCCATGCAGAGGCGGAGGAGATTGTATCCATCATGGATGCTCGTGGTTTCTCTGACAGTTCTACTCCTTTTAAGCAGAAGGTGGCAGCATTGCTAGCTTCTAAGAAGGATTTGGGCGTAGTCAAAGAGGCTCTTGCTCTCGCGTCTCCGGATTTATCCTTTGCATCACTTTCAGAAATTCCTTCTGACGGTGACGCCACTAATGCCTTCGAGAATTTTATTCTCGGAGATTAATTTAAACATTCTTTTAAGGAGAAAATAAAATGGCAGATATCACAGCAAGTGATGCCAAACGCCGGAATGTTTCGCCTGTTTCGTCTACCCTTAACATCGCCACGCGCGATATTGATTGTAGTGGAATGGAGCAAAGTCCGGAAGATGGCGAATTCGTACCTCAGGATGGTGATCCAGGTTCAGGTAAACCCACAGCCCCAGATACGGACAATACGTTTCACGCAGCCGCGGAAGCAGATGTCTTCGCTCTGCCACAGCAGGCTACTAGCTTAGCGATGGTTTGGGGATCTGCTCGTCGAGGAGACCGTCAGGCTCTTGGCGATCAAAGAGTTCCTGTGCTCATGCACGGTGGTATCGAGGTTGAGTGCAAGCTCTTCAACTGCTCCGACCAAACGGCCTTGGCGACTCAGTACCCAGTGGGCGCTCGCGTTACGGTTGCTCCGGCACACGGCACGATTGCAGCAGTTGCGGGTGACACGAACGTCTCTGGCAAAAAGCGTCTGGTTCTTACTCGGATGCCTGACGCCAACCTTGGTTGGTGCGTTGGTTATGTTACCGGAACTAAAAGCGCAGGAACGAATGCCGCCGCTGGCGACACCGTGACTGTTTACCTTTACGACAAGCCTGTTGCAGTTAACGCTTCAATGGCCGGCTTTGACGAATAGGAGGACTGAATTATGTCTAATGTACCAAGTGAAGTCCTTAATGAGCTTTTCGTTGGAAAACTCGATACAGAGGCTGGAAAAGAGAAGATTGCTGCTCTCGGTGGCGATTACATCCGGGACCGTTTGCGTGAGGAGTCATTCGCACGTAAGGTTCTTCCCCCCAAAACTGTTTCCCGCTCCGACCTTCAGGTCAGCGTGGCGCACGACACCCTCGTTAAGATCGTGGAAGTCGAGCCCCAGAGCCGTGCTATGTCGATGTCCTTCCGAGGTCAGCCGACTGTCAAGTACTACACGGCTCCCCGGTTCGAGGTCCCGTTCCACACGGTTGGTTCACAGCGTTACGAGCAGACCGAGCAGGAGTTGATGGCGTACACGTTGCCCATCACGGAGATCATCAAGCGTAACATCGTTAACGACATTCAGGAGATCGAGGACCGAGTGTTCCTTAATCACTGTGAGTCGGCTGTGCAGTCGCTTCAGCAGGACGCCCAAGGCTTGGCCTTTGGTGCCACTTACGCTGACGATGCTGCCTTCTCGGCACGCAATGTTGCTGGTGGTGTCGCTGAGGTTGGTAAGTGTAAGGGCGTTGACGTTCTTAACGCTACTGCCGCAGGCGCGGACAAAGATGGTCTTGATGAGCCCCTGGCGTTCCCGCTTCAGAAGGACGACCTTATTAAGTTGTTCCAACTGTTCACGGGCTCGGGTAACCGTGGTTCACGTCTTCGCTGCGACCAGTTCTTGATGACCGATACGGACTTCGAGGACATCAACGCGTGGGCTCTGAGCGACATGGGTGACAAGGTTGTCGGTGAGACGACTGTTGACGGATACAAGTACAAGACCCTTATCGGTCGTAAGTTTACTCGTACCCTGAAGACTGACATCCTCCGACCTGGTAACATCTGGGCCTTCGCGGCTCCGGAGTACCTCGGTGGATTCCTGGTTCTCAACAAGACGAAGTTCTACGCTGACAAAGAGCGTAACCGAATCTCGTTTGAGGCTTGGGAGGATATCGGAATGTACATCGGTAATGTTGCTGGTGTCCGTAAGCTTGAGCTTTATGCTGGTGCTGTTGAGACGGTTGGCACTGCTGATGACAACTCGGCAGTTATCGCTGCTCGTGCTCCTAAGGCGGAGGCAGATCTCGGGGATAAGAATCACCTTATCGAAGAAGATCAGACCTTCCCTTCGGTCACACAGTTCTAGCGTTTTTAATATGCAAGGTACCCCCTCCGGGGGGTGCCTTGTGTTCTTTAGGAGAACAATAAGATGCCTTACCGGGTAACAAATTTAGCGTATACGAGAAGAGACCCTAACAAGCGCGGAACTAAAAACCCGTTCATTAACTCGGGAAGAGTTATGATTGGGAAGAAGCGCATGAAGGATGGCGGAACCAGTATTATTTCGGACTCCGTGTACAGCAGCTATGAGAGTGTTATTAATCGGTATATCCAAGCGGGAATTATTAAAGTGGAGCAGCTCGGCGGTAGCCTTGAGCAGTTACATGCTCCTTCACCAACGCCTCCAGCACCTCCGGAACCAACCGTTGAGAACAAGAGTGACGTTGTTGAGATAAACATTATCGGCGATGAGCCAAAAGAAGACACTATCACTATTCAAATGCAGGAAGACGTTGTCCCTGAGCAAGTTATTGCCGTGACAGAAGAGCCTGTTGTTGAAGAGGTTGTTGTTGAGGAGACGGTCACTGAGACTGTAGTGGCTTCTGCAGAAGAGCCTTCTATTAAGAAGGTGACAAAGAAGAAGCCGGGCCGAAAGCCTAGACGTAAAAAGGCGGAGGCTTAGAGATGCCGTATATAAGAGCAGAAAAGAGGGGTTACCGAATCGAGAATGGTGAGTTTCTGCGCATCGGAAAGACCGCAAAAGTATCCGACACGTTCGTTGGCACTCTTGAGGCTCTTATCGAAAGCGGAGAAATCACTGTTCACGACGCTGACCCCAACAGGCGTAAACCCGCCCCTAAGCCTAAGCGAAAAAAGAAGATCGTGTCGGAGGAGTAACGGATAATGGCCAACGACCCTACAAAGCCTAGCGAAGACGCAGTGGGGCCAGAGGCTTCCGTTAAAAAGGGCCTCCCTCAAAAGCTCGTAAGTCTGATAGCTATTATTCGCGCTAAGCTCCGGGATCATCCTGAGCTTAACAGGCTTATTGTTGGCCGTGAGACTTCGGACAGAGAGATAGCTCTAGCGATTATGGAGGCTATCGATGACTTTAATACGACGCCCCCTCTTATCGGCAGCTACTCTGTTGAGGATTTCCCCTCAGTATCCCTGCTTATCAGGGGTTCTTTGATTTCTGTTTTAGAGTCTGTGGGGCTTCTTCAAACACGTAATCAGATGTCATACTCTGATGGACAGGGTGTTCAAGTTAGTGTGTCTGATAAAACACCGATGTTGATGAACTGGATTAATTTATACGTGAGTCAGTACGAGAATAAAAAAGTACGCTTAAAGAAGGCTTTGAACTTAAGTGGCGCACTAAACGGCACTGGAGTCCCTTCTGAGTACTTGTACGTTAACGGCGATTTCGACGACTTAGACCTTACGTAGGAGAGAAAAAATGGCCACTATTTCACCAAATAATACTGAGCGAGTTGCTATCCCGGCGGACACTAGTAGCGTCGCTATCCCCAACTCTTCTAAGTACACGAAGTTTCTTTTCGTCCTTGAAGGGTGTACCGAGGACGCGCAGTACAGAATAATGGCAAATATGGGCCAGGGCGGAATTAGCCCCGTCCCTCTTGAAGGCCTCCCTGCTGGAGGAGGGATGCGGTGGTACTCTGAAGTAACCGTACTCGCTCCCGCAACCGGACCTTCCGCATTTCAGGTCACTCTCGCAGCTCCTGCTGTGGCCGGCCTTGTTTTGGTAAACAGCGGGGGCACAGACAACGCCGCAACAGGCACCCTCCATGTTTCCATGTCCGGCTCTGTTTACTCGCAAGGCCTCAACTAGGAGAAGTTTAAATGAGTGGATTTGACAAACTGGTTGAAGAGAAGAACGACACTTCTGAGCGCCATCAGGCGGCATCTGAGTTCTTCCTGTCTTTAAAAGAAAAGAGCGCTGGGAAAGCGAAGGTTCAGCAAGTTGCTCGGGATGAAACCCGGAGCCACCTTGCCCGTGGAGGAGTCTCTACTACCTCTTTGAGCGCAAAGACACGAGCTAAGAAGGTGGACCTTAAATCTGATTTAGGGTCTACCAAGAAGGTAAAGCAGCTTGCCTCCAAGGGGATGCCCGATCTTAAAAAGTCAGAAAAGATTAAAGATCTCCCCAAATTAAAGCTAAAAAAAAGCCTTAAGAAAAAGTATGCCACCGCACAAAAGAAGGAGCTTGTGAAGCAAGCTGTCATTGAGCGCTTGGTTAGGGGCGCTATGGAGGGTGGCGGAGCAGGCCTTTCCAAGCTCAAGGGCCTTTGGGGGGCAAATAAAGATGGGCTCGCCGGTGTCATGCACGGAGCAACCACGCCTCGCCCAGGGAAGTGGGATAGATTTAAAGCCTGGATAACTCGCGGTAAAACACCTACGGAAGCCGCAGCCGTTGGCAAAGGCCCCCAGTTCCATGAGGGGTGGTTGAAAGGCCAAGAGCTTAACCGTGTCGCAGGCTTAACTGACTCCCAAAAAATATTCTTGAACACTGTTAGGGATAAGGGCGGAAATGTGACCCCCGCATCCATGTACCGAGGGTTAGAAGCTCTAGGTATCTTAACCCCGCAAGGCCTTATGTCCTTGGGCTCTAAAGCCACTGGGGCAGTAAAAGAGATTAGCGCTGCTCGAAAAGCTGAGCAACTGAGGAAGCGGAACCTAATGCTAGGAGCCGGGGCGCTCGGAGTTGGGACTGTGGCGCTCATGAAAAAGAAGAAGTCTAACGAGACTCGCCCCATACCGGTGCAAATGGTTTAAGTGATAAAGGTAACAAACATACAGGTTCGAAGTTTCGACCTTGGATATTTAGATCTGTATTGGGATATCTCCCCGTGTCACGAAGATATAAATAACTACGAGTTTGTTGTAGAGAAATCAGACAATGAGTTTGGTCCTTATGAAGATCTCACGATCCCGTTCACGGACAGGTACCACGTAAGAGACAATACTGTCGCTGGGCAGCACTCGTTCTACCGTAAGATTTACTATAGAATTCGTGTCCAAGAGCGAGCGAACACCTCCAACTTTGAAATCTTTCCAGAGGTCGGAGGGGCGCGACTAGCAGCAAAGCCTGACCTTATCGCCCTAGAGATGGCCAGGATAAATAACCTTAAGCTCAAAGAGTTTACGGGAAGAAAAGTATGGGTCTTCACAAGGAAGACCTCCGGGCAACGCTGCCGAATTTGCTTCGATGAGGTCTCCCAAAGGAAGCTAATTGCTAACTGCTCAGCGTGCTACGGAACGGGATGGGTAGGGGGCTACAATGCCCCTATCGAAGCGTACGCTCTAATAGTTACGCCAAACGAACAAACCATTCATGCCAATGTCGGAAACATCAATCTTGAGAACACCTCCATGATGATGGGTAATTACCCAGAGCTATCAGAGGGGGATATTGTTGTTGAGGCTGAAAATATAAGATGGCGCATAGCCTCTACTATATCTAAAGTTTCTAAGGCTAGAGCGCTTATTAGGCAGCAAGCCCCGGTACACAGAATACCAAAGTCCGATGTTGAGTATATGCTTCCCATAAATTTGTCAGATGAGGAGCTTAGAGACTTGATAGTTTCCCCCGAAAGAAACTACACAAACCCCCAAACGGTTGAAGGGGACTCCCTAAAAGGGGCCCTCACTAATATATTTGGTGAGAAGTAATGGCGGACAACTCTAACATAAACACCCCACCCGATGTGGCCACGTTTCTCCTTCCCGAAGACCGATTAATAATGTCTACTCGGGCATGGCTTATTTGGCTGCAAGGGTTATTCAAAAACCGCCCCGCTGGTCGGCATAGGTGGAGCCCTGACGTAAATGAGACAGAGGTGATCATCAGTGACCACAGTCCCGCTGGAATGGAAGTCACCAACAAAAGGCCGATGATAACGACCTCTCGTGGTGGGGCGTCTTTCTCCTCTACCTCAATAAACCAAGTTATGACCCCGTCACTAGATGGGAGTAAAACGGTTTATTCAGACTTAATAGGAACTTCGATGACCATTTCTGTGGTTGCTCGGGAGGGTTTAGAGGCACAGGACCTAGCATACATGATATTTCGCATGATACCTGTTTTCAAAACGCAAATTATGCGTCTTGGTAGAATGCACGCGATAGGTAATAATATTCAAGTAACGCAAGAATCTCAACACGGACAGATAGTCCCAGGTTCGAGCACGCCAGAATGGAAAATGGTGCAACTTATAATACCCTTCTATATTCAGGATACGATCTCTTCGGAGGAGAAGGACTTCTACACAGTTCTAAGAGCTGTTACTCTACATATGGGCTTGGACTGATAAGGCTAGACCCCGCTAAAAGAGCACAGCTAATAGTGTTGAAGGCACAGAACAATATTGGAAAAGGGTTATTCATTCCGTGAAGCTAACGCCCAAAATTAGAGTGATACAGGAGCAATAAATATGGCAACTCTCGCACGACCCGGCGTCCAAATTAGCCAGGTAATTAACATTGAGTCCCCGAGCGTTTTAACGCCGAGCCTTCGACCATGCGTTGTTGGGCCCTGCTTTGAGATCGTTGACGCGATCAAAGACGGCGCTCTCAATAAGGCGGAAGCCTTGGTGTCCATCGCGCCCAGGATTCAGGGTGGGACGGTTTCTGGAAACCTTCAGGTTTCTGGGCTTTCTATCAAAATCGCATCGGCGGCTGGCCCGGGGACGGTCATCACCCTTCCCGCTATCGCAAACCCTGCCGAGGGCATTTCTATTCAAAATGTCCTTAACGCCCTTAATAAGTCTTTCAAGGCTCAGGGTGTTGCTGCGGAGATCACCTTTGTTGGAAGCCAGACCACTGGTGGTAACTTCGTAATCACTCATAACACCAAAGGCTCGAACTCAAGACTTGCTCTTGAGCCTGTCTCAGACCCGCAGAACGCTGCAGGGGAGGCCTACGCGGCCATGGGGTACACTGTGGGCGCTGATGGTATTAGTGTTCAGGGACAGGCTGCCTACTCTGGAATTGAGTACGTGGTCCCTTACACCAGCTTCACTACTCCTAAGGCTGGAAGTCCCAAAGAGGTTAAATTCCTTGGGGACGACATCACTCTGTACAGAAATGTCAGCGGTCTTCTTACGGAGATCTCAGGAGACAGCGCGGTTAGTTGGAATTCAAGCAACAGCATGCCAACAAAGTACGAGAACGTTGCGGGCAACGGTGTTCAGGCCCACGACCAGAGACACTCCCCCGCCCTTGTCGGTGGACGAACAACGATGGTTGCTGTTCCTGGGGCAGGCAAATCCACAAACAAGATTGGTGGGTTTGGTAAAGAAGCTAGCGTTACGATCCCATTGACGGTTCCCGGCATGGGCGCTGCTGCTCAGGGGTCTGCGGGAATCAGCTCATGGCCCGACCCTTCCGGGGCGTGTTCCATTGTGGTCACCGCTAGAGGTTTTCAAGCCTATAAAGACAGCGGTAACGTTTCCGAGATTGGGAACTTTGCTGGTGACGCTGGTAACGGGATTAAAGTAAGCATCGAAAACGCTCCAGGAGGCTGGAGTGCAGAGACTGCTTGGGACAAGGGCAGCAAGACCCTGACCATCCAAATCGCGGCCTCCCACACATACGCCGCTCTTGAGGCTACGATTAACAGTATCGTTTCCGCACTCCCTCACAATGGCGACGCTACTAAAAAGTCGGACATCGACATTGAATTAAACATTCCCGGAAGCCTCGACAAGACTGAGCTTGCATGGGGAAATGCGGCGGAGGCAGAGTTCTTCCTCGGAGGGGGAGAGGACGCTCCAAACTTTGGGGCAGATGCATCCGGAGACGCGCAGCACGCTTGGATTCTTGGCGCTCAGGGATTAGGGGCTGCTGACCCAACAGGTTCAGCCCTCGGTATTTCCGGAATGACTCTAGAGATTTCCGCAGACGGAGAGGCGGCGACTGAGGTTGCTTTCTCCGGCACATCGGTGCTGGACGCTCTTAACGCCGTGCCTGGGATCTTGGCCGAGATGGTTAACCCGAACAATACTGAGGGAACCGCGGTAAGCAATGTTTTACGAATTAAGTCCGACTCGACTGACGGACATGATTCCACTCTAGCCCTGTCCGGCCCCAATGCAGTTATTGAGGCACTTTTCTCTGGAACTCCTTCTGGTAGCGATGCGATTGCGGCCGGAGCCTTCCTTGAGAGTGACTTCTGGGGCTCTGGCGCTGTCGCTGCAAGTGATGCACGCGCCGCGCACATTGTGACCTCCACTGACTACAACAGCGCAGCAGGTATCGCTGCCCAGCAAGCAAGACTTAAGACGGGAACTTACTTAAGGCTTGACTCAGTAACTATGCTTCCTCATATCGAGACCTCTTTTGCACAGTCGGACCTTGATCCCGGCAGCACTCTGGGGGACGCTATTGTAGCGGCCGCAGGTAATCTAGGGGTGACTCTGTCGATCACGACTCAAGCTGGTAACCACACGGCCGCACTTGCTCTTGGGGACGCCTCGAATGGCGCGAATGACACTGGTGTTAACATTGAGACTATGGCACAACTTGTTGCCGAGCTTAATAATGACTTAGGGGGAAACAACGTTGCCGCGTTCGTGCAAAACGGTAAGCTCTGCTTTGCAGGGACAACAACCGGCGTAACGTCTCTTAAGCTTAACGCTCTGGAGACTCTTCAAACCTTACAGGCCGCCGACCACGCGAACTCTATCGCTATCAAGGCTGCTTTTGACGAGGCGATGGCAACAACCACAGTTGGTGGCTCCGGGACAATCTTCTCTACAGCCGCAGCACAAAGTGAAGTGGTCAGCACGGCAACAACCGCGACGATTGTTCTTTCTGACGACTCCGCCAACGCTTTTAAGTGGAAGGTGGACAGCGTAAGTAATAACTTGTCTCATATTGTTGCTCCTGCTGCTGCGCCGATAGCCACAAACTCATCAGCGCTTACAGCTAAAATTCTTGACCACGTAAGCACTCTTACCGGCCTCCCGCAAACGGCTACTGCCGGGGATAATGACAAGTGGAACGGCCCAAACTACTCTAATGGTGAGCTTGACGTTATTTGGGCATCTGCTCAGGACGGTGCTACCGCAAACCTGGACCGTCCTTGTGTTGCCGCTACTACGGCAGCTACGTCTGGGAGCGTTACCTACACCAGAGCTTGGGACTGTTCTTTGACGGAATCTGGTCCCGGAGTTCCTGGTTACGTGACAACCCACCATGGCTCAAGCGACCGAGTGATTGCGGGTGACCGCCTCTACAACAACTCGCTTAATGTGCCGCTTGGGACTATCACGCAGGTTCAGGATCTAGCTTTACCAACTCCAGATGGTTCCGGCGTCTCTTTCTCGGGAGCTGTGTTGGTTATCGACACTGCTTCGCAAGACAACTTGACGAAGTATACTAACTGGTACGTTAGGGCTAACAACCTTATTTTTGGGGACTTAGATGAGTCCTCGATGAGAAGAGTTGAGCCTGAGTCGAACTATAGCGACTTAGAGGGTTGGTACCGAATTAAGCC
>Ga0163179_10001328_pt1 | contig 17609 bp, 10 predicted proteins | sample AtlANTMetagenome_FD_109643 | JGI IMG/M metagenome (GOLD analysis project Ga0163179, IMG submission 109643) | Marine eukaryotic phytoplankton communities from the Atlantic Ocean - Atlantic ANT 2 Metagenome | ecosystem: Environmental > Aquatic > Marine > Oceanic | place: North Atlantic Ocean... | reverse complement strand
CAATGTGACGCCACCCCAGTACCAGGTGCTGCTGCCCGCCGTGACCCGATGCCGAACGCTAGAAAACGCTTTCGGAAAGATAGGCCGCATCGCCTGAACAATAGGCTCCGCGATGAGCGCATCGGGTTTTATCGTCTCCAAGCACTTCAAGACGGCCTTGAGGCCCATGCCCGGATCGATCAGCACCGGGACAGCGCCTATCTTAAAGACAGCGAACACGATCCCGACGAACTCTAGCGACGGGCGGACAAAAAGACTTACGCGATCACCGCGTTTGATACCCAGTTCCAAGAAACCCGTAGCGAGCGTGCTCGCGACTGCGTCCAACTGCTGAAAGTTCAGCTGACTGTAGGTCACACGACCGTGTTCCGCCCGGCCTTCAGGAAAGACCACTGCGCGTTGGAAAGGCCGACTGCACGCATGATCTTCAAGAAAGCATGCTGTATTCCGAATCTTCACGCACGCTCCGTCAGCGGATGCGCGTCTATAAACGAACGAAGATGCGACTCTACCCTGTCAGGCGCGTCTTCCATGACATAGTGCCCCACGTCTGGCCAAGCATGAACCTCCGCGTGCGGGAGGCGGGCTTGCCACTCTTTCCGAAAGGCGGGAGTGAAACAAAAATCATCATCACCCCAACACATCAAAACTGGGGTTTCTGAAAACTTTTCGATACCCATCTCCGCATCAACCAACGCATCATAGCTCGGATGACTTGGCTTTAACGGAATATCCTCAACGAACTTCAAGGTCGCTATCCGGTTGGCCCAGCTGTCGTAAGGCGCCAGCAAACCTTCTTTCGTTGCCTTGGGCAAACCCTTCGCTGTAGCCCGCCACGTCGCAACCCGGGCAAAGGCGTTGCCTCCGCGTACTGCCAAAGGACCAAAAACGGGAATCCGGCAGGTGGCGATGGAAAACGGAATCGACTGAGAGCGAAAAGCGGCGGTGTTGGTCACCACAATGCGTGCCACGCGTTCCGGGTTTCGCGCAGCCCAACCAAAGCCAATGGCTCCGCCCCAATCGTGGACGATCAAAGTGACGCGTTCCAAACCTAATGCGTCCACGAGGCGCTCTACGTTCGAGACATGATCTGCCAACCGGTAAGACCAATCTTGCGGTCTACCCGAGAGGCCACAACCCATGTGATCTGGAACAACCACGCGGTGGGTCGTGGAGAAATCTCGAACGATACGACGCCAATAAAACGACCAAGTGGGATTGCCGTGGAGACAAAGCAGCACCTCGCCATCCCGAGGCCCTTCATCGATCACATGCATCTGTCCACCATCAACGTCGATGGTCTGACCCTTCCAAGGGTATTCCGCACGGACCTGCTCGCTGAGGCTCACCATTCAATCCCCAACATCGCCACATGTAGCCCGCTGCCTATACCCATCAATCCGACCCGCGAACCTGGTGGGACAAGCCCTTGGTCAAGAGCCAACGCGAAGGTCAGCGGAACACCGGCTGAACCGACATTTCCAAGTGCTGGGTAAATACGCAAGGCGAGATCTGCTGGGATACCAAGGGCTTGAATCACGGCGTCATGATTGGCTTTACCGACCTGATGGAGCGCGTACTGTGAAAGGCCTGGCACCGCGGGACGCAAATCAACTTGATCGTGCACTGCGTTCCAAGTGTCGACCGCAAGGGTCACCCCAGCCTCTAACAAACGTGCGGCATCCGTCTGCATTCGGGTCGCATGCCCAATACACAAGCCGCTGTGCTGAGTCGCCGAGCGAAACAAGCCGCCTAAAAAGCGATGCTTTGTCATCGCGACGTTCTTTGAGGTCAAAACCATCGCGACCGCAGCGGAACCCAACGTCAGAGTCGCCAGCTCATTTTTGAAGTCGCCAATCTCTGCATCGGGTCGCTTAAGCCGCGCAAGCGTCGCTTCACCGACCTCCCGGCTGCTTTCTCCCGCGACAACGAGCGCGACATCCGCCTGCCCCAACTCAATACGATTCGCAGCGGCGACCATCCCAGATAGAAACCCGAGACACGCGTTACCCACATCAAACGCTTCACAGCCTGGATGTACGCCAAGGGCGCCAGCAACCAGACTGGCAATAGACGGCTCCAGGCAGTCTTTTGATACCGATGTGCTGATCAACACATCAATATCGCGCGCCTCAACCCCTGCAGCGTGAAGCGCCTTACGCCCGGCATGAATCGCAGCACGAGAGGGAGTCCACCCTTCCTGCCAATAACGACGCTCTCGCACGCCCGTCACCGACTCAAGCCAGCCCGGCCGCATGCCAAACTTGGCATACAGCGGCGCGATCTCATGCTCGATCGCCTGCGTAGAAACTACACATTCGGGCAAAGCATAGCTTATCGCTTCAATATGAACGCTCTCGTAGCGCACAGCTTCCACTCTCTGGGGCCAGGAAAGGCCCCTGGATACCCCGTCCGCGGGCGGTCGGCGAGTCAAGAAACAGACCTTAGCTAAGGAAGGCTGGTTTTCGGTATTTCTACAGGCTACGCTTTTCTATACGCGGACCCCTGTTTCCAGCCTCTCCGGAGCCCATTTCTTGGCCGACTACGCAGAAGAATTCGGCCGAAAGGCAAGACACCCCTTCGGAACAGATGGGGAACGCGCTCCGGATCCGCTGCTAAACGCTAGCCTGCCCGAAGGTGACGAACAGAAAGATCCGCTTGTTTCGTTGTGGAACAATCTGCAACAACGTATCGGCAACGAGCGGCTGGGGACCATCCTTTCAGAACGCCTCTCCAATCCCGGTGACCTGTATATACGTCATCTGATCGAGATCGCTCGAGAGTCCGGGCTGGACGTGAGCCCGCACCTGCCGTGGAACGCGAGACCCTCTTGGATTGCATCACTTCACCCGTACCTTGAAGTGCTCTCTGCAGAAGCCACGCGCGAGGACCAGCAAACTGTACTGCCGTTGAGTCGCGATGAAGCCCATCGCGAAGCGTGGCGTATCAACTCTGTGTCCACCAGCGACGCGGTCTCTCGAACAATGGTCGATCGCGTACACAGCAGACTGCCAGCGGCTGAAACACCCCCACCCGACCGTGTCGTCCGACAAGCGGTCGGCGGCCTGCTGACCATGCGGGCGACAGACACCCTCGACGCGTTGGATTTACGCGTAAGAGAATCCACTACTGCGGCGACAGACCGGCAAGACGATCTGGATTACCTCTCAACGTTACAAAATCACGTCGCGTCGATTGAGGACATTGGAAGTGACGCCTCGCTGGCCTGGTTATCGAACTGGGCAGGAACACCCACCGTCGAATCCATGGACACCTTGGGGCGCTTCACCACCCCCTACCCAAGCTTCGGAGAGACCGCGGTCGAGATGCTCGCCGGAGCGCAGTCCGCCGGGATGGACGGATCTGACCAAGGTGCGTCAACCGGGGCAGATGCGGTGATGCGGCGTGGACAAGGCGCCCCTAACCCGGAGCATCCATCCGTAGACCAAGCACTTCGAAACCGAGGCGGTGGCCAACAACTGCCATCGAACGTGAGGGCAGAGCTCGAGTCGCGCTTTGGCGCAGATTTTGAGGCGGTCCGGATCCACACCGACAGTGTCGCAGCGGACGCCGCGAGAGCATTACGCGCCAACGCCTTTACCGTAGGTCAAGACATCTTCTTCGCCCAAGGCCAGTTCTCACCAGAGGCAGGCACTGGGCGGCACCTTCTCGTCCACGAGCTCGCGCACGTCGTCCAAGAACAGCAAGGCAGAACCGCCGGTATGTCCGGTGTCAGCAGCCCAAGTGACGCCTTGGAGCAAGAAGCAGAGGCTTTCGCGAGCACGATTCTTCGAAGCGAATCAGTAGCGCCGCAGTCTACCGATGCGCCCGCGACGTTCGACGCAGACAGCCTGGTAGACGTTGGGCAAACATCACAAGACTCGCTCTCGGCCCAAGCCGAAGTCGCCGAAGCAGGCACCCCAGCGATGCACCGCGAAGCCAGTGGCTCCGGCGACGACATGATCACGTTCGCGCTGGCTGGTTTCAGTTGGACTATTCCAAAACCCGAGGCGGTAGCAGGGCAGGTCTGCACGCAAGCCATACAAGCCATTCCAATACCTGGATTGGAACTGAGCGAAGCACAGATCGAATTCGACGAAGCGCTCGAGTTCAAGGGCGGTATCGTCACGGGCGACTTGGTGCTCGGCCAATATGTGCAGATGCAAGGCCTGAGTCTTGCTGTTGACCGAAACGGCAACGTCTCCACTTCGCTTGAGGGCGCCTCCATCACGGTGACCGACATCTTGTCTGGTGTCATCGACCTTCGCATCACCCAAGACGGCATCAGTGGCGAGGTCGAGTTCGGGTACGAACAGCTCGCCATGCAGCCAGGCTTTACGCTCAACAATGGCACCATCACAGTTGCGGTGGACACCGAGGGACAAGTCACAGGCCAAGGCACCCTCGGAGGGGCTGTCACTGGAATCGGCAGCTTCACCTTACAAGCACAGCTTGAAAACGAGACCCTCGGCGGCGCGCTCTCCATCGAACTGGACACCGTCCAACTCGGCACATGGGGACGCCTCGAGGCAGGCGCCTTTGAAGGCGTCTACGACGAAGTCGAGGGGTCGCGGGTCAGCGGTAATGTGACCATGACGGCGCGTGATTTCGTCCAAGCCGACATCTCAGCCACCTATACACACCCGCCAGACTCGGCCGATGCAGGCCAAGCCGAAGCCAACACTGACTTTGCGAATGATACGAGTGCTGCAGACGCGCTCGGTACCGGCGATCAAGGAGCATCCGCCGGTCAAGGCGGGCAAGACGCAGGCGCAGCATCAACGGTCGACTCTGGCGCGGGCATGAGCGGCACAACGACCGATCAAACCAGCGCGATAGCCGCCCAAGGCACAGACCCTGGCCAAGATCTCGGTCAAGACCTCGGCGAAGGCGAAGCGGTCACTCTCCCAGGCCCGGGCACATGGGACATGCAGGTCACGCTGACACAAATGACCGATTACCAGCGTGGCGAATTCAGTGTGAGTGACGCCAACGCGACCTTCGAAGTCACACAGAACGCCGTCGGACCGATAGCCTTTGGTGCTGGGTTCAATTGGCGACAGTTTGAGGGCAGCGTCGGCGGGACCTACGACATCGGAGGTCAACACGTCACGGGTGAAGGCGAGGTCAGCCTGACCGAACCCATGCCGCTGCCGATGGGGGTCACGCTCAACACCGCAACCGGTTTGGTCGAGATCGAAAAGAACGCGCTTAAGAAGGTGACCGGAAACTTCGAGGCTGTGGTCCCTTTCCAGGGCGAAGACACCTTCAACGCGCTCGGCGAAGAGGTCTCGTACAATTTCGAAGAACAAGCGTTCGCCGGAGACATCACCGTCTCACTGATGCGCGATCTCATCTTCGGTTCTGAAGACGCCACGCACCTGAAGATATCGGAACAGGCACAAGCCGTAGGTACGGCCGGACCAAACGGCATCGAACAGATCACTGGAGGGATCCCGTTCAGTGTCTTAGACACCGAAGGCGAGATTGGTTCGGGAGGCGTTGGCTTCGACTTCTCGAGCGGCGAAGAGGGCATGACCGCCGAAGGGACGTTCGCGCTCACCCGCGACTTCGGCATCCCTGCCCGCGCCGAAGGCCCGCTCATGCTGGAAGAAGGCGGAAGCTTCCGGCTCACGATGGAAGGAAGCCAGCTTGAAACCGCCGAGATTCAAGAACTCAATTTCCACCTTCAGAACCCAGTCGCTGACGGACAAGGGCGTGTAGATGGTTCCGTCGCCGGCACCTACCACTTCCCAGAAAGCGCCCTCACCGCGAACGCGTCCGCAACCATCGCCGAAGAGTGGATATTCAACCCCACGTGGGGCGAGTTCGCGCTGTGCGAAGGCGGAACTGTAAACGCCAGTATCGAGCCCGGCCTCTCCCCAGCGGTCGACTTAAACGTCGACTTCCGTGCGGACATCGCCAGCGAGATTCCGGTCAAGTTGATCGGAAATATAAACGGCGAGATGAACCCCGAAACAGGCACCACGACAGGCGAAATAAGTGGCGCATTAGCGGAAGACGTCGAGATCCCGTTCTCGGGGGGCGACCAACTCACGCTTATCGCCGAAGAAACCTCCGCAAAAGCAGAGTTAGGCGAAGCTGGACTTGAAACCGTGACCTTTGGGCTTGGTGCGCTCTACACCGACCCAACAGGTGTCGAACTGCTGCACGGTCAGATCGAAGACGGGCTCTATAACGTCGCCGAAGGACAGCTCTCCTTTAATGGCTCCCTCACCCTACTTGAGCAGGTGGAGCGACGTACCGAAGACGGAAAATGGGGCGCAGTGATCCTGCCGGAATCCAACGTCGACATAGGGGTCGCCGGCAACAACCTGGAACGACTCGGCGGCGACCTATTCTTCGAGATTCACGACGAAGCGCCACTGTTACAGGGCTCCCTCACAAACGCTGAAATCACGTCTCCGGACTGGAAGTTCAGCGGTGATTTTGATGTACGCCTCATGCGCAACATCCAGTTCCCGAAAGACGGTGCGGCAGAAGGCCAGAACCCACTGCTGCAGCTCGAAGTCGAAGAGCAATCAGGCCTCGACGGACGGATAGAAGAGAACAACCTGCAGACGGTACATGCCGCGTTGAACTTCCTGGCGAACCTCGAAGGCGACGAGCTCGCCCGAGGATTCTTCGACGGCACAATGGACATGGAGGCTGAGGAATTCAGCGGCTCCGGTTCGTTCGGGCTCACTCGCGACCTGGTTCTCAGCACGAATCCAGGAGAAGGCGAACGTATGTCCGGCTGGACGCTGGTTATCCCCGAGGGGGGAAATATCAGCGCAGAGTTTGGCGCAAACAAGCTGCAGCACGGACAGGTAAACGTCGCAGCAATGCTCTTCCAGGGCTCGGAATGCGTCGCGTTGGGCGCGATAGACGGGCAATACCAGCTCGGCGATGAAGCCGGCTACAACGGGTCCGCCAACTTCACCGTCATCTCACCGATAGACTGGGCAGAAGACGATCGCTTCGCGTACAGCATCCAGCCCGGTACATTTGCGTCAGCCACGATGGCGCAAGGCTCGGTCACACAGGCCGAGGCCAATTTCATTCTCTACGCGACAGAAGCCGGCACCGACAAGGTCATGCTGACGCTCGGCGCGCAGTATCAAGAGGGTAGCCCGCTCAACGGAGAAGCCGGCGTCGCCGTACTCGATGACATCCTGGTTTACAGCGGCGACGAAAACGAGTTGTTCCTCGAAGAAGGAAGTGGTGGAAAGGCCCAGATCACCGAAGACAACCTGCAAAATGTCGGCGGAGAGATTTCGCTAAGGCTGGATAGAAGCAGCCAGCCACTCTTGAGAGGGGTGTTCGGAGCCAACTACGAAGTCGCAGACGGTGAAAACGCCCAGGTCAGCGCCAAAGGAAGCATAGAGCTCCTGAACCCCATCGGATTTACGAAAGACACCTGGGGCTTCACGATCGAGGAAGCGCAAGGCGAAGCAGAACTGCTCGAGTCTGACTTCAAATACATCGACGGTCAGATGGCCGCGACGCTTGACGAGAGCGGGCGCGTGTTTGCCGAGATCGAGGCATCCGGAAAATACGAAGAGGAATCAGGTACGCCGGTCGGCTTCTCGGCACAGGGCGGTATCACCTTCATCGACGAGCTTGACACTGGCGTCACGTTCCAAGACTACGATCTCGTGCTCATGCCCGGCACCGGCGCGACCTTCGATATTCAAAACGGTGATCTCCAAACGCTGTCCTCCATCATCTCTATGGAGATCCGGGACACCAACGGCCCGCTCGTCGGTGTCGAGTTGGGCGGCACCTACGATCACCCGGGCCGAACCTTCACAGGGAGTGGCCAAGCCGAACTACTGCAACGCGTTGAGGTCGCGACGGTTCCTGTCGGTGACGAGCAGTACACCTTCTGGCTCGAACCCGCGACGACAATAAACGCCCAAGTCGACGGCAACCGCTTGAGCGAGGTCGGTGGAACACTGATTGGATCTGTCTGGGACGGAAACGGCGAATTCCTTCGAGCAACAGCAGAAGGTCGATACCAAAAGCTAGACAGCGGCGACTTGCTCTCAATCAACGGCTCGGTCGCAATCACACGCGAAAAGGAGATGGTGACCGCTGGCGAATACAAGGTGTCACTGATCCCCGGAAGCGGCGCGACGGTCGATGTCTTCGAAAATGACTTTGTCGGCATGGGCGGCACGATCCAGACCCGCGTAGACAAAGACGGCACCCCCTTTGCGACCATAGGGCTCGCGGGCACATACACACCGTCCACAGGCTTCAATGGCATCGGTGAAGCCGTCCTCGTAGACGACTTCCACATCGCCAAGATGTCTATCTTTGACCTGTGGCTAAACAAGGGCGCAGGTGGCCGCATAGAGTTGGCCAACTCTGAACCTGTCTTTGTCACCGGCGCGGTGCCAATAGGCCTCGACAAAAACGGCGAACTGTTCATCGAAGGAAACCTGAACGGTACGCTCGATATCAAACAAAAGCACTTCAGCGGCAACGGCAGCGCGACGGTCGTTCAAGAGCAGCAGCTCGCGACTTTCGGCACGCAGAGCCTGTGGCTCAAGAAAGGTTCTGGCGCGACGGTCGACGTACAAAACAACCAACTTCAGAGCATCGGTGGCAACGTCAAGCTGTCACTTCGCGACCCCAAAGAGTACATCTTGGTGTACTTCGGCGGTCGCTTCGACGCCGTCGGTGGAACCGGGTTTACGGGCGACGGTGGAGCGACCGTCATCCGCGAGAAGAAGCTCGGACAAGTCGGTGACTACTCCTTCTGGCTACACCCCGGCGCTGGAGCGGAAGCGAAGGTCGTCGAAAACGCACTCACAGAAGTCGGCGGTGTCGTACCCTTCGAGGTCCACGACAAAGAAGGCACCCTTCTTCGGGGACGCGCGGAAGGAAAATACCTCGCGGAAACAGAGCTGTTCAGCGGTGAAGGCGATGTAAAACTCGCACGAGATGTCGACTTCAACCTGGGCGGTGGAACCAAGATCACGATTGAGAAAGGCTCAGGCGGTGACGCCAGCGTCAAGGAAAACAAGCTCGAACGCCTTGGCGGAACACTCAAAGCCACCCTGTCCACCACCGAAGGTCCACTGCTGCGCATGGAAGCGGAAGGTGAGTTCGACGCGGTCGAAAAGAGACTCGTTTATGCCGAAGGCACCGTCACCGTGCTGCGTCCCATCGAGCCGCTCGGGCCAGGAATTGTCGTAATCGAAAACCTTTCGGCATCTGCGCGACTCGAAAACAACGAGTTGAAATGGGCAGAGGGCGACGGAAATATCAAGATCCCGCCGCTCAATATCACCGAGGGTACCTTCCACCTGCGCTGGGAAAACCACGGAGATGAAGACAAGTACTCCGGGAGCGGGAGCGTAAACTTCACGATCATCGAAGACAACGGCGACGGTCGCTCGATGAGTGGGATGATCGAGGCGGCCTACAACAGCTCCGGTGCACTCCACCTGGGTGGCGAAGTCGACTACCAGATCAACGAAAAGATTGGCGGCAAACTGGGCGCGTCCGTCGATATCGGCGAGGGAGAGCAAAAACCCGACCCAGCGATGACCGGGTCTTTAGAGGTAGACGTCGACCTGATCGAGGCGCGAAACCTCTTCCAACTCGAGATTCCGATCATCCAACCCGACCTGACAGTCAGCGTCTACGGTGTGGACGTACTCTTTGCAGGCGCCGCGGCAGGAATGGGCGTCGACATGCACGCCCTGCACCTGAACACTACCATCGCGCTTCAAGGCGCGTGGCACCCGCTTGGGGCAGACGCGGGCACAGTGCCTCCGTTCAGCATTGTGCCTACGCTGACCTGGGGTCTAGACTTCAACGCCTGGGTTGCCGCGTGGATGAAGGCCGGCCTTGGCGTGAAAATCGCTGAACTCTCCATCGGTGTCAAAGGAAGCGTCGATGCCGGTGTTGAACTGGGTTCGGCCATCAGCGGCACCCTGGAAAGCGATGGGGAGGAGTTTGGCGCCTCTTTGAGCATCGGATTGAGTGTGACGCCAAGTATTACGCTCTCGATGGCGCCCATCTACACCGCGAAGGTGGGGATTGGCGACGCCACACTCGGCCCGGAAAACGAAGAGCTGGCGGAACCCTTCGAGATGCCTATCGGCGACTTTATCGGATGGGAGTGGGCGACCACGTACCACTACGGCGACGTAGATCGCCCCCCCGAGAGCGCCCCGGTCACCGAGACGTCAGACGGTGGCGCGTCGGCAGACACGTCGACCATGCTCGAAGAGAAACCCGCAGCGCCCGCGCCACAGTCAGCGCCGGCGACCGAAACAGATGGCGGCCCAACGCTCGATTCCGGTGAAGACATCGCGGGCAAAGACGGCGCTGAAGGTGGTGGACAAGAGAGCGAGCTCGCAGACACCATGGAGAAGGCCGAGATTCTTGCGAAGGGCCTCGCTGCTATTGCCTTCTTCGTCGATATGGCGATGACGCTCATCCCCTTGCTGTTGATGGGTCCTGCAGGCTGGGCAATCGCCGTCCTCGTCGTCATCTGGAAGATCATCACGGGCGCTTGGACTTGGGACAAGATCTCCACGGCGTTCACAGACATGATCGCCGCGCTTGAAGTCGCTTGGGAAATGCTCAGCCAATTCCTTCCAGACCCCATCAAACAAGCAGCCGACTTCTTCAACGACGAGCCCGACCTTCTTGGTGCCCTGTTTGACTTCTCCGCCGACGATAAAGTCCGCGCATCCGTCTACAACGGCGACCACCTGAGCGACGAGTGTAAACCTGAAGTGAAAGGACGCATGGTCAACGCGATGCGTGAGGGCGCATGCATGGACGCCGACGAGCAATGTATCAATAAGGTTCTGAGATCGTGCGGTGGGGATATCCACACGGTGATTTCAGAGGGCGGTGGCGCACAAGATCTTTGGGACGCGATGAACGGCGCTGAATGTCGGGAACTGGAGCGTATCTACAACGCCAACGGAGTCCACTATTCCTCGGGCGTCGTCGCGACAGTCAGCAGCTTTATCCCCTGGTAGCGCGAGAAAGAACCAGTGCAGACCGCGGAAGATTGGGCGCGAGCCGAACTCGAACACTGGGAAAGCGCACTGATCCGCTCGGCCGCAGATGCGGAAGCCACGCTACAAGCGCCGATACTCAATGCCACAGAATACCCTGCAGCAAGTCACGACTTCACTGTTGATAGCTACTCACACCAAGCCCCCCTGCTCATCGCCTCGACGCTCCCCGCCGAAGGTAAAACCACTACCGCGGTCGCACTGAGCCAAGCGTTCTCAGGCACTGGTAAGAAGACACTCCTCATCGACGCCGACTGCAGAATCGGAGGTATCGCGCGGCGACTCGACACTCTCGAGCCAAGCCCGGGCCTACGAGAGGCAAGCCGTGGCCTACGCGACGTACACACCTTGATTCAGAGCGTCCCAGACGCGAACTTGGACGTCCTGGTTTGCGGGCTCGGAAGAGCCAACAGCCCGCCCGACTTCACGGCGATCGCGGCAACCATTGAGGTCGTGGCCTCGGGATACGACGCTGTCGTAATTGACAGCACACCATTCCTCCCCGTTCCAGACACATTTAAAATACTTAAAAACTTAAATAGAGCCGCCATTTTAATGGTCGTACAGGCCGGGCGAACCACCGCATTCGGACTTCAAGCATTCAAGGACAGAGTCGCAGATACCGGCATTCCAATACAGGGTGTGATCATGACACATCTATCTGGACATAACGTTCTCCCGCCAGAACGATGTTGGAGCGCTGAAGTCATCGGCAGCGAACCGGCGCCCGGCGCACACATGTTGGTCGGAGCCTGTTTTTATCCCCCAGCTAGCGCTTCCGGCATGGAACAGTGGTGGGTACTTCGGCAAGACTTGAGCGGGTGGAAACCGATAGCGCAACACCAAACCCGGGCGCTCGCTCGGCGTGCTGTCAACATGACGGAGGGTTGAGAAGCACTCCCGGATCGTATGTGCGCTTCATTTCTCGCCATCGTTGGCCGGAAACGCCTAAGGCCTGTACGACAGAATCAAGATCGCGTGTGCCATACGACATCGCGTAAAGGCGCCCGCCGTGCTCGACGATATCGCGGGCGTAGCGCTCAAAGCGTTCCAACCACGCGTGTGTGTCAGCGGCGTATACCGCGGGACGTAGCGCAATGAACAGTTGATCTTGCGCAGACCGGAATGGCGCTAACGGCAAAGTACTTCGAGAACTAGGCCAAAAACACACAGGGCTGCCTTCGGGCTGCAACCCGCTGATACCCGCATCTTCTAACTCCAGAAGGAGCCCTTCGAACCAACTCCGGCTCTCCGGCCAAGGGATCGAAAACTCCAGTGCCGGCACAGCGCGTCCAGGGTCTTCAGAACGCTCGCCAGCCAAGTGCGCAAAATCGACCTGCTCGACACGCCTCACCTCGCCTTCAAGATGACTGGACAGCGCCTCGAGCGTCTTCTCAACACCGGCACGAAAACCGCCTACAGCCCCACGAAAACGTCGTCCGGGCCCCCACACAAGACGGGTTCCTAAATAGTCGAGACCTTCCATCGTAATGAGCTTGCGTGCGTCCGCTTCGAAGGTGTCCCAATCCGACCATTTGAGCGCGCAAGCCCTCAAGATCCAGTCGCTCTCAAATGTCGCTATTTTCGCTTCGACCAAGATGGCCAGCTGTCCACGACCAGCCAGTACGAAATCGAATAATTCGTCCCCAGGCCCTGCCTCGTGAAGCGAGCCATCCGCGGTGACCACACGAACGGCTGCTACGTGATCGATCTGTAGTCCATGGATGGAGGTTCCGGCCCCCAAGCCACCGACCGCAAGCGTCCCGCCCACCGTCGAGTCTTGATTGCCCGTCAGCACATACGGCTGTCGGTCATAATGTTGGAGCAAAGCATTTACAGCCCGCCATTTTGCGCCAGCCTGGCACCAAACCGACCCGTCATGCTCAATTGTCTTTACAGCATTTAGCGCCGTTATCGACAGCACATTCCCATGCTCATGAAGACTCTGCCCTCCTGACGCGTGACCCGTTCCACGGACCACCAGCGGCAGTTCACGTTCCGCGAGGTAGCGAACGATCGTCTGAAGCTGCTCGACTGTACTTGGCTTCCAGACAAAAGACGGTCGCTCATGGAAAACGCGCCCATAATCCGAGGCCCAGGCGCTGTTATCGCCAGGTCGTTCGAACGCAATATCCGCGTCATTCGCCCAATCTTCCGCCGCTTGCTGCCAATCGACCATGACCTTACTTTCTCCGCCCCTAATGGGGTAACCGCCACACGACGCGCAATCGAACCGCCCGCCCGCAGTTACGAGGACGACCGTGAACACCTCTTCGCCTACACAGGTCGCCGAAGCCTTTCGCCAGGCCATCCTCAACAGAGATCCGGTCAGCGCAGAACACTGCTGCACTTCGGTCGGATGGCACTCTATCGGCGACAGCGGCAGAAGACTCTATCAGCAAGGCACACGTAGACTGTTCGACGTGGTCCCATTCGGTCGAGAGTTAGTCGTGAAGAACCGTGGGACCGTGTTTTGCGACATACGCAGCGAAGAGACAAATCAACATCTCGATAGGCTTCGCCTGCTCATGCTCTGGACCGACGAGGGGTGGCGTATTGAAGGCATTTGTAGACATGCGCTGCAAGCCCAACTGTTTTTAGAAGCCCGTATCCCCGCGATCTTCCGCTACGACGAACTCCCAGAATCTGAAACAGGGCTACGGTGGGGGCAGACGCACCTCAAAGCCCTTCAAGCCGAAACCGACGGAACCACAGCTCATGACGCTGGAGCTACACCCATGCTGCAGGCCTTTGGGGGGCAAAGCGGTCGCTTAAGTGTCGAGCATGCCCGTGTCTTTGAAGCCACAGCCAGCACCGCAGTGTGCTTTCTCGGCCAAAGCCCGCAAGGCGCGGAGCGGCACTACGTATTCATCCGCCCCGACGACCACGGCATGTGGCGGGTCTACAATGAAGGCACGTCACCCGTTCTCGCGGCATTTCTCGATCAATTGCCCGACGCGGCGTTCGGAAAGGACGTCCCGGAACAAAATGACGAGACTTCGAGCATTGCGACCGACAACGTCGTGTCCTTTCTGCATCGCGAGCGAGACGCATTTCGATCGGAACTTGGCGAGCGTTTTCGGGTCCCAGAGATCGCAGACGCCTTTCGAGTGGTTTTGGCCGGAAAACTCGGCACAGACCCCAACGATGCGTCGCTAAAAGACTTCGATCTCGACACACAATTTTTCGTCAATGAAGGCCCGGCAATATGGCAAGAGATGCTGGAAATCTTGGGGCCTGTGCTACCTAATACCGTGGCTGTCGCACTTCCGTCAGAGGCCGAGCCGGCAACCGAAACAAAAACGGTCGAAAACGCAGATGCGACCTGGACACCCGAAGTCGTGACACAAGTTCAAGGCAAGTCCGTGACGCTACGTATCAACTACGCCGACATTTTAAGCAAGCTCTTGGGCGGACCCAAGACATAGGCAGCCGCCTTGTCGTGTCGCGGCACTACCCCGCCCGGTTATAGCGTACCTTTGGCGGTTCGGGTCGCGCGGCCCTACCGCAGCTATGGAGATTCGCATGAGCGAAGAAAAGCCCCCGGAACTCGAAGCCGATTCCGTTTCGACCAACGCACCGCCCGAGACTGCGGAAGAGGCTATCGGACAAGCCAGTCCGGAAGAGGTACTCGCAATATTTAGGCAAGCCGTTGATCAAAGTGGCGTAGAGGGTCCTCTACCGAGCATGATCCTCAACCTGGTTGGGTCCGCGCTTTCCAAGGCGAGGGAAAACGGAACCCTCAACGAGCGTACGTCCTCGAACGGTGCATCAACCCCTTCAGATGACGGCCCCAGCGACACAGCCCAGACTGCGGCAGACACAGGAAAGGCGGCGGCAAAGCAAGCGAGTGAAACGGTCGACGCGCCCAGCGCAGAAGACCCAAACGTGGTCGACTTCGAACAAGAGCGCGAGCAGCGCGCGCCGCGCGAACCAAGCGAATTCGAGAAGACTCTACAGTCCAATCTGACCGCCGCATTCCAAGACTATCTGGCAGAACACGTGGTCGACACCTCCGCGGACCAACCCGAGGTGAACGTCGACGCGCAGTTCCTACAAGACCATGGCCCAGCAATGCTGGCTTCTGCCTTTGGCGCCTTCACCCGAACGATCGTCCCGGAAGAGATCAAGGTTGAAGTCCCGGCTGGTGAGGGCGAAGAAAAGAAAGTCGCGCTGAAACTCGACCTGTCCGGACTCCTTGGAAACCTGACGCTCAACCCCACTTCGAAGAACACAGACACCGACGCCTGATAGTCTGCGGTTAAGCGCCAGCCATTCAAAACGGCGCGTGGCAACCCAGGAGTGAACAGATGCTGGAACAGGTCGCTGCAATCTTGTGGCTATTCGGCCTGATCGGATTCGGCGGACCGCTCATCGCGTTCTCATTTCTGCTACCGCTCGCTGACCGAATCGGACGGGACGAGCCCTGGCACGTGGACCGCGTGTACCGCGCATGGGGATCTGGGTCCGGGCTTTGCTTAGGCGCAATGTGGGTGGGCGGCCTCCTTCAGCACTATCTCCAAAACGACGGCTTCCACTGGACGCTCGCGACTCCAGAGGGCCAACTCACAACGATCGCGCACCTCGTGTTCTTAGTGATGTGGGTCAACTACACCCACCTTGAAATCTGGTTGCTTGCCCCGATTCGCAAACTTGACCCTGACGGGGGGCCAACTGACGCCGAAGCGTATCGCGCAGCCCGACCCAAGATGATTCGTTCGACGGCGTTCAACGCGTTTGCCTTCGTCATCTTCGTCACACTGATCAGTCTGACGGGTTGACTGTACCGCCCTGGTCAGCGAATACCGCCAGCCGCCCGTAAAGCCTCAACATCCACGCCGGCTGTCTTAAGCACCTCTTCTGTGTGCTCGCCGTGCTTGGGAGGACTCCCTCGAACAAAAGCGCCGACAGGCGGCTTAATCAACAGGCCGTGCTCGTCTTCATCAAACATGCCGCGCGCCTGGTGCTGTGGGTGTTCTAAGACCTCATGCAGCTCGAGAACCTCGGCCGTACAGGCCCTAGGCAAAAGCTCCACCCACTCATCCCTTGCCTTGGTTGCGAAGATCGCGGCGAGGCGCTGGTGGTCTGTCGCCGCAACTTCCTCCCCAACAACGGCACAAAACGTCGCGAAAAAGTGCGGCTCAAGCGGACCGAACGAGAGCATTTTCCCATCCGAACAGAGATACACACGGTAGCTAGCGAAGCCACCGGTGAGCATTTCCCCGCCAGGCTTCATCTGCTTGGCGCCTGCATGTGTGGCCGCAAGCAGTGGTCCCACAAAGGACAGCGCGCCTTCCGCCATCGACAAATCTAAATATGCGCCCTTGCCATGCTTTTCCCGACCATAAAGCGCCGCAACCACACCCAAAGCGGCCGGGAGTGAGCCGCCACCAACGTCCGCGATCTGTACGGGTGGCACGGTAGGAACCCCGTCAACACGTGCACCAAGCGAAAGCGCCCCGGTAATCGCGAGATAGTTGAGGTCGTGTCCCGGTCTCAATGCCCACGGACCATCCTGTCCAAACCCTGAGATACTCGCGACCACTAGACGTGGGAACGTCTCCAACAACGTCGTTGGACCTAAACCGAAGCTATCCATGACGCCCGGTCGAAAGCCCTCCAGCACCACATCCGCGTCTTCAACCAATGCGAGAAAGGCCTCTTTTCCGGCGGCGTTCTTCAAGTCGAGCGCGACGCTCTTTCGACCTCGATTCAACGCGACAAAAAGCGCGCTGGCTCCTGAGTCGGTCTTCGGCGGTGCGAACCGTAGATAGTCGCCCCCTTTCAGATCTTCGACCTTGAGTACCTCTGCACCCATCGCCTGAAGAAGCCATGAACAAAAAGGCCCAGGCAGGAGCCGGGTCAGATCCAGTACCTTCACACCTGCGAGTGGTTGAAACACCATCGCCTCCTCGTGAGATGTCGTCGCTGTGATTTTAAGCAGCGCGCGCCATGACGGCTTGCTGAATCTTCAGGGCAAGCCCAATGTCCCCTTCCACCTCTAAACGCCCTTGAAAAAACGCGTTCCGCGGATCGTTGCGGCCTTCGATAATCGCCATCAACTCTTCTTCGGAACATCGCAGTCGACAATCGACACGCTTATTGGCTTCCCTGCTCACTCTGACACCAGCAGCATCGTTACGTACGATCCAGACACCGCCAGCTTCTCCAGTCAACTCGAAGGCGACCGCGACACGAAGCGGCAGAAGTTGACGCACACGTGCCCGAAGGTCTGTCGAAAATCCGTCTTCGAAAAACTCTTTTACACCTGTCACAACACTGCCGTTTTTGAAAGCTAGACGTTGGGGGGTCCCAAAGGGGTACTTGTCAATTCACGGACGGTCAAGCGGAAAAGCACCGATTTCATCGAAGAACGATTAGATAGTCGTTTGTAGTGGCCCCCGAGGAAATCATGCCTGACGTTCAGATGCCAAAACCCATATTCATCATCTCTGATGGTACGGGAGAGACCGCCGAACGCGTGGTTCGCGCAGCACTTGTTCAATTCGAGGGCTACCTGGTCTATCTACGTACGTTTCCCGATGTACAAAACACGGT
>Ga0163179_10001326_pt1 | contig 17622 bp, 9 predicted proteins | sample AtlANTMetagenome_FD_109643 | JGI IMG/M metagenome (GOLD analysis project Ga0163179, IMG submission 109643) | Marine eukaryotic phytoplankton communities from the Atlantic Ocean - Atlantic ANT 2 Metagenome | ecosystem: Environmental > Aquatic > Marine > Oceanic | place: North Atlantic Ocean... | reverse complement strand
GTTCGCCGAATCTGACGGATTTTTACCGAAGTTAGAAGCATAACTCTCTCCTACACTAGCTGTATCCGAAAACACACGTTCAAAAATTAGTAACGTTACAACGCTATCACTAAAACTTACACTATCAGCTGCGGCTTTACCTGCGTTTAAAGCAGCTGCTTCTAGTATTGAAGTAGTATCTGCAGCTACAGTTTTAGCAATAGCATTGGCTAAAGACTCTGTAATAGTTACCGTTAAAGCCTTATCTTCTTGATATCCGGGAGCAAAATATAAGTCTTTAGAATCTGCGTCAAGAACTATATCTACAGCAGAAAGATTAAGAAAATCTATACCATATTCTAGATTAACAAAACTAACTAAAGATTGTATGTTTTCAAAAACCGTAACTGGCTCTAACGAGTCAGTATCTACTATAGCGCGTAGATTAGTATTTGATACTATTGCTCGAAGTGCCATTAATCAAAGTCATCGCGCACTTGGAACTTAATTAAATCTTGTACAGTTTGGATCCCACTACCACTTGTAGTGTGTTCTATTTCACCTTCAAAAGTACCAGCAGCTGTCCAAGTATCACTAGGAAAAGCTACACTTACTTCTCCGTCGGAAGCGCCTGTAATTGAACCGGTAATTGTTTTTAATACAGTTGTACTACCTACTTCACGGATCCTAAAACGTACAGTACTGCCAGACAGATTTACTGCTGCCCATGTACTGCTATCATCGGCATCCAACGTTTTACCAGAAGCTGCAGTATTACTGTCCTTTAATGTAAAATTTAAAGTAGGTAGAGTATCACCTACTACTAATTTAATTGTTGATGAATAAGCCATAATTTACCTCATTATATAGTATTTACTAATCATATCCAGCAGCTCCAAAGTACGGTACATAATCCCAAATATTACCTCTGCCCTCTATTATGTCTATAGCTCTTTCTGCAGTAGGGCCAAATAAAGGACTAAAGAAAGTACTTCCATACATCTCAGCCTCAAACATTGGGACTAGTAAACCATATCTACCTAAAAGACCCGCTCTATCTGTTAAGTCTGCCATATATTCTGGAGTAGTCATATCAAATGATCTGAACTGCTCTGGGTCTCCGCCATTTAAAACAAACTTAAATAACTCTCTTAGGTGTAATCCTATAGCCGCTAAAGGCAACATACCGGCAATCATTAGCATTGGTGGTAACGCAGCCCCTAAGTAATTGCCATATTTAGCTTCTCGTTTCATGTTATTTATCGTTCCACCAATATAATTTTTACCAAAAGAATAATAGAAAGGTTTTAATTGTGCCATCAAAGCAAAAAATGGGTTATTCATCCATACAGTTCTTTGTGCTGAAGTTGGTTTTAAAACCATCTCTTTAATTAATTTTTGTAGAGACGCCCTTAAGACCCTAGATTCTGGTGTAGCTTTTAACCTTGTTTCATAGTCTACAAAATCTTTTTTCTGATTTGGATTTAAAAAATCTACTTCCGCTAGTGCTTTTTTAGCTGTATTGGGTGTTAAGCCAATGTCTGCTAGTCTTTCTATAGATTTAGCATCTCCTTCTAGTGCTCTCTTAGTGTCAAGCTCAATTGCTTTGTAACTTACAAACGCAGCATTTCTGTATATAAATTGCATTAATTTAGTTACACCAATACTTTTAAAGAAAAATTTAGACCATTCTTGAGTAGATTGAGTAGCCCATGCCATATCTCCAGCGTAAACACTAGCCTCAAGGTTTTGTGATACCCCTAAGGTACCTAACACATACAAGAAATCATTAATCTCTTCTTTATTTTTTAAACTTTTTCCAATAGCTTCCGCATTTAAAAGTAGGCCTTCGAAGTCTCCTCTTTGGATTGCTGGACCTATAAGTTCGGGTAAAGTAGAAAGCCCACTAAAAGTAAGAAAAGTTACTTGGTTCCACAACATAGCAGCAGACTGTGTCTGCCTAAGTAATGGCATACTATTAATTTCTATACCTACTTTACCTGTTATTGCACCTACAACATTTGTAGCTTTTACCGGGTCTGTTACATTTGGATTAAGCCAAATATGAGCAGTTGCAGCTTGCCATCCTTTTAGTTGGTAAATACCCTCGTTAATGGTCCTGTCTTTTACAGGTAGTTTTTTAATACGTTCTGCTTGTTCTTGTCTAGTTTCTTTTTCTGCTGCCCACTCTAAGAAGCTTGTGTCATCTATAAGGCTACCTGCTTGAGTTTTGTACTGAGGTTTTTGAGTTATTTGTCTAGCTAAAAGAATTTCACCATCAGAAAGGTTTTTTCTTACTTTATTGTTATACATATATTTTTTAACAATACTTCGGATACTGTGTATTTGCGAAGTCAATAAATCCGTAATTAAACCAGCGTCTAACAAATCTATAGTAGATATATTTTCAAAAAGATCCGCCCTTGCAGGGGACATACCTATCGCTAAAGAAGATATAAAAGGAGATAGCTCTTCTTCATCTATAATAATATCAGGGTTAAGTTCCCTGTTTTCTATCATCTTTTCTACAGTTTTTATTGCTTGTGCTGGAGTTAGAGTGCTATTAGCTTTCTCTAATAGGTCTGCCAGCCTATTAAATTTTGCCTCGTTATTTGAAATACCATCGATGTCATATTCCCTAGATAAATCATGGTTTTCTCTAGTTTGTAGCCCAGCTATTTCCATGTATGTTTTTATTTTATTTTGTACATTAGCTATAGATAACACTGCAGGGCTAGCTCTATAAGCGCTTTCATTACCATCTTTACCTACATAAGTAGTTTTGTAGTTAGGGTCGTTAAGTTGTTTCTTAAGTTCAGACCTTCCAAAATATTTTATTGCTCCAGCAAACTTTCTAAACTCAATCGCCATTTTTTCCCTGTGTTCAGAAGCTAGTTCGGTATCATCTCCCCAAGTCCCGATTGGAATATCTAAAGCATCTGTAAGTGGTTTAAATAGAGAGTTTAGAATTCTATTATATTCATCTACTTCTGCTTGAATAAAACCTAACTGCGTAGCGCTTCCAACATCTCTATTTAACATATCTACAAAATTACCATCTACGCCCAAAGTACGTAAGTAATCAGAACTTGCTGATACAGTGTAAAGAAATCTATCCCAAACCTTGTTTGCATTTTGTTTAGAAGTACCCGGCTTACCTGCATAAGAATCAATCTTGTCAAAAAGATCATTAAGTTCCATATCACGTGCTATGGGTTCATTGTTTGTAATACCGGCAAAACGCAATTGTTTTAAATTATCAACTAGGTCATATTCTAACTCTAGTGTTTTAGTAAGACCTCCACCCCTATCTTTTTGTGTGCCTTTAAAAGCTTCTGCTATATCTTTCATATATTTAACAGCTTCTTTTGGTGGTAAGGTAGTAGTCCTAATCCCTAACGCTCGAGCCGTTTGAAATTTAGAAGTTCTTAAAGCCTCCGTATATTTCTTTAACAAATCTCTAGTAAATTTAAATCTTCGTTGGTACTTGCTTTTGGTCATATCAGACAAACCTTTTATAGTAAATAACCCACCAGTGTCTGCTATAAATTCTTCAAACCCATGGTCTCCTTTCCATTGTGTAGGGACTACAGGGTCATCAGAGGCGGAAGCTTTTTTCCACTCTTCATATAACGCTTTACCATTTTCTGTTTGTAGGGTTTTTTCATTAATGTATTGATAATAAAAAGAATGCCCATAACCATGTAAAAGACCAACTAAAACCATACCTTCCGATTCAAACAACTCTGGAGAAACTTTATTTTTATAAGAGTCATGTAAAACTTCATCATCAAATAATTTTTTTAACTTCCCAGGTTTTTTTAAAATAATAAAATCTACCCCTTTATAAGTAATAAATTTTTCTGCTTTGTGAAAGTCTTGAGTCCAAGTTAACTCTACTTCACTACCATCTGGGCGTCTGTGTGTTCTTTGAACATCATTAAACAATTGATTTTGTATAAAAGTGTTAAGTTCTGGGTCATCTGTTTTTATAATGTTATCTTCAAACATTACAAAAATTCTTCGATCCCCTAAACCTAACTTTCTTTGTACTACCTCAGTAATATCTTTTATAGGGTCAGCTAGTTGTCCTGTAGTAATCGAATCATATTGCAAAACCTGCGATAACTGTTTTCTAGTTTCATATAAATCTTCCGCATCAGGAAATACTTTTTTTGTTTTATCTTGAATTTGTCTTAAAGTTTCTTTTTGTAAATTAGTCATTTCTGAACGTTTCATTCTTCTTAGGTCTAATAACTGTTGACCAATATCTTCTCCAGTTCCTTCTGGTTCTTCTAAAGTTCTACGTTCTAAAGCTTGAAAGTGTTTATTTACTTTATCTTGTACAAAAACACCTGCTGGCCCATTCAAAGAAACGGGACCAGATATCGTTTCACCATTTATGTTTTGTCTATTAGCGAGTGCTTCTTTAATACTAGGCCCACCCTTACTCAACTGTTTACTTTCATGAGCTAATCTACCTAAACTATCTAACTCGTCACTGTCAAATAACTCAGCACCAAACTGGTCTACTTTAATAGGATCGACCCCAAGTCGATCATCTATATAAGTAGTGTAGGTATGTTTGTCAGGCATCATTAAGCCATACTCTAATATCATAGTGTCTAAAATTTCTGACTCTAATTCTGGACTAGGGTATGCAAATTTTTCAGGGTTAGGAGAGCCGTATAAGGAACTAAGAAATGTTGTTCTTGCTGCTTTAGGGCGTGTAGATTTACCTTTAAAACTTTTTATTTGACTAAGTGCTTCATGTAAAACATTATCGTATCTAGTTTTCTTTATTAAATTATTATCTAGACCAGAACCCGCAATCATCACTCTTTTTACTTTATTTTTAATAATAAAATTAAGAATGTCGAAAGAACTTTTAGGGTTAAGTAAAAATGGTTTACCGTACTTATCTGCTGTGTTTCGAGTCAACTCCGTACCGGGAGTTAATTTATTTGTTTTTGAATCTGGTTCTGCAAAAGCGATAACAGCATCCGCCGTTCTAGTAAGAATTTCAGTACGAGCCGCGTAGCTTTCTGGGTTAGTCAAATTCTCATCTACAGCTCCAACAGAAATACGAGGCCTTCTTTTAGCTCTTTTTCTTTGTGATTTTTTTGACCTTCTTTTTTGACTTTTTTGTACAAAATCAGCTAAAACTTTTGCATGATTTTTTTGTTTACTACCTTTGTCATAATACAGTAATACTTTGCCGTCTAATGCACCAGAACGTATTTGTTCTTGAATCCACTCTCTTTGTTTTGGCATTACATCTTTGTGTTTCTTGCCAAGTAACCAATCACTATAACTTTGCACCGCTTCGTCTAAACTTTTTACTGGTATGGCAGCTGCAGTTCTTTTTTTCAAATGCGTGAAAGGATTACCGTAGTGTTGGTCGGTGCCCGGTTTACGCATAACATTAACGCCTCGTCCCTTCATTTCTTTTTCTATTGCGGACAATCTTTTAAGATTACGATAGGCGACTTGAGGTTTTCTAATTTCTACCGTGTCGGTAGTATCCTCACCAACTACAGCGTTCTCTTTTAATATATTTATTATTTCTTTTCTTTGTTCAGTAAGTCTAAGAGGTCCTTCAAGTGGTGCACCAGCAACATCACGTTCTGGGTCTACTGGTCCTACTAAGGTTTCTGGAGGGAGTCCTATTAAAGCATCAACCCCACCAAAGAGCCCAACACTTTCGGTTTTTATAAACTTACCTTTCTTTTTACCTTCCTTACCAAAACGTTTTAAGTGCGGAACTAATCCAACTACGTTGTACCCTAAATTTTGAGCTATTTTAAAAGCCGTATAATCAACTCCTTCTTGTAGTCCAGTAAAGACATCAGTTAAAACTAAATCATCAAAATTAAGATTTTCATCCGCAAATGCTTTAACTAAATCTAAATGATTTTTTTGAGTGGGTAGCTTAAAAGAATCAAAATACAATTCTCTTACTCTTTGTTCAACCTCTTCCCTATTGCCATAACCTCTCATGGTAGCTTCAATATCACCCGGGCTTTTAGAGTCTTTATCTGCAACATCACTTATCTCTGGGTCGATTAACACTTTTTTCTTCGCTTCTATTTCATCATAAATACTTATTTTTTTAGCTTTTCTAGAAACTACATTGCCTGATTCATCTACACTGTAGTTAAAAGGAGTTTTTTGAGATTGTTCCATTAAATCTAACGCACTCATATGGGTGTTTAAAGAACCTGGTTGAGCAACGGTATCGTAATAGATAGGTAAATTAAATAAGTTAAAATCTCGGTCTGGATCCTCTATCAGTCTGCCTTTTTCATCACGTGATTTAGTTATCCTACCTTTATTAAACTGGTCTCTTTTTTTATCACGCGCAAAAAAGTAGTCTGGGTGAGTTACATATTTTTTAAATACCTCAGGTCTAAACCTTGTTAGTTTATTGGTAGGTTTTAAATGAGATCGTAATACTGGGTCTTCAATTTTTTGGTCTATACTAGTTAAAACTATTGATTGCTCTGGAGAATACCCTTTATCTTTTTTATTGTAAGTTTGGTACTTAAATACAATTTCAGCGTCTTTACCATTTTTATCTTCAAAACTTATTAGATGTTTATCACTTAACAGATGTCCAAATCCAGCTGCTAATTTAAATTTATAATCAACAGCTTGTCTTTCTAAAGAGTCTATTCTAGTATCAACAATAGCGGCTCCTGCACTAAGTATTTCATTCATAGCCAAAGGAATATCTTTTACTTTACCTTTTTGGTTATAAGTTCTTTTGTACCAACCATATAAAAGGGGTTGATTGTTAGGGAAGTTTTTATATTCATTAGACTCTAAAAAGTCTTTATCACTAATACCCCTATTAAATATTATTTGTTCTGCACTTGTAACTGCGGTTTGTACTGCCGCTATTGGGGACATTGGCTTTCCTGTAGTAGAGTCTTTAAATTTATTGTTAAAAATAGGCTCTGCACTTTCTGGAGTAATTTTTTTAACAATAGATTGATAATCATCAGAGATATTAATACTTGGGTCGCCTTCTGTTAATTTTTCTACAAAGGCAATAAGATCGTTTGTTTCGCTAGGACCAAATTCAGACTTTATTCCCTCTAGGGCAATAACAACTCTCTGACCCTGTACAATACCGTATTTCCTTAAAGCATTTATGTAAGAAGCTACCAAATTTAAATTTATATCTTGGAACTTTTTATCATTTTTTAATCGTTCTGCTGCATCTTCTGCAGAAAGATTAGGACTTTGTTCGGAAGTTCCGGGAAACAAAATATTATTTGGGTCTGCCTCAACTTCAACAACGGTAGTAGGTACTATTTCATAGATAGAATTGGGATCTTCTTGTTGGGCTTCAATTAAGTTTTTTAAAATAGCTGTGTTTGCTCTATATATTTCAGGGTCGTATAGAGCAAAAGAACTTTCATCTACAAGGGGGCCTAGAGAACCTTGTATCTCTAAACTTCGGTTATAGCCTAACTGCCCAAAAGTAAACCCGTTTAGCAAATAGTTTGTAGCAATTATCTCTAATGCTTCTTTTCTTCTATTAGCAATTACCTCTTCATCATCAGCTTCGATAAGCGTTTCTAATCTTTTTTCTACATCATAGGAGATGTTTTCTTTTTGTGTTATGGGTAAGTCTGTTTGTTTTCGTAAACCTTTTTTACGGTTTGCCTCTCTTCTATTTTGTTTTGCTGAAATTTTTTCAAGGTCTCTTTCTAACAAAACTGCTTCTTGTTTTCTTATTAATTCTTTTAACTCTTGAATTTCAACATCAGATAAAGCTTCTCCATCTGGGGTTACAAGTAAACGTTGCTCAACATTTTCATTAATGTCCATTAAAAGTTTAGTGAACGCTACTGGGTCACTACCCTTACCAAGGTATTCTTGTGATACTGCTTCCGGAGTTGTTCCTAATAAAGCTTGCTCTACTACATTTTGATTAACCTTTAGTCTTTTTGTCTTTGTAGTGCTCTGTTCAGCTGTCTTCGCAAACTCTGTTAATAAAGCTATAGTGTTATCTCTTTGCTCTTGTAAATTTTTTATATGATTCTTTTTATTCCTAAGTAAAGTTAAATACATATCTAAACTTAATATGGTCCTTCCTGTTTTAGTATAAGCTTTTCTAGTAAGTTCTAATTTTTTCTCTGGGGTTAATTTATGAAAATCTTTTGTATCCTTAACAAGGGTGTTTTGTAAACTTTTTAAAGCTCTTGCTGTTTTAGATCTTTTTAAATCTTGTAGCTCTTTACTGGTTTGTTCTATTTTTTCAGTAGCTAAAATAACTTGTTCATTGTAAGTTGCTATCGTATCTTGATCTTGTTTGTCCGCAAATGTGTTATTTAAAAGCGTTTCCGCTTGAAGTATTAAGCTAACTGCTCTAGCTCTTTCAGTTCTTAGTTTTTTTTGTGCTTCTGGTTTTAAATCTTTATAGCCTTCAAAAGGTAAGCTTTTATAAGACCATGCACCATTTCTACCTCTAACTATTTCATTATCAGTTCTACCCATTGCTAAGAGGTTTGTTAGTTGGAAAGCTAAGGTAGAGTCTTCTTGTGCGGCTTTCCCGGCTAGAGTAGTGCCGTATTTTTTAGTTGTGTTATCTAAAGTTTTATTAATTTCTTCGTTATCGCCAAAGCCATCCATCTCCATATCTCTAGCAATTGGTCCACTATCATCTTCTTTTCTAGAGTCTAAACGTTCTTCTGCTACTTCCTCTGGAGTTTTAATTACAATACGCAGATCTTTTTTCTCTTTTTGTAGTTGTTTTAAAATCCCCGCTTCTTTTTCTACTGCACCTAAATCATCATCAAGAAGAGCTTGTTCTAGTCTTTGTAAAACTGCCTCTTCTTGTCTTTCTACTACACTTAGAGTTCGTTCTGGAACATCGCCAACAGCAGCACCTATTCCCGGTAACCTTAATTGTTGTGGATTTTTACCTTTATTAGGTGAGTTAATTATTTTTTGGTCACCTGTGTATTCGTTTTCAGCATTTTTTACTGCTTCTTCTAATCTACTAGTTGGTGTAGTTTGTTCAAAAATAACATTACCATCTAAAGTAACTTGGACGACTGCTTCATCCCCACTTAAACCATCTCCCGGTTCTGCTTCTACTTCAAAGTTTAAAATCTCTTTTAAAACATCTCTTATATTTACATTGTTATATCTTTGGTTCTCAAACCACTTTCTTAACTCATCATCAACCGTTAGAAGAATCCCAAAACCATCTGGGTCTACTGCCATTTTCATTTTAGGGACATTTGAATACCCTCGATAAGCAGTGTCTAAATAATCTCTTAAAGAGTCTAAATTTAATGCTTCAGTATCAGTAACCTGAGGTAAAGCTTCTCCAAAGGCACCCTTTTTTTCATCATAAGTAGTCAATAAATTACTAGCCCTTAGGGTTTCAGTAGGAATATAAACAGCCCTTCTTCTAAACTGAGGGTCTATCATAGTTCTAAATTGAGCTTGAATATCTTCATCAGTTTCAGGTAGCCCCATTTCCTCTAAATTACTATACTTTTCAGCTTGTATTTTGGCCCAATTGTTATCGTCTCTTAGTTGTCTCAGAGTATCCCTAGCTTTTCTAAAAATCGCGGCACTTGTACCACCAACAGCACTTCGACCTGCACCTCCTACAGCACCGTCAAAATAAGCTTGCATTCTTCTTAAGTTAGATTCCTCGCTTTGCATATCAAAAGAACGGTCCATTAGAGCTCTCTGCCCCATTATTATTTCTTCTTGTAAACCTTCTGTAGCACTCTCTGCTAACGCACTCGCTATAGTAACTTTTCCTACGTCACCTAATAAAACAAGAGCAGATTTATTTTCGTAACGTCTTAAAAATTCTTTTTCAATTCTATTTAAAGAGTCTAGTCCTTCTTTTTGTGCTTTAGCATCAATAGCTAAAGCCCTTTTATCTGCCTCAGAAAGTTTCCCTTGTCTTGCAAATCTTGTTTTAGTTTTAGCAAGCCTAGTGGATTGAGTAGCTAATTTAAATAAAGAACCAAAGAAAAATGCTTCAGATGCTACGTCTATTGCAGCTGCTGGCACACCAGCTAAAGTTGCCATTAATGCCTCTGTTGGGCCTAACTCTACGCCCGCTTCTTGATATTCCCTTAAAATTTCAGGAGCAATCATAGTTTCTGCAGCAGCAAAAGCACCTACAGCTCCACCTATTTTCGCCTCTCTAAGGTATTTTCTAGCAACATCCATTACCACTTTTTCTTGAGGGTTTAGATTATCAATACCTTTATTTTTTAAAGTTTTAAACCACAACTCCTCAAAAACACTAGGAGGTGGGGTGTATTTGTTTTGCCACAAAGCCCCATCAAAAAAAGTGTTCATGTTAGGTTCATCAGGTTTTAATGTTCTATCTGCACGTAGCCCACCTACTTTTTTTATAGTTTTAGAAAATACATCTTTTAATGCCGCTCGTCCTGTTTCGGTGAAAGCAGTTCTAGCAGCAGTAGCAGTAAAACCAGTAGCTAATGCTTCTCCAATAGTTAACGCCGCAGGAGTAATAAGTTGACCCGCCGCTCTGGCTGCTTGGTTAAACCCACCCTGTAAAGTTGGGTCATTTAAAAAGTCTTCAAAGGGATCTAATTGAGCTAACGCTTCTTCCATGCGCTGATCGTGAACTTGCATGGCTTGTAAATTTTTTCGTGCACTTTCTTCATCTCCAACAAGAAGATTACCAATAGCCGCCATGCCATCAAAAGACGCTCCTACTTGTTCAACTCCGGCTCTAAAACCTTCAGCAAAATACTCACCTGTACCATACTCAAAAGTACGTTCTGGTGGTCTGTAGTTTTGGTCTGGCGGTAAAATTTGACGGGCAGCTATCCTTTGTTCAGCCCCTTTGGCCTCTTCTTCTCGTCTAATATTGCCAGAACGCTGGGCAGCTACTCTGTCCTGTCCTAGTAATATATCGGTTACTTTGTCTGACATCCATTAAACTCTATTATTGTTTACCAAGTAATGGTAATTTTTGCCTATTTCCGTATGGTCCCCCATCAAAATCATAGAGTTGTGAAGAAATTGCTTGATCTAATATAAGAGTTTCAAAAGTCTTAGTGTTCATTCCAGCACCGCCGCCTTTGGCTCTTACGTTTTTTACAATATCTTTTAAATCTTCTCTCTCTAGTATATTACCTACCTTTACTGGGGTATTATTTACTATTTCTACTACTTCGTAGTGTTTTGGAAATACTCCTCGTGCTGCTTGTTCTCTCATTTGTTTGTTATTTAATTGTACGTCCATACCATTTATTTCATAGACGGCTCTCATACTTAAATTTCCCATGCCCCCCGCCATCGGGTCAACGGCACTATCTATACTTCTTTGCTTCCCAAAAAGTTGACCGAATGTTTGCCCAAAACCTTGAGTCTCTGCAGCACCTATAAGTATCGTTTTAGATACTAGTTCTTCTCTAAGTTTTTCAAAACTTACATGAGCGTTGTAATAAAAATGTTTAAGGTTCCCCTGATTATTGTGGAGGTCGTTAAGCATATCATCGGTAAGTGGGTTGTTTTTAATTTCTTTGTAAGTTCTAATACCATTGTTAAGAGCATCTATTGCCTCGTCAGTCATAACGGTACCGAGATTCCCTCGAGAAAGTCTTGGTATATTCATTAATTTAGATATTGAGTCTCTAATATCTAAATTAGAAGTAGTGTCTTCGCCGTCTTTACCAACACCGTTGTAATCATATCTTGTGTTGTACGTACCCCATTTACCTTTGTTTTGCTCGTACTGTCGGTCTGATTTGGTTTTTTGAAACTCTAAAGCGGCTTTGTATGCGTCTGGGTCTAGAGCATATCCTGCAGCAGCTGAATTTATATAATCTACTAGTTGATTCTTATTTAATTTATCACCATCAGCTACCATATTGCCTAAGGTCATGTAAGCTAAAACTTTTGCCTCAGTTTGCATAGCTTTTTTAAATGCTCTGTCATTAGAGTGAAGTATAGTTCCGCCCGTTCTAGTAGTTTCAACTTTAGGGCTACCGGGAGCTGCAGCGACGGCTCTTGTATTTAATAAACCAATAACACCCGTGTTTGGGTTATAATTTTTCATAACTAGTTCTTCTACTTTTCTACGCGTTTCTTGACTTACTTCTATACCTGAATCTTTACCCCCAAACTTGCCACGGCTTATTTTATTAAAAACAAATTCAACTGCGTTCTGATCTTTAGGGTCGCTATACATCAATCGTTCCGTGTTGTTATAGTCTTGAAAAATTTTATTAAAAATTTGTACATCTACTGGAGCTCTTTTAGACTCGCCTTTTATTTTATCCTCTCGGGCTGATATACCATCTATAATACTGTTGTATTCTTTCAATGCATTTTGATAATCGTTTCCTTCTTTATTGTTACTAAATAAAGTCATATCTTGATTAGCTGCTTCTAACTCTTGTTTTAAAGTTTTTAATTTAGGGTCGATAATTAACTTATTCTCAAGCTTGGCTTCTTGTTTATCCCTTCTGTTAGCTATCTTTCCAGTAACTTGGTTTAGCTCAACATCAAAATTATTTATTTTGCCTTGTATAGTTGATAAACGTTCTTTAAATTTTACTAGTCTTCGAGCATTTAAAGACTTACTATCAGATACATCTTCTTGTTCTAAATTTTGTATTTGAGTCTGCAAACGCATCTCTTGTCTTTTAAAACCTTGATATCTACGTTTTTTATCTAATAAATCGTTTGTTAAACCAGCTGTAGTTTTACCACCCCCAAGAGGGCCTATAACTGTTTGTTTAAGTATGGGACGTTCGGCTACGTTTGAATTAACCATCGCCCTAATTGAGTCCTCATCCATATTTAACAAATCCTCTGGTTTAATATCTAGGAATACTTGAGAGGTATTTGCGTTTAAACTATCTGAAATCCCTTTTATTAGTTTATTGGTTTCTTGTGGACTAGAGGCATAAGTTATAATAGCCCCGTCTTCGTTGGTTTGTTTTGCGCCTATGCCTGTACCATTAACACCCCCGTCTGGATTACTATTTACTTCAAACTCCGTTGCCATATTTGGGTTGCCAGAGTTCATACCAAAATATCTAAATGTTATAGCTTCTCCAAAGGCACCCTTTTTTTCTATTGACGTGTTTGCTTGGAAATCTTCAAACAACGTCTTTATTTCGTTTTCTGATAGCGTTAAATACTTACCCCCTTCTCCTTCTCCTGCTTCTCCATATGAACCTGTTAAAGCGTTAAACCTAACCGCAGGACCCCTGTTCGCGTCTTGGCCTACCATTTCGCCAAAAGTAAACTTATAAAAAACTTCACCTTCATCCTCAATAACACCAATATTACTAATTTGAGTTTGATTATTTGTTAGAGCTTGAGCGATTCCTAGTTTATTAAATACGTTAATGGAGTTTTTAGTTGTAATTTTATCCGCAAAACCACCACCACCACCTGCCACAGCTGGATTATAAGTATTTAAAACTAAATCCAGATCCAGGATATCTGGTTGGTTTTGAGGGTTATCATCAAAATTTTGCACTGATAGATTAGGGTTAGCTCTTACTACTCTATCTACCATCTTACGCTGTTCCATGTGGTAATGATCTACAGAGTTATCAAATAACTTTTGAGATAAAGCAAGAGCACTATTGGCAGATGATTGAGTTCGCTGTGCCCCCATATCATAATAATCAAATATAGTTTTTTTTGTAGCCATTTTAAATCATCCCAAATAGGCTTCCGATAAACCCATATTTTTGTGCTTTTGCGTTAGCTTGCGCACTGTTAAAAGCGTTAGTTCTTTGTTGTTGCATACCAGCAGCCCCAGATAATGCAGATAAACCTAATTGATTTACAGTACCACCTGCTCCTACTAATACGTTTAACAGAGCAGCATTGCTTGAGTCTTGGTCTATTCTTGCATTATTAACTGCATCTGTAACTGCTACAGTTCTTGCAAGCGACTGTGCGGTGTTTCTAGCTTGTCTAGTAGCTCCAGTTTCGCTAAACCCATATCTACTAATATTACGTTTAGCAATCCCTTCAGCTTTAGTAGCTTGAAGAGATACATCTAAAGGAGCTTGAGCTATAAGTTCTTCGCCACCTTCTTCTAACTGTTTTATCAAAGCTTGTTCAAAAGGTCGAATATTTTTACGTTCAAACTCTCCTTGTCTTCTAGTTACTTCTGATAAAGCTTTTGCTGGATCTTCTACTTCTGGCAAAGGGGTTGCAGTAGCAGAGGGAGTGTAATCTAAAGTTCCAATACCAGTGGCTTGTCTCGCTTGAGTACCACCAGAGTCCTGTATGTCTAAATCTAAAGTAGGGTTATTTTTTTCTGCGGCTACATTAATTGGGTTACGTTCGGGGTCTATCATTTCTCCTTGGGAAGTTCTAGCCAAACCAGTGTCTACTATTGCTGGAGATGAAACCTGTTGTGCTTGTGCAATAGGATCCATCATTGTTGTTTCTTGAGCAGCGGCTATGTTGTTGTTTAGTGCTACTTCAGCATCTTTTTTTATTTGTGCTACGTTAGGTCCTGCATACCCCGCAAACCCCGAAAAATCAAGGTTGAAATTAGTTGTTGAACCAAACCCTAAGGCAGAGAGTGTTTTACCTATTTCCGTCCAAGCATCCATTACTATACACCAAATCTGTTAAATGCTCTTATACCACTACCAGTACCAGTTGGTTCAAAGTCATAAAGACCAAAAGGTAAGTTCTTGTCTCCTGTAACTGCTCTAGCTTTAGCGGTGCTTCCTATACCCATACTAGCCACTCTAGCCCCTGCTTTTATCCCCTCTTGAATCATAGCTGCTTTTGCCGTACCTACTTTTTCTATATTAGCAGCTCTAGTTAATATGCCTGAACCCTGTATTTGCATTGATTTTTTCAAGTAATCAGTTTGAGTAGACGCTGTACCATAAGCGTTACCTAGAGCTGAACTTTGTGTTTGAGTTAAAGTATCTAAAGCAGTTTTATTAGCTTCTACTTGTGTTTTTGCAGAGGCAATAGTCATATCAACAGTGCCCATAAAATTTCTAGCTATAGCCATATCAGTTCTGTTTTGCAATGCTTGAGTGACATCGGCATTTGCAGCACCTTTTAAAGTCGAAGAATAGTCCATATCAGAAACTGTTTGCAACTGTTTTACTAAAAGGTTCTGCATACCGGAGTTTTCAAAAAAATTTAATTTATCAACACCTTGTTGAGCTAACGCTATTTCATCTGGTCCGGGTTCATAATCCGCTGCTTTTGGCTTGTTTACCATTTTATACTTCCTTTTTAAATACTGTTGTTATTGCTTTAAATCCATACTTTTTAGCCGCTCTAATCCATCCAGAACGGTCGGAATGGAACTCCATTCCTGTTATGCTGGTATCCTGTATTAGATTATCTAAAAACTGAATCCCAGCTTCTCTTATATTATACTCAGGTTTGCTATATGCTACCCAAATATATAATGTTTTTTCCCCTATAACACTGTTTAAAGGTGTAAGTACAAAAAACCCAGCATAGTAATTATCTTTAAATGCTAAGTAAAGTTGTGTACTACCACTTCTTACGGCTGCGTATATATCAGCAGGAATCCAATCCGCTGACGCTTTTTGAGTTACTCTAACTAGGTCTGACTCTATGTTGTTATAAACAAACTTTAGTTCCTCTTGAGAAACATGTTTGAAAGTCACACCATCAATAGTCCAACTCTTTTCCGTATCGTCCATACCTCTTCCTTGGGGATAAACCAGCACTTTTATATTTTACTGTTCTTTTAACACCTATATTTCCGCCTCTACCCCTTAACTCTGCATCAGACACTTCGGCTTGAAACAAGTTAAAATAATCAGCAGCTGCCATAGGGTCAGTCCACTCCTTACCGGGTATTCTTAACAACCTATAAATAGCACCATAAATAATGCCATCGCGGTAAGTGTTACTAAATTCTGTGTCTATATTATTAGTAGTTCTAGTTGGTTTTAAAGCGACATTTACCAATAAACCATTAACAGTTTTTGCATTCGGTACTGGCACTAACCAAAAAGTATCAGCTGTTTTTTGTAAATATACAGTTGGTATACCCGACTTATCTCTCCAATCAGGATAATTTAACTCTAAACTTCTTGGGCTTGTAGGGTCTAAATCATTACCATCATAAGTAGCCCACTGTATTTGGTGTACGTCTGTACCACTGGGTTGGTCAAACTCATACTCATAAACTCCCGATATAGTAGTTATTGGGTCTAGGTCATAAGTATAAGCTCTGCTCTTTTCACAAAGTTCTATAGTCGCAGAACGTAAATTAGTTTCTATTAAAGATTCAGAACACCCCGGTACATAGGGCATAACATCTTTTACTAAGGATTCAAAACTAGCCAACAACAGCCTCCTGTTTAGGTGCATTTACTTCCGTAGACTCAGCCCCGATAGCTAAGCTTTGAGTGTAAATTTGATAATGTGTAGCTGCACGTTGAAAGTTTCCTGCAAACTCACCATCTTTTAAATATGCTCTGTATAAAACAAAATTAATTAAACCATTAGCAAAAATATCATCTACTTGTATTAAATCGGTATTAGCGCCAATACTAGTAGGATTTTTAGAATATATTACCTCTACGTAAGCATTACCAGCTACTCCGGGATATACATAAAATTTACGCGGATCTCTTTGATCAAACATGTAATGCTTGACTACAGTAGTATGCGTAGCTTTTCCTGTAACTGTAGGGTCATGCCAACTTGGCTCCTCACTATTTATTACATCTAAATTTACTTTTGAAACAGCTCTAACACCAGTAGCATCTGTAGCAGTACCGGACATATTTCTGTTTACATTTATTAGTCGTAAGCCATCGGTTGGTATGGTTTGTTCTGTACCAGTTGCTAACTGTACATTTGCATGCGTAGCAGTAGCATCTGGCCTCAAATTAGCAATATCTCTTTGAGCATCACTTAAATAATCAAACATCTCACCGTCCGTCCAACGCACAGAAGTATTATCCTGAAGTATATTACGTACCCTGGATAATATATGTTGTGCTTGTAATGTACCGGCCATTTATTCTTCTTCTTCTTTTTTCTCTGTTTTTTTAACGAGTTTTGGCTTTGCTTTAGGTTCAGGCTTAGGCTTAGGTTCTTCTCTTACTTCTTTAGCCCCAGCTTGTAAACAAGCATATCCAATATACTCTGGGAATTCTCTTGCTTCTCCTGCGTATAAACGAACAGCATCACCAGTTTTTAGTGATACATATAAATCTATTTTTGAGATAACTTTCATAGTTTTTCTTTCCATTTAAAACTCCTGTTTAGTAGAAAGAGGTGGTCCGAAGACCACCCCAATCTTAATTAAAATGCGCAATCTACTCTGATTACACCAAAGTCTTCATCCTGACCAGAAATGTCAGAATTGTACTTAGGTTTCTTAAGACCCATGATCTTACCAATAGAGATACCATTTTGGTTTCCATAGTCGAAAGTATCTTCAACTATTTCAGGCAAACCGATATCTGCCATAGCAAGAGCTTGAGCTCCACAGAATAAGTTAGCAGCGAAATCAACATCACTACCAGATCCACCTTTCTGAGTACCTGAGGTACCTTGAGAAGTGTTTGGTACGTGTCTGAATTCGTGAACCATAACGCCGTCAACCATTAAGCTAGAAGATCCAGCAAATAGTTC
>Ga0163179_10001325_pt1 | contig 17623 bp, 17 predicted proteins | sample AtlANTMetagenome_FD_109643 | JGI IMG/M metagenome (GOLD analysis project Ga0163179, IMG submission 109643) | Marine eukaryotic phytoplankton communities from the Atlantic Ocean - Atlantic ANT 2 Metagenome | ecosystem: Environmental > Aquatic > Marine > Oceanic | place: North Atlantic Ocean... | reverse complement strand
GCGTGCAATTTGCACTCATTCCTCCCAGGCGTGCCGAACAGCTCAAAAGGGAGGCTGTTTTGCATTCATGAATGTATTTTAACTGCTTGAATTCGATAACCTCGCCACCTTCGGCTTCTGCATCTGCAACTTGCCCGGCTATTAATTCACGAGATCCTGAGGCACGTGTCAATTCAAGGATCACATCCTTTAGAGGATACCTTCTGGTGGGCTCACAATGAGCTGCAATCTCGAAGGCCTGCGTGAGCAATGCATCTCCAGCAAGCACAGCAATCGCCTCACCATAGACTTTATGATTGGTAAGCTTTCCACGCCTCAAATCATCATTGTCCATCGAAGGCAAATCATCATGAATCAAAGAGTAGGTATGGATACATTCCACCGCACAAGCATGAGGCATGGCTTGCTCCCAGTTCCCTCCGCAGGCCTCAGCTGCCGCCAAACATAAAACAGGACGCATCCTTTTTCCTCCCGCAAAAATGGAGTAACGCATTGCCTTGTGGATCGTTGCGGGCTTAATCTTTCCGCTTGGCAGGTATTTTCGCAAGGCGCGATCCACCTCGCGACTGGAGCGGTCCAAATAATCTTTCAGATCAAATGGACTTCTTACTCCAGCCTTTTCCACAAGCTTGCTCAGATTCTTGCGCGTTGGCATAAGCCATTACATAAAGCCAGTCACCGGTCTACATCAAGTCTGAAAACATCGGGAATATTTACATGACAACATTTAATGGATAGAAACAATGCATGCCTTTTCAATTACAGCGTCTACTTCCAGTTCTCTGGATGAGTTTATGGATACAAGTAGCCACGTCCATTGCAGCGGAAACATCTTCCAAGAAAATCAGCAGAGCCTTGAAGGTTGACATCACATCGACGGTTGACGGCACATTACAAAAAGCCATTTGGTGCCCGGCCCCGGAAACTACGCATCCCCAACCATTGCTTGTCGCCCTGCACAGTTGGTCTGGTAACTATTTGCAAGCCAGCGGCGAAATGTACCTCAAGCAAGCTAAAGAGCGAAATTGGCATTTTATTCATCCTGATTTCAGGGGGATCAACCAGCGACCAGAAGCAACCTGCTCGGATCTGGTCGTGAGTGATATTTTGGATGCTGTTGAATTCGCACGCACTGATGCAAACGTGGATACTCGTCGAATTTATTTGATGGGAGCCTCTGGTGGAGGAATGGCAAGCCTCATGCTGGCGGCCAAGGCGCCTCAAATCTGGGCTGGTGTTTCATCATGGGTTCCTATTTCTGATTTATTGCGCTGGCACGCAGAGACCTTGACCCGCGAACTCAAATACACGGCCATGATTGAGGCATCCTGCGGAGGCAAACCCAATCAACACGCCGCAATCGATTTCCAATACTGGAATAGATCTCCCATTCACTTTCTGACCAATGCAAAAAAAGTAAGGCTGGATATCAACGCAGGGATCATGGATGGACATACCGGGAGCGTCCCGGTGGGGCACAGTTTACGGGCATTCAATGCAGTCGCGGCAGAGAATAAGCGATTCTCTGAAGATCAGATTCAATTCATTGAGACCAATGCAAAAATCCCGCTCATTTTGTCGAACGAAACTTCGAGGGATCCAAGCTATGGCAAAAAACGCCCCTTACTCAGAAGGCAATCAGGTAAAGCACGCCTCACCCTTTTCCACGGCACACATGAAATCATTGTGGAAGCTGCTCTGGAATGGTTGAGTCATCAGGAATTGGAAGACGGTGCAGATAACAAAACTCCCTTATGAAAGCCTGCTGCGGTAATCCTCATACCCAAACTCACGCACCACTTCTACGGTTTGAGTCAAGGGGTTATATGTTGCTATGGATGGGAGATGCACCCCGTTGAAAGTGGTGTTTTTAACCATGGTGTAATGGGCCATGTCTTCAAACACAAGCCGGTCGCCCACTTTCAGGGGTTGATCAAAGGCATAATCGCCTATCTCATCTCCTGCCAGACAGGTCAAACCTCCGAGTCGAATCGTGTGCGCCTTGCTCCCGGGAGCCCCGGCCCCCTGGATAACTGGACGGTAGGGCATTTCAAGCACGTCCGGCATGTGGGCAGTGGCTGAGGTATCAAGGATTGCAAGTGGGATGTCATTTTCAAATACGTCCATGACACTTGCGATGAGAATACCCGTATTCAAGGCAATGGCCTCACCAGGCTCCATGTAAACCTGCAGTGAATATTTTTGCATGAAGGCATCTAGAGCACGACAAAGTCGATCAACATCATAATCAGGCCGCGTGATGTGATGTCCTCCTCCAAAATTGATCCATTTTAATTGCTCGAAGTAAGGCGAGAATTTCTCTTCAACCACCTTGAGTGTGCGCTCCAGTGTGTCTGAGTTCTGCTCACACATGGTGTGAAAATGAATTCCTTCAATCCTGTCCAATGCTTCGCCCTCGAAATGCTGCAATGTCATCCCCAAACGGGAACAAGGTCGACACGGATCATAGAGTTCGGTGGCAACCTCGGAATATTCAGGATTGATACGAAGCCCCATGGATACTTGGGGATTGATGTTTGAGACCTGCTCCTTGAAACGATGAAATTGCGAAAATGAGTTGAATGTGATGTGTTTGATCAATGGTGAAAGTTGATGGATATCCTTTTCACTGTAGGCAGGCGCGTAAGCATGAACTTCTCCACCGAATTCGTAGCTACCAAGCTTGGCCTCGTTTACTGAACTGGCGGTCGTTCCACAGAGATACTCCCGTATGATAGGAAAAACGCGAAACATGGCAAAACCCTTCAAGGCGAGGATAATTCTGGCCCCCGTTCGATCCTGCACACTGCGGATGATTTCCAGGTTTTGACGCAATTTCTGCGTATCCACCACGTAGCATGGGGTCGGTAATTCAGAAAATGGATTCATGGTTTTCAGTGTTGGCAAACAATACCCGGAGTTTTCCAGATTCCTGAGTTTACCTTTAAAAACACAGGCACTGAAATGAGGAAAATCAAAAAAATACTGAGCTTGATCAAACGGGCTTACGATCAGCTGAATCAGAATCCAGGGCATGCCAGTGTATGATGTCTGTTTGCCCAATTTCCCAGCAAAGAAAGACTTCTTCACCTCCCATCATGGAGGGAAAATCCACCAGGCCTCTGGATAAATCTGTGATAAGGATTTCTCTGTCTTTGAATTCCTGCAGGAGATGGAGCAATCGACTGAGGTTTCTGACCTCAGCTTCAATTTGATTACCACCAAGATCATGCCCTTCTTCGAACATGGCATGTTGCCACCTCCTGCACTCCTCCTGCTGCAAATTGAGCGCATGAATCTCACCCAGCCATTGCTCGATTCGAGGAATCATCTCTCGCGCTTCTTCCAGAGTGTAATGCCTTGAATATTGGAAAGGAACCGACATGACACTGTAGGACGCTATACACTGATTATCAAAGATCAGGACTTGGTTTCGCCCTGATCCTTAAGGATGCGCCATTTTTTGAAAACTCTTTCGTTGAACTCGATTTCCAGCGACTGCTTCCAGGCCTCTTCGGCTTTCCCAGTTTCACCCAAAGCTTCATAGACATCAGCAAGGTGATCCAAAATCGTAGGATCAGGTTCGGTCAATTTTTCCTTGGCTTTTTCAAGGAAAGGCAGGGCTTCAGCAGGCTTCCCTTTCTGGTAAAGCACCCATCCCATGCTGTCCAGAATCGCTTCACTTTCCGGTTCAAGCTCGTGGGCTTTCATGATCCATTCATGGGCTTGATCCAGTTTTACTCCCTGCTCCGCCCACATGTAACCCAGGTAATTTAAGGTGGTGGCATCGTCGGGGGCTCTATCAAGACATTTGAGAAACTCGACTTCAGCTTCCTTGAACTTTCCCAAGCGTTCTAAAACGGAACCTACCCTGAAATAGAAGAAACCTGTCAATCGCTCTGGTTCCTGCTTCTCCGCAATGCTCTCTGCCTGCCTCAGAAACCCAAGGGAAGGCTCATAGCGGCGAAGCGCGGACATAGCCAGGCCAGAGTAAAACTCCAGGATAAACTGATCGGAGAAATGTTCACGGGCCTGTTGTAAAACTTCAAGAGCTTCACGCGCCTCACCCTCGTTCAGCTTCATTGCAGCCAACTCATAATAGGGGGGCTCAAATTCGGGCCTTATGTCCATTGCCTTGCGATAGTGCTTCTCAGCTTCCGCTGAATCACCGTCGCCGGCTTTCAGGGAGCCGAGAAGAAAATAAGGGCGGGGGTTTTCGGAGTTCTCACGGGTGAGCTCGCCCAATTCAAGTATCGCCATGTCTTTTTTGCCTGTTCGCAAGAACAAATCAACCAGTTTTTCACTAACCAGCGGAACCGGGGGCTGCACGTCCTTGAGATCCTTCAGCATCTTTTCAGCATCCTCAAATCGCTCCTGCAGCATCAAAAGATCCGAAATCGATAATTTCAAGGCGGGCTGCTCTTTGGCGATCTCAGAGCTTTTGGCGATAAGGGATTCCAACTGTGAACCAAGATCCTGCAAACGATCGGGCCGCATGGAGACATACCTGAGATACATGCCAATGAGGAGAGTAACTTCATCGACCTGATTTGAAGTGGCCTCCAGGGCTTCCTGTATCATGCGAAAAGCTGGTCGCTCTTTCCCGTTTCGCAGGTGGACGTCTATCACCCGCTGCCGAGATAAAATCAAGGAAGGATCTCGCTCGAGAGCCTGTTGGAAACTTGCCAGGGATGTTGCCTCTTCTCCTCTGGACATCTGTATGAGCCCCAGAAGTTCAAAGGCTTTGCCTGGGGCGGTTTCCTGACGCGTGGCCGGTAGGAGAGTTTGGTAGGCCAGCTCAATCTCCCTGAGTGAGATGAGTTTTTCGGCAACCTGAACCGCCAGCCTTGCATTGGAAGGATCTTCCTCAAGAGATAGCCTGAATGATTCCAGCGCCTTGCCGGCCTGTCCCTGCGCTTCCCATGATACTCCGGCAGCGAAATGAGCCTGAGCTTTGGCCGGGTTTCCTGAGGTGTCGGTGCTGTCAATGACGACAGGGCTGCCTTTGTCCTCTGGCAGGAGAGATTCAACAGTGTTTTGCTCGTTTTGAACGCCAGCCCCCTGACCAATAATCTGCACGGTTGTCGTGCAGACGCTGAGCGTCAAAACCTTCAAAAATGATTTTAGTGGCGATTCGCTGATCATAATTCAAGAAGAAAGCCCAGCCCAAATGTGGGGCGAGGGCTTTGTTGAACAATAGACACCCAATGCGAAGCGCCTGCAAGCGGAAGACAGATTATTTCTGCCAAGTACGCTTTTTATGGCGATTCGCGCGCAGCTTTTTGCGGCGTTTATGCTTATTAATCTTAGATTTCCGACGTTTTTTGAGTGAACCCATATTTTAAAACTTCAATATACTATTTTGTTAAGAGGATATTCAATAATCCCTTCAGCTCCAGCCGACTTTAACTGAGGGATAATCTCCCTGACAACATGTTCGTCAATGACGGTTTCAACCGCCACCCAGCCTTCCATTGCCAAACTGGAAACCGTTGGATTACGCAATGCTGGCAAACTTTGCAACAATTTTGCTAAATTCTTTTCAGGTATATTGAGCTTCAACCCCACTTTAGCCTCCGCATCAAGGGCGCCTCGAAGTAACATAGCCAAGGTTTCAATCTTCTCTTTTTTCCAACTATCTATCCACGATTCCTTGTTCACAATCAATCGTGGAGTTGAAATCAAAAGCGTATCAACAATACGTAATTTGTTCGCCCTCAGAGAGCTACCTGTCTCAGTGATTTCAACAATGGCATCCACCAATTCGTGTGCTTTCACTTCTGTAGCACCCCATGAAAATTCGACGTCTGCCTTGACCTTGTGTTTGCGGAGATACTTTTTGGTAATATTAACGACTTCGGTTGCAATGCTTTTACCTTCCAGGTCCTTGACTGATTTAATCGACGAAGCCTCAGGCACCGCAAGCACCCAGCGCGCAGCCTGACGCGTTGCTTTACTGAAGAGGAATTCGCCGACTTCGTGGACTTTCGAACCATTTTCAATGACCCAGTCATGGCCGGTGATACCACAGTCCAGATATCCATGCTCGACATAACGACTGACCTCCTGCGCACGAATCAATCGGATTTCCATTTCCTCATCGTCAACATAAGGCAGGTAGGAGCGGCTGCTTACCGAAACATTGAAACCGGCTTTGGCCAACTTTTGAAAAGTGGCTTCCTGAAGACTGCCTTTGGGCAATCCGAATTTGAGAATTTTCTTTTTCTTGGACTTCATTGTTGCAAACGGAGTCGCATCTTTTGTTGTGCAAGGCACCAATCTCAGGGAGAACAGACAAGCAGGTCATGCGACGACCACCGTCTTGATACCCTCGATTCCAATAAAATTACCACCCCTTTTTGCCCAAGAATGCAAAAAAAATTAAAACAAGAGGGACAATAACCCCGAATTCTCGCTGATCAGATCGCTGCTTTTGAGCACAAACGGCCGCGCACTTCAAGCCGCCCTTCAACGGCCAGGCCAACAGCGGCGGGGTAAAGATGGTGTTCAGCGTCTTGAATGCGGGCATGCAGTCTTTGGGGTGTGTCATCATCCATGACAGGAACGGTCTCCTGAAGGATGATCGCCCCGGTATCGATACCCTGATCAACGAAATGCACGGTGCACCCTGTATATTTAACCCCGTATTCAAGGGCTTGCTTCCAAGCTTCCAAACCAGGAAAAGAGGGTAACAGGGAAGGATGAATGTTGATCACGCGATTTGGAAAAGCTTTTAGAAAGTCTCCCTTCAAGATTCGCATGAAACCCGCCAAAACAATCCAATCCACCTTGGCTTCCCGGAAAAGGCGGATATAGTTCAACTCTGCATCCTCGTCCAGTTTTGTGCGAAAAGCCCCCGGAGACAAGTAAGTGGCAGGGATATCAAAATCCTTTGCCCTGTCCAGTATGCCCGCATTTTCAACATCACTCACCACCTGCGCTATTTCGGCGCGAATGACACCCTGATGACATGCTTCAGCCAAAGCAAACATGTTGGATCCTTTTCCAGATCCCAATATTCCTATCCGAGCCTTTATTTCCATTTCGGATCCAACATTGAATCAATTTATCAATAAAATCCAGCCCGAAGGGAAGGATTGACGCAGGCCCCCCTTCCCTCCGGAGCAAACTCAAAAACAGCCCGTTTCAAACGGACTGAGCGCCATCTGCTTTTTGTAGTTCCGATTTCACGGAGACTGCCCAAGAGGGGTTTAACATGGCCGCTGTGGCTGTCTGGACACCTTCCACCCCCAATTTCAGATAGTCGGAAACATCCGTTGCTTCTGTCACGCCACCGACGGCGATCGTCTTAACCTTTGAACGATGCTCATGTATCAATGATTGAAATGTGCTTACTTGCTTTCTGACCGCTTCAGATATGGCGGCTCCAGCGATGCCCCGTGACTCGCCGCTGAAAAAGTCTTTACCATCCGGTGACTGGACTTTTGCCCCGATACAGTTGGTCATCACCAGCCCCTGAACCAGCCCCCCGCTGAGCTCCACCCAATTGCGTGCCAAGGCATCCTCTCCAACGAATCCAAGTTTGACCAAAAGTGGCTTATCTCCCACAAGGTCTCTCACCCGATACAATACATCTCTTGAAGCAGTGGGCTGCGTGTAAAGCATGCCGTCAGGTGTTTTGACATTGGGGCATGAGAAATTCAGCTCAACGACATCAGCACCACTCTCAAAAGCCCATCGTGCACAGGAGGCGTAGTCTTCTCCAATGGTCTTCAAATCGTCCCCCTCCTCGGGAGTGGCTACCACTGATACTGATAAGATTTGACCTGCCCCAAGGCTTTGCCGGGCAGTTACGAGGTCATCGCGCCAAATCTTTGGCTCACGTGATGGCATGCCGAAAGAAACGGCCCATGATCCTGTCATTTGCCGTATCCCCCTTACCGATGCACCTGGCCTCTGAACCCTCATCGCTTCAATCGGCACAAGGTTAGGCAACCCATAACTTACTCGTGAGCAACGCCGAACAGTTTTGTAGGTTAGAATATCAAAGCTTCGTTCTGCGTAAAACTTGATCCACTCGCTGTTCAACAAGGGACCGGCTGCTACGGCAAGAGGCGATCGCACTGGTAATCCAGCATAAGTCCATTCGCCAGAGATTTCCACGGCAGGCTTGGAGATATGAGGCTTTGATGAAGGGACATGAGCATAATTCCACTCGTAGTCCTTGAGGATATTGTAGGCTGAGTGATTGGGAGTCACGATCACTATCTTCGATCCCGAGTGTCACAAAGGCAACAGAATTTCGATGACTAAAAAATCCATTCTTTTTGAAACAATGATGCTTTAAATTAGGAATAGGGTATTGTTGGACCAAATAGTGAGCAGTCATTATCCATTTATGATGTATCTGAGATTAGAACTTTCCTGGTTGTTGCTGATGACGATTGGCGTTCATGCTGGCCCACTTCAATGGGGGCAAGTTTCAGATGACGCTCAATGGGTGGCGCATTTCGACTTTGAAGGGCTTCGACAAACGAGTTTCTACAAAGAGGTCAGTGAAGAGTTACTCCAGCAATACATCAGCGAAGCTGAAACCGAAATCAAACGTTCAAGCGGCATTGATATAACCATTGACAGTGTGTTGTCGGTCACAGCTTTTGGCAAATCCGCCAACAAAGCACCTGATGAAGACGGCATACTGATGATGGAAATCACACCGACATTGAAAACGATTGCCATGGATTGGCTTTGGAATTCTCACGGGGCCAAACCGAACGAACTACCCGTTTCGGTGTCCAAAATTGATGCTGCGATTGAATATCTTTATTCCATTGACGGTGAGATCCTGATAGCGGCTGATACCAATTCCAACCACCTTTGCATCGGGCGCAACAAGGAACTCATCATCCATTTCATCAATATTCTCGGCACTCAAAAGCAAAGGGGAGCCGCTAAGCGGCAGTTCAAGGATTACCCCTCCCCTAAAGGCACAATGGCCTACATTGCAATTGCCAACACGTTCGATGGGGCACAACTCCCCGCCCAGCAGGCAAAAATACTTCAAATGTCCAAAGGAGCCAGCATGGCCGCAGGAGAATCAAACGAAAATATTTTCCTGAAGTTATTGCTGAGCACCGAAGGCTCAGGAGCAAGTCTGCAGATCCAGCGCGTCCTTGCGGGTGTTCAAGCGGTAGCCATGCTTAACGCAAAACAACCCGAGTGGTTCCCGGTTTTACAGGCGATTGACATTCGAAATGAAGATCAGCGCGTGTGGGTCGATTGGAATATGTCATTACAAAATGCCACAAATTTTATTCATGCCCTGCAAGGTTCCACAAAGTAAAGTGCCAACCGAAATGACACCTGCTGCGAACAAATTGGAACTGACTCTCGAAGAACTCGCAGAGCAATGCAAATCCGGCGACCTTCATGCGTTTGAATCTCTGGTTCAGCGATTGGAATCCCGTGTAACGTTCTTCCTATATCGCATGGTTGGCAACATGGATGACGCCGCCGATCTTGCGCAGGATTCTTTCGTCAAAGCTTATAAAAATATTCACCGCTACGACTCCAAATATTCCTTTACCACCTGGTTGTTCACGATCGCAAAACGCACAGCGTACAATTATTTCAGGTCGGCAAAACCCAGTGTGGAGTTCCAGGATTACGCTGAGCTTGAAGAAGCCCACCCACGATCATTGCTGGAGAGCAAGGACGAAACGGAGACACTTTGGGCAACAGCAAAACGATTATTGAAACCGTTACAATTCGAAGCGCTCTGGTTAAGATACGGGGAAGATTTAACAATTCAGGAAACCGCACACGTGATGAAGACGAATCAAATACGTGTCCGAGTGCTAGTCCACAGGGCCCGCGGCATTCTGGTGCGTCATGTGAAAAACGAATCCAAAGGAGAAATCCAATGAACCCATTGTGTCGCTACCACAAATTTCGAATGCACCGTACACTGGATGATGGATTTGAGCCCTCAGAAAAGTCAATCAGGCACATGAAGGTATGCAGTTGCTGCCAGTCTTGGTATCAGGAGCAACGCCGGTTGATCACTCATTTAAAGCGCCTTGCTAAATCTCAGGAACCTTTCGGATCAGCTCAGCTTCTTCCCGGGATGATGGCATCCATGGGCAGGCCGTCAAGCGAGGAGCCTGTCTCCGCGCCATCAACAACTCCTTTGCCATGGCAGAAGTGGTTAATGCCATTGGCAACCAGCTGTGTGGTAATCACCGCCATGGTCCAACTGTTTCTGAGCAATGAGCTACAACCAAATGCGGCCACCAATCCCGGATGGCTTTCTCTTTCTCCCGATAGCTTGATTCAGCATACAACAGGGTTGTCGATTACCGACTGGGGGCAACAGCTGAACGAACCACTTGAGAAAGAATGGATGCTACTGAAAGAAGATGCCCGGGCGACTGCAGGTGGTCTGGCGAGCACGTTCCTCCCAAGTAAGTTTGTCGCTTTCTATCAACCGTCCATGAACTCAAAACCCTGATCCTTCATGCCTGAATTTGTCATACGGACCGAAGCGTTGACCAAAAAGTTCGGATCGCAATCCGCTCTGGATGAGGTAAGCGTCCAAGTGCCCCCTGGCCCCATCGGTTTACTTGGCCCGAACGGTGCCGGAAAAAGCACCTTCATGAAGTGCCTGCTTCAGCTTATGCCAAGCACATCGGGAAAAGCTTTCTTGCTCGGTCAGGAAGTAGGGCAAGTGGGGCGTGAAATACGCACCCGTGTCGGCTACACCCCGGAACAGGATTGTCACATTCCAGGTATGCTGGGTTGTGAATACGTAGCCTATTGTGCCCAGTTGACAGGGCTACCTTATCAGGCGGCTCGCCAGCGATCTCATGAGATGCTGGATTTCGTAGGGATGGGGCAGGAGCGCTACAGAAAAATTGACACCTATTCGACCGGCATGCGTCAGCGCCTGAAATTGGCTCAGGCGATTGTTCATGACCCTGAGATTGTGTTTCTGGATGAGCCCACCAATGGACTGGATCCGAGGGGGCGCGAGCAGATACTGGAATTGATTCAGAGTCTGTGGACAGAACACGGTATCAGTGTGGTTTTGTCTTCGCATTTGCTTCATGATGTGCAGCGCATTTGTGACCAGATCATTATCGTCGCACTGGGGAAAGTGCTGATACACGATACGATTGCCAATCTGAGCGCTCAGTGCAAAGGGTCGGCAGAGGTGGTTGTCGCAAATGATCAGCAAAAACTAGTCCGTTTATTCAAGGCAGAAGGTTGGCCCTCTGAAAACTTGCCCAACGGGCATCTCAAAGTCGAACATGGGGGATTGGATATCAATCCCATTCTTGAAATCATGCACCGCGCAGGCATCACTCCCATTGAAGTGTTGCCAAGCCCAAACGCATTGGAAGAATTTTTTATCCAAGCCTTAAATACTGCCCATGAGTCTGTATCGTAGCACATATCAACATTGGAAAGGCAAGCATCAGGGAATCTGGTATCGTCGCTATGCCATTGCGGCCAATGGCATCCAGAGTGCCTGGTCAAGCAAATGGACTCGGAACATGGTCATGGCAGCATGGATCCTGTCGGTTGTGCAGGCAGCTTTGTTGTTTGGGATCGGACAACTTCTGGTGAAGGATAGTGTGGTTTATTCTCTGGTCGAACAACTTCAGCCCCAGCTTCAGGTGTTTGCCAATGGTTTGATGTCCTGGATCGTGGCTCATCCTGAGATTTCGGTTAGAAGCATCTACAGCTTTCTTTTCTACTTTTTCTCAGGATGGATGAGTACCCTTTCGTTGATTATCATTGCTCTTATTATCCCGTCGCTCATTTCCAGAGACCTTTCGAGCAAAGCAATCATCATTTACAGTTCCAAAGCTGTAAGTCGTTTTGATTACTTCCTGGGCAAATTTTTCTCTGTTTTTGGGGTTCTCTGTATCGCCTGGCTTTTTCCGGTCTGCAGTGCCTGGCTCCTTGGGGGATTGTTGGCACCGGATTGGAGTTTTGTCTGGCATTCAAGAATGGCACTGTTCAAGTCTGCTGCTTACATCATTTTTGCGGCCAGTTTTCTTAGTATCATTGCAATGGGCATCTCTGCAGTTTCAGTCAAAGAAAAATCTGCCACAGTGATTTGGGTCGTCTTGTGGATCCTTGGAAATGTATTGAGTAGGATTGGCGCAAAAACGGAATCATGGATTCAACACCTGAGCTTCAACTACAACCTTGAGCAACTTTCTCTTAAGTTGTTTCAGCCAAAAAACGAGCTGAGCCTGCTTCAAGACAATGTACCGGTGGTCGGCAACTTACTTCGGGGTTTACCTGTCGACAGGTTCCCGATGTTTCAATCCCCCCAATTCGCTGGAGCCATGATGACCTGCGGTATCATGATCACTCTGGCAATCATCATTCTCAATTGGAAGGTAAGACCCGAATGAACGATCCCATTATTCAAGGTATCAAACTAAGTCGCTGGTATGGCGTCGTGATGGGGCTCAATAATATTGATTTTCAAATCCACCCCGGTATCACCGGGCTGGTTGGACCCAATGGCGCAGGTAAAAGCACACTGATCCAGATCATAACCGGTCAATTACAACCCAGTTCAGGTTCATTGAAGGTCTTTGGAGAAAATCCATGGAATCAACCTTCCGTGCTCAGAAGAATTGGGTATTGCCCCGAACGTGAATCGCTTCCGGAGCACCTGAAGCCCATGGATTGGCTTAGCGGGCTCGGACAGATCAGCGGGATACCCCGAACTGCTTTTCCCGAACTGGGTATTCGATTGCTTAAACGAGTCAAGCTGGGCGAAGCTCACTGGAAAAAGCGACTTGGCCAGTATTCAAAGGGCATGCGCCAACGAGTCAAACTCGCACAGGCACTGATGCATTCGCCGGACCTGCTCATTCTGGATGAACCCATGAATGGCCTCGACCCCATGGGACGCCAAGATATCGCAGATATTCTTAAATCACTCGCTCATGAGGGTATCAGCATCATCATCTCAAGTCACATCCTTGCTGAGCTGGAGTCTCTTTGTAAAAATGTAATGATCCTGAATTGGGGGAGAGTCATTGCCTCAGGTGCAAAAAATGAAATCCGGTCGGACCTCAGTCAATGGGCCGAGGAGTTAAGCGTTCGCTGCGACGATCCTCAAAAATTGGCGCGTATCTTGTTTGAAGAAGATCATGTATTGGGTTTTGATATCCAGAAAGAGGAACAGCGACTTGATTTCCGGATCAAAAACCCTTCCCAGTTTTATCAGAACTGGAATCAACTGCTGCAGGATTCAGGGCTTATCGTTTTTGAAATCAGCAGCAAAAGCCAATCGTTGAATCAAATTTTCAACAAGGTCACCACATAGGAGATATGAATCACGAAAGCACATTGGAAACGACCTTGGACAAACCATCAATTCACCCAAACTTTTTTGGCATTCTAGCTGGCATATGGAAATTAACCTGGAAATCACAGCTCACCTGGAAAAAGATTTACGGCTTGTTTTCGAATGTACTGGGACTTCCTTTACTGAGCTATTTTGCCTTTTCAATTGGAGACCATTCGAATGCTTTCTACATGTTTACAGTGGATTTTTATATCCTTCTGGTGCTGCCAATCACATGCCTGACTGTATTTGGCGGCATGGTCCGGGATGATCTGCAGGAGGACACGGTATGTTTTCTCCTGACTCGCCCCATGAAGCGTTGGCAATTTTTTCTGACCAAGTATCTGAGTCATCTGGCATGGACGCAGATAACCACAGCACTCACTCTGCTTGCCTTCGCCTTGGCCGGCACGCTGCGGGGTGTGGATAATGTTCCCAGTCTCATTTTTGCCCTTCTCATGATACAGATTCCAGCCATTGTGGTTTATGGTGCCATCAGTTCTTTAATGGGTTTGACCACCAAGAAATATCTGGTGTTCGGGATCATCTATGGCTTCGTTGTGGAATTTGGAATAGGCCAGATTCCCACCAACATCAATACGCTGGCTATGACCAACCATCTGAAATCGCTACTGGCAAAATACCCCCCATTATCCGAACATCTTGGTGTGGAACCCGGCTCATCGCTGACCGCAGCGGCAGCCATTGCCGCGGTCACCATTGTATTCCTGGTGATAAGCAGCGTCTTATTCACCATGCGGGAATACAACCATTCGGACGAGATGTCCAAGTAAGCGACTCCTCAACCCGAGGGGGAGTAAAATGGACTGTTTAAGACAAATCATTCCATCAGTCATCGAGTCATTGAGTCTGAATCTGGTTTCACCGCCAATAGATTGCATCCCATCAAGGAAAGCCATTGACTGCTTCACCACAGCCCTGCCAACTAAGGGTTGCAGATCCGCAAATCCATGTAACTTTGTGGGCATCTAATGGCACATCAAGCACCAATCATTTTATGGTTCAGGAAAGATCTGAGATTATCGGATCACCCATCTTTGATGGCAGCGATCGAAACAGGCCGACCTGTCATCCCCCTTTACATTCAGACGGAAGCCCCCTCATCGCGCAGACAAGGAGCCGCATCAAGATGGTGGCTGCATCACTCATTAGAATCCCTGTCCAAAGATCTCAATGCGATAGGCGGCAAATTGATCATGCGTGTGGGAGATCCTGCGTCAGTGCTGGCAACGATGTGTAAGTCAACCAGAGCTGACGCAGTCTACGTCTCAAAAGGATACGAGCCACAGATGGATGCTCAGGATCTGTCCCTTGCAAACCAGATGGGACAAGTGGGCATCCATTGGAAATCGTTTCCAGGGCATCTCCTCTGGGAACCGGAAACCATCCGCAACAAATCGGGTAAACCTTTCCAGGTATTTACACCCTTTTGGAAATCAGCCAGTCAATCCTTGAAACCCATAACTCCGCTGCCCGTTCCAACGCATTGGCCTGCGCCCGTTGTGTGGCCAAAATCTGATTCGCTGAGCAAATGCAATTACCTTCCCTCCACCCACTGGGATCAAGGTTTTTCAACAGTCTGGGCCCCGGGAGAGCAAGGTGCCCATGAGAATCTGAAACGGTTTGCAGGACAGAAATTCGATAGTTATCAGGTTGAACGTGATTTTCCCGCCATCGAAGGCACCTCACGCCTTTCCGCTCACTTGCATTTTGGTGAAATCACGCCCAACCAGATCCTGCATGAGTGCTTGCAAGTCGGTGTGCAGGCAGGAAAATCCAGCCTCTCTGTCATCCAGTCCACCTTCATGCGCGAAATCGGATGGCGAGAATTTGCACATCACTTGCTGATTCATTTTCCTTCCACCACCGAGCGCCCACTGCGCCCCGAGTTCGAGTCATTCCCCTGGCGAAAAGACTCAGAGATGCTCGCAGCATGGCAAAAAGGGCAAACCGGATACCCAATCGTCGATGCCGGCATGCGCGAATTGTGGGCCACCGGCTGGATGCATAACCGTGTGCGAATGATCGTGGGATCTTTTCTGGTCAAGCATCTTCTGATGGATTGGAAAGAGGGGGAACGCTGGTTCTGGAATACGCTTGTTGATGCTGATCTGGCAAACAATACGATGGGATGGCAATGGATTGCCGGCTGCGGTGCGGATGCCGCTCCCTACTTCCGTATCTTCAATCCGATCACGCAAAGCGAAAAATTTGCGGGCAATGGTAATTATGTTCGAAGATGGATACCGGAATTGAAAGACCTGGCTGACGCGCACCTTCATGCCCCCTGGAAAGCAAGTGCAAGCACCCTTGAAGAAGCAGGTATCATCCTGGGTAAATCTTATCCCAATCCAGTAGTCAATCACATGATTGCCAGAGAAACCGCGCTGGATGCATACCAGCGTATGAGATCGACTAAGAAAAAGTAACTCCTTACTCAGGGCGGCTTGTTGAGATTTCTTGCGTGGAGCCCGAGGATTGCAGCGTGTTGAAATTTACGGGAACTTCATTAGCCCAAACCAGTTCAAAATCATCCTGAAATCCTTCAAAATACCCAATGACAGATCGAATGTATTGGCGGGTTCCCGGGTAATCCATTTGCCGGAGAAAAACCACGCTGTTGGTGGCTCCCTCATCGGCCATCCATTCAAGTACAACCTTGCGCCCGGCGTTGTAATCTGCCAGGGCATAGACGAGCGGCCGGTCTTTTTCCGCATACCTTTGGAGCATCTTGGATAGATAAAAGGCCCCTGCCAAGGCATTGGTTCTGGGGTGGATCAGATGCTCCGGCTGAAAAGTGGGAATACCCTCCGCATCCGCCCATTCAAATGAGGCCATGTCGGTCAACTGCATCAACCCCAATTCACCCACTCCCCCCCTGGCATTGGCATCAAGACGACTTTCCTGCCACGCAACCGCCTTGACAATGGCAGGATGCACGCCGTAGAGGATACCTGCGTCTCTGAACAGACCGTCATAACGGTGGGTATCGACAGCATCACGTCGAAAGTGGATCAGGAAATACCCTGACACTCCAAAAACAAAAACAGTCAGCATGGTCGTTGACAAACGCATTGAAGAAGAAACAATACAACAGGGCTTCAAGAATGCCAAATGTGGACCCTGGACAAAAAAATGAAAAATTCCATTGCAAGAAATCGAATTTTACTCCTTATTACTGCCCTGTCTCGTGTCGGAGCGTAGCTCAGCTTGGCAGAGCGCCAGCTTTGGGAGCTGGATGTCGCAGGTTCGAATCCTGTCGCTCCGACCATCTCTATCAACAACTTACGTAAATAACAGAGATCTTGACACAAATCTGACACAGATTTGCCCTCTAAAATCTCCACCCAAACCAGGTCGCAGCGGTCGCATGCCAAAGTTTCCACAAGAAATGTCCAAGGGTGGGTATGCTGTTAGAATATATAAGCCCACCGCATCCAAGCCTCGATACCGCCTTGATTACACGGTGGATGGTAAAAGATTCCAGCCCACTTTCAGGACTTTCGAGTTGGCCCAAAAGGAGGCAACCCGTGTCCTGAACCAACTGGCATATGGAAACAAAACAGGAGCGGGCCTTTCGGGTAAAGAGGCCGAACTGTTCATACGCTTCAAACAAACTGCGCAGCGCAAGAACCTGTCCCTGGAACAAGCAATAGCCGAGTGGACGATTGCCCTGGAGGCCCTACCGGATCCTTCTCTCCTACCCATCGCTGCCCGCAGTTACGTCAAGGGTGAGATCAACCTTGGCCACATTTCTGTGTAGGAGGCTGTGGATCAGTATTTGGATTCAAAACGACACCAGCTGCGCAAAACAACCTTCAAGCAGGAAACATTTCGTCTGGGTAAATTCGCGGCTGTTTTCAAGTCTGATATCGGACAGCTGGATCGAGGCGCCTTGAGGGAGTGGCTCAAGAAGCTAAAAGATGCAAAAACCAAAAAGAGCCTGAACGTCAAAACAAAAAACCACTACAGGGCAACCCTCAAAACGTTTCTTGGCTGGTGTATTGACCAGGACTATTTGCCCCAGGACACAACCTTGCCAAGCGTTCTGAAAAAAGAACGGGTCCTCGATGACAAACCAATACAAATCTACACACCCGGTGATTTCAAAGCCCTCCTAGAGGCCTCCCCTCCGCATCTAAAACTCATACTTGCAATAGAGGGACTGTGCGGGTTGAGAGCATCGGAGGCGTTGCAGTTGGAGTGGAAGGACATCAAGAAAGATTTCATCGAGATCGGCAAGGCAAAGGCCAAAACCCGGTCCCG
>Ga0163179_10001324_pt1 | contig 17625 bp, 13 predicted proteins | sample AtlANTMetagenome_FD_109643 | JGI IMG/M metagenome (GOLD analysis project Ga0163179, IMG submission 109643) | Marine eukaryotic phytoplankton communities from the Atlantic Ocean - Atlantic ANT 2 Metagenome | ecosystem: Environmental > Aquatic > Marine > Oceanic | place: North Atlantic Ocean... | reverse complement strand
GTTCAGTGTACCTTCGTATAGAACTCCTCTCCATATCTTGATGACCGGTTCTTCGGGATCACCATCGTTGGACTTCTCGTAAATTAGATCTTTGGGTAAAAACATTGAGATAAGACCTTTTCCATTGAAGCACTGAACTTTCTTTCCCTTCTCCTTCAGGACCCTCCTTACATGTTGTACTCTGGTTAGAATATCTTCTTTTAGGTCCAGCTTTCCCAGAAGATTGAAGAACTGTCCTTTAGTGATCTTCTTGACTCCTTGCGTCATGCGGTATGCTCCTAGTAGAGAATCTTGTACAATTGCCATATTGGGCTTGCTACTTTGAGCCGATATTAAATGCCACTGAGCAGCTGAGAGCATCTCTAACTCTGCTTGTGACTCAATGGATTGCGGCACGTGTATGTTCATCTCGTCGCCATCGAAGTCGGCATTGAAAGGTTTGGTGATTGCCAAGTTCATTCGTAACGTTTTTCCTTGGCGTACAACAACCTGCATTGCCATCATACTTGCTTTATGGAGTGTTGGCTGCCGATTGAGTAGAACATAATCCCCATCTTGAAGTTTCCTCTCTGCGATCCATCCAAGTTTAAGTTTGTAGCTGCGGTTGGCAGGAGCTAGCCTTTCTAAGAACTTGCCTGCTCTTTTGACTTTGTCTCCCGCTTCTACTAGCTCTCTTCCAGTGACTACTTTAATCTCGTGTTCTCCTCGGTATATCACGTCTCCAGCTAGCAGCCTGGTGCCTCGTCGAAATCTTTTCAGGTTGATTCTAGTTTTACCGTCGGGCTTGATGAGAGAATTCACACTACCACTGTCTACTAATTTCTGCAAAATGTCGATATTGAACACTGCTACTCTAATTGGTACTGTGAGAATCTCTGCCATAGCTGGTGGAACAGCTAGTTCTCCTAGCTTCAACGTCGGGTCAGGTCCAATAACTGTCCGCGCAGTCTGATTACACCTCTTGCCCATCATGTTATTGCGTAGTTGTCCATCTTTTCCGGCCAAGCGTTCTTTGATACCTTTGATAGCTCGACCATTGGTGGTGTGTTTCGCCTTGCCTTGACCGTTATTAAAAGTAGTGAGGATTCTGAATCTCAGGCTAGCCAGGAATTTTTGTCGTTTAGTTTCGCTTAATGCCTTTTTCTTTTTGTCCGACGAGGAGCCTCTATTTCCTAGGTGGTTATTGGCCTTGATTATCTCGCAGTATTGATTTGTCAGGTCATCGTCACACATATTTCCGTCGGCCTGGACATAAGGTCGGTCGCATGGAGGTATGACTGGCAGTATGGTTATAATAAGGTTACGTGGATGCACTAGTTCGGGATCCAGTCCTACGAGTCTCACGTCTTCATCTGAGATACTATCAAAAATTTTGCGGATTTCCTCGGTTGTGAGCATGATACTAGTTCTAGACTTGTCTCGTGATTCGTAGACTTTGAATATTGAGCTGTCAGAAGTTGAAAATTTGCACCGTGGATGATCAGCTCCACACTCTGGATGACAACACATATGCACTTTTTTCAATCGTTCTGCAATTCTATTGAATCTTGCGTCTCCCTTGTAACGACTAAGACCAGATAAAGCTATCTGGTCCTTTGTCAGAAGAAGTCGGTAGCATTTAAGACAGAAGCAGTTCAAGAATGTAACGACGCGTTTGTAATAAAGGGGGTGTACAATGGGTTCGTTAAGTTCAATGTACCCAAAATGACCTTGACATGCGTGTGCACCCTCTTTACATGTTGCGCAACGCCTGGTTGAATCTGTGGTTCCCATACGTTCATCATAGACCGTATTGGGACCGACCTTCTTCGGGCTGTCTATTTTACAGACTGCCATATCTAATATCTCCTTGGCGGAGTATATTCCGAAAGCGATATCATCTATCTCACGTGTGTCTCGTTCCATCTTCACTTGTGTCTCGTCATCTTTTTAGATTTTTTCAAATCTAAAAAAGCATATTAAATTTTTACTGTTCATTTATTCCTCATCGTAGTTTATGAGATCGTCGGGAGCCAGAATAACGGCTTCTCCACTTGCTACTTCCTCTTCCAATGTACGAATTCTGTACCCCTTCCACCTACATCCACGACCAGGTTCCCCCCAAAGTTTTTCAAAGTACTCCTTGACTTGATTTTTAATAGGTAGCGCCATATTAGGCCAACCCTCCTTAAACCAGTCTTTGAAGTAGGAATACAACTCTTGTAGAGCAATAGTACCGTCTGAGTCGACAATACACTCTTCGATAAACTGTCTATAGAGGTCGTTCTGACGACGATACATGGCTGTGGCCTCCTTGACTTTCTCGGGTTCCACACGTACCGTAACCTTCTTTCTCCACTCTAGAAGATACCAGGCAAAAGCACCAACCATGTCAGGTAATTTAGAACCAAATGTGCGGTCCATTGGAAATCTCTTCTCCAGCAGTTGTTCTTCAAAGGTGACTGGGCATGGAGCCCCAGGTTCTACGAAAGTAGACTCGAAAGGAATAACGCGTAAGCGATTCCAAGTTGCTTTATCAGAGTTACGCAGTTTGGGAAGTCCATTGCAAATGAGAGTGATTGTGAACATGGGAGTAACTTCTCTGGTACTCTTTCCTTTTTCAAACAAATCGCGAGCCCAGTATTTGTCTCCACCAGATAACTTCTTGATTTCACCGTTATTGAGTTGTTCGTCTCCATTTGGCTCGTCCATGGTAGCCATTCTTACGGGAGGAGCTGCTCGAGCAAGCTCAGGGTTTGCTGCACCCGATGCCACTTTTTTACCCGTAAAATATTGAGTATTGAACTTGATCGATAGTTCTCCCAGCATCATTTCAAATAGGTTTTGCATTACGGATTTACCGTTATCTCCTTCACCGGTCCATATGTATACCTTTTTCTGTGAGTTACCTCCTACAAAGATGTCTGAGTATGTATCAAGAAAGTACGTCCTGATAGAGTTATCCGGGAAGATCTTGTGCAGGAACTCCTTCACATCTTGCACGGTTTGCGAGCTTTCATCATACTCCTTATACTCAATGGGTATGCATTTACTCACAAAGTCTTCGGGATACCCACACCTAAACATGTTGCTCTTGAGATCATATATCCCGTTCTTAAAAGCAATGATATGAGGGTTTTGGTCCAACTTGGCCTTAAATCGTCGGTCATAAAACACCTCCATAGCTTCTTTCATAATATTATTCTTGTACGGAGCTGACTTAAGATTACAGATGAGTTTACGAATCTGTTTGAGCCTCGCGTTGTACATAGCTTCTTCAGCTTTGTCTGTTACCTCTCCCAATTTCTGCACTACCTCTTTTCCCATATCAGTATATTGCTTAACTATGGTATCAGAGATTCTTTGTCGTAGAAAGATCCCTTCTTCGATTTCTTCCCATTTGTGCCCTCTGAACTGGTACCAAGTCTTGCTAGGCACGGAAGCACACACAAACTCTTCACAGTACATAGCATGCAATGCCATTGCAATATCCCAATGTGACCCATTTAATGATTCTTTAGCATAGTGTTGAACTGACTCATTCTTGAACTTCGCGTACAGTTCGGGAGAATCAAGTTTTGCCAGATGGCGTAGAGTTCCTAGCGTTAGATCTCTTTGTACCATCTTCTCCCATTGAAATACACACGTAGCTTCGTCAAATTTATCATCACATCTAGAGGAGAATGTGATCCATTGCTCTAGCGCTTCGGTACTACCCTTTCCAATATTATTGAGTATCCATCCAATTCTCATCCACTCATCGTACTTATCTGCTCTAAAATCGCTCAACATTGGTAGAAGTCGGGCAGAGATGGCCAAGGAATCTTTCACTGATATCTCCAGATGTTTTGAACCTTTGAGGTTCCTATTTTTCTCTTTGCGTTTTAGGGTGTCTTTAAGAGGACAAGGTAGACCCTCTTTTACTTCCATGATAGCTCGCCCACCATGAAATATACTCAAAATCCTTGGAAGAAACTCTTTAACTCGCCCTTTGATATCCATGGGTCGTTCCAGATAATCAAGAAGTTCATAATCTTCAAACGCCTCCTCTATATCAAGCTCTTTGCCCTCTGACGTAAGTACCTTGGTTACCAAATAAGGATCCATATCCTCCGATTTTCGACTTCCATATACCAACCAAGCGTTACGAGTGACTGCATCGTCCACTACACTTCCAGAATCTTCAATTCCCAAGTTCTTGAACACCTCAAGTTCCTTAAGTACCTTCTGAACTCTAGGAATGACGTGTACCGCCATATTTTGTCTACTTAGGAAAAGAGAAGGAAAATGTAGGTGAAAACCGTTCTTGGCGTAAGAGGTTTCTCCCACAGGTATATAATACAACGGTTTCTCTAGAACTACACACATAAGATGCGCATCAGTACATTCATCTACAATGTTGCGTAATACGGATTGATACACTTCTATTACTTGATTTAATTGTTTTTCGCTATATAGGTGGTCCCCATATTCAATGTCACCATCATCTTTAATTTTAAGATCGATATCCACTATCACTGGTAGCTCATTTTGAGCTCTCTCAGCCACCCCCAAAAGGGCTGCTGGATTGCTCATGATTCTGTTACTATACACGTCCCAGAAGTCTTCTCGAGCTTTATTACTGAAGTAAAACTTGCCTAGGGGTTTGAGCATGGATACGTGAGTATGATAGGTTCCATCCATGTAATTATTCCGAAGTATTTGTTCTACAGAAGCGCTCATTTGTCTATTTATACCACACATATAAATAGTTTTTCATTTTTAATTTAGATAGATTAAGATTACACTTACCCTTATTTGTGGTTTAAAACCTACTATAAACAGTATAAAGTATGTCGGAAACTGATCCAGTCGTTAACAGTTTTGAAATGGTCCCTAATGGGGAATCACCAGAGACAGATGACGTAGACACATATTGTGCATGGTTGAGGAAAAAATATCAGAATATTGATACCTTAAATAAGGAATGGTCATGTAACTACGCGTCGTTTGAAGATTTTTCCAAACATAGTATCGCGAATTCTACACAAAAGAATTCTAATTCAACCGATGAGAAAAAAGATGCTCAGGTTGAGAAGGATAATAATTGTGAAACAAAAGAGCAAACAGTAACAGATAACACCAATACAGCTTCATCGGGCATTTCAGGTTTGCTGAGTTCTTTGTGGTCTACTAAACAAGATCAAGCTTCTAACATTGATGCCGAGCAGGCTCATGATCTAATTACTACCAAAGATAACGAGGAGAACTCTAATGAGGAAAACTCCGACGATACTGAACATGATTTTCGGGTACACGAGGACGATCCTAACGAGGAGGATCCTAACGAGGACGACCCTAACGAGGAGGATCCTAACGAGGACGACCCTAACGAGGACGACCCTAACGAGGAGGATCCTAACGAGGACGATCCTAACGAGGACGATCCTAACGAGGACGACCCTAACGAGGACGACCCTAACGAGGACGACCCTAACGAGGTCGACCCTAACGAGGACGACCCTAACGAGGAAAACAGGACAGATGATGAGGAAGACAAGGAGAAGGACGAAGAACCATTATTTGTAGTTATGTCAGGAGATAAGCCCCTTTTCTATGTAGATAATCACCAGGAGGCTCGTGTAAAGATGAAGGAGCTGGCAGAACGTACTATTGTAGGGTACATGGACTATAACGCCTTTATTGAGGTCAAATCCCCTGATAAATTAAGTATAGTAGGTTATTACAGGAATTACGTTATATCTCATTGTCGTACATTAGATACTTTTAGCGTTAGAAGGATTCCTAGATTTGAAGACTACCATTATGCTACAAATTTTGCTAGAACATTACTAAGATCGGTATATGAAACTCCTCTAATATAATTATTTTCACATCTACAATGATATGAAAAATCGCTTAAAAAATAATATACAAAACCTAATAAACTATTATGGATCATACTACATTCACTGAAACTCTCGGTGATGAAAAACAAATAAATCTATGGAATACAGCTTTAATTAAAAGTAAAGCTGTAATAGCGGGTGGTGGAGTTCTAGCACCTTATGCTGGTTATGTTCGCAAAGATTTGGATATATATGTGGGTAAGGAAAATTTGGTAACATTATGTAATAATTTACTTCCTCTTGGGCTCAAGACGAGTTACCATCGTGATGGAATATCAACTATCCGCGTGGGTTCCAAAGATCAGATATGCTTCTCGTCTGGTTACGATAAATCATTCTTTCGTAAGAACCATCTCTTAGCAAGACTTGGAGTTCGCGTCAATAAACACATTCAGGTAGGAACCATACTGGAGATGTACGATCCTCGCGCTCCAAGAGCGATCAATTGTGCACAATTTGATAATTTCAGGTCTACTTACAGAGTTAGTAAAATTAGTGAGAGCGCTGTTGATGATGAGGAATACCCTGATGAACCACCTGATTATAAAGTTACGTTAAAAGGAGTGACTCGTAAGTATTTTCGTTCTGAGTTTACTCCTGCAGATGTTATAGTACCTATGCAAGAAATTCTAAGTCAGGAGGTTGATATTATAGTTGTGGATACGGAGAAGACAACCGTTGAGGATGTAGTGAGTAATTTTGATCTGTCTTTCTGTGAAATATGGTATGACGGGACAGGAATAAAACTAGGTAAAACAGATCCAGAAGAGATCTTGCAGAAAAAAGGCTTTTTACAAGGAGAGTATGTACAGAGCTTGATTGATGGAAATGTTTTTATCAAGGATCGTCTCGCAAAGTATAAGGGCAGAGGATTTTCTATTGAATTAAAACATGACAAAGATATTCTTTACGACGAATGTCGAAGTATGACGAAGGTCACCGAAGAAAACTTGGATTTATGGGCTAGTTATTTTACGTATACATATTTATTAATATCAACTAGCATTCTAATATATCTGGGAACTCCTAGTATATATCCCGTTTTAAATTACCAGGTGGAGCTCCTTCCCCTCCTACAACTCATATCAGCTTCAGCTAGCCCTGGTTCATACACAAATGTAAAACTTAAGACGGTGTCCATGTGCTTAGCTATGCTAATTGCTCAACCTCGCTGGAATAAGAGTAAGGGTGGGGACTGTAACAATGAGGGGGGGTGTATAGTTGAATTGATTAGAAGATATGCTCCAGAAGCCATGAAACCTCTTAGCGAAGACATGTCTCGTAAGGATCAGATATCCGCAATAGCAAAGATACTACAAGATAAGTATTCGCATGACGGAGATGGTTATGATTTTTTGTCATTCTATCAGTTGAGATGCTTCGGAATATATTTACAGACCGTTTTTGGTACCAGCCCAATTGACTCTCAAGACTGGAACCCACAGATATACTACGCGATGTCCCAAAATTTACGGACAACACCTTCCCGTAAGTATCTTAATAAGGAAGCGGGAGTTTGGCAGGGTGTTGTGGATCTGCCAACTTGGATAGATATCCTATGGGGAGATCCTAACCCTATGGATCCACCTGACTTTGCCTGGGAATATATGAAGGTAAGACCATCTACTTTTACTGTTGAGAATGCTCTCGATCTTTTATCTAGAACCCCTCGTGATATTACTAGTAGGAGTATATCGAAAGTGCTGTTATGGGAGATAAAAGGTGATATCTGGAACCTGCAAGCAAGTCGAGCACTGTTTGTTGTTTTGGAACAATACCGCTCCGAAACTGAACTCAATACTAAAGATGGACCTCCATCAATCGCTGATCTTATGGGTGTGGAAGAGTCCGAAGAAAAACAAGAAGAAAGTGACCTTACGAAACAGATCATGGAACTATCCGCTCAGCTGCTAATCGCACAAAGAGCGATGAATATTTCTGAAGTTAGAAGACTTATGAAGGAGAGAAGAGCCGTACAAGAAAAGATAAAACCGGTAGTGGATAGCGAACCCAAGGGATTAACCATAGACAGGTATAATGACCAGCCTATACTTGAGGGTGATAATTTACAGTTCGGTTTCTTCACCTTCATTACTATTGGCCCTGGTGGCAAATACCAAGCATGGGGATCTTCAATAGGAACGCTGTTTGATATTCTTACTCCTAACGATTATAAGGGTATTCCGAGGGGAGGACGTAGGAGTGCCATGGTCGGCAGGCACGTTAGGCATCGCCGTATCTGGAGGGGGGGAACCGAGCGACAAGATAAGAACCGATACCAGGAATTTAAGGCCAGAATTACTAGACCTCAGGAATTTGAGCAAAAAGACAATCAAGCTAAGTGTATGGAACTATTGGAAGAGCTAACTAATAATGCTATACCTAATCTTGACAAAGTATTGGTGAAATGTGGCGGTAACGCAAACACTTCATTTCCTAGTTATGATCAAATGGTCGATGGATATAATGCTATCTGGTATGCAAAAATAGATACTGGTCCCACATACCGATCAGCTATTCCCTATAATAGCTTAAAAGCCATAATCAAGTCTTATATAGGGGGGTACAGAGTTTTCATGTTATCAGGAGAGACTAATCTCCAGGAGGTTAGTACCGTAGGAAATTTGAGGATTGGCCCTGGTGCTTTTGATCTCAGTAATTCTGATATAAATACAGTTAGTGGTACACACTGTAATAATATAGGCCATGTGTATAATAATGTAACAATATTTATGCAACCTAATAACGAGCCTCCTTCTTTCCACCCTTTGGGTAGTAATATTGTACGAAGCGAAGACACGGTATTAGAAGAGAGCAAAGAAGAAGATACTACCTCAGAAGAGAAGAGTGTGGATAGAAATGTAACAATTGGACGTGCTAGAGGTCGTGCTCGTGCAGCAAGGTTAAGGTCTTCCTCCGAAGAAGAAGAAGATGTTAGTGCTCGTATGGCAAGGTTAAGGGCTGATCTAGACGCAGCTGCCGAAGAGGAGGAGTCCTTAGATAGAAATGTGACAACTGGAGGTGCCAGAGGTCGTGCTCGTGCAGAGAGGTTAAGGTCTGCCGCTGAAGAAGGAGATGTAGTGGATGAATACCGTTCTGGTGGCGAATCCCTAGCTGAAGGTGCCAGTATTGATGAAGAAAATGGTTTGGATAGCAGCGACTACGACAATGAGGAGGACTTGATGAATGCGGTATATTTTGGAGCAGGTGCTGGGGGTGCAGGTGGTGCGAATTATGGCGGCTATATCCCTCCTCATCTCCGTCCAGCACCATCGGATTCTGACTCTGAAAGTATGTATGGCGGCTATATCCCTCCGCGAGTACCATCGATTGACTATGAAGAGGAAGATCATAATTGATTTCACCCCAGATCTGTATGGCCCAGGTGGCGCGAGCTAAGTAAAGCTTTCCAAACTCGAAAGTTTGGGAATGCTTGCACTGGGATTCGAACCCAGGAGGATTTTACTCCACGGGGTCTTAAGTCCCGCTCCTTAGACCAACTCGGACATACAAGCTTCTCGTTAAGAGTAATTATTTTTTTAGACTGTTTTGATTTAAGGCGGTAAATCCACAAAGTAAATGCCTTCATCTAGGGTTGCTCCAGCTCCAAAGGTAGAAATCATCTACCGTGTACAAGATATACCAGATAATAGAAATTTCAATATCAATATTGGAAGGATAAGAGTAGACAGTGGCGCAGAGTCTGATGAGATGGTATCATTGAGTGATTTTACCTCTTGTTTGGTGAAGAAACTGGGTTGTCTATGTGGCAAAACAGCTGTACTTGCGTAATTATTCTATATAGAATAATTATCCTGAACTATCAACGTATTGGAGATACTTGTATGCTTGCAATTGACATATTACATCACATAAATCATCTTTCTTACGAGTAGCTTGGATGACAGAGATGGTATCTAAATCTCCTCGATCGTCAAGAATATTAAGTGCTTTAGATATACACCATTTCTTTCTTGCGGGTTTATCTATAGCCTTGTATCGCACTTTACCTGATTTGGTTTCCTTTTTGATCTTTTCAGCACCTAGAACTTGTGTCTTATGATATGCGGGAAATTCTTCTATGCTGACCTTTCCGTATTTAATAGCAAAGTATGACCAACAATGTTGTCCTAATTTAAGGGCCATAGTATTATGTCTCTTACCAAAACTCATTTGCTTCTCAATAACAAAGGCGTCACACTGTTCCCAATATTCCGAGTATTGATCAAGAATCTCTATCATGTTGTGCATAGTCTTGGGGTCAAGATATTGACTTTTATCACATCCTACGGTAAGATCTACATTTTCGAGTAGAATCTTTTTACCTATATTACACAACTTGTCCAATGTAGGTTGAAATCTGGTGGTTGGGGTTCCACATGCTTCGTAGCGACGGGTCTTAGGTACATCATTACAATCTTGAAGCTCACTAAGATCCACCTCCTCTACGTAAAAGCTGAAATTCTTTTTACCAATATCAAAGCTTGCTAGCCAAACTATATTACTATCTAAGCTCATCTTTAGCTGTTATGGTAACATGTTTAAATCTAACTTATCTAGGTATATATAAAAAATGAAGTTCCTGAATGAGAAGGAAAAGGTGGCACTCGTTATTTTAGTCACTATGTCTCTAGTTAGTATGACTATTAGCGTGTACCTAGCACTTAACCAAACATGCACGGATATTAAGACATGCGTAAATAATAAACTTTACGTTATTAATACTGGTAGCGAAGTAAATAAGGATTTCAAGGAGAAGTATGAAGGTTTGAAAAATAAGATTGGGGATTTCGAAGTAGTAGCTTACAACCCCCCAATACAGTCTGGTAATCTAACTCCTTCAGACTGGAACCAGATTGTGAAAGATTTATCCGAAGTATATAATAAGTATGATGCGTTTGTGATATTGGCGTCGCATGACACCATTCCGTATACAGCTTCTGCCTTGTCTTTCATGATGGAAAATCTAGGTAAACCCATTGTGTTATCAGACGGAGACTTAACATCTGCATTAGTCTCTGTATCCCAGTCAAAACTACCTGAAGTAATGGTATCTTCTAACGGTAACTTGTTACGCGGATGTAGAACTGTTGCCAACTCCGATCGAAGCTTTTGGTCACCTAACTATCCTGATTTAGATAGTAAGTCCGGTATGCCTCTACCGAAGGAAGAGTTTCAACCTAAATTAGTAAATCCTAATAATAAGATAGCTGTCGTGAAGGTGTATCCCGGGATGAACGCACAGGACATGGTACCATACCTCAATATGGAAGGATTACAAGGTATTGTATTAGAATTATGGGGTAACGGAAGTGCACCAACGTCCCCAGAGTTTCTTAAAGTAATAAGCAAGTTAGCTGAGAAAGGAATCGTGATTGTTGCCATATCCCAATACGACCAATTAGGAGGAACGTATGAGACAGATATTAGACTTGTAGAGGCTGGGGTATTACCTGGTAGAGATATGACCACAGCTGCAGCATATGCAAAGCTAGCTTTCTTATTAGGGAATGTAGAGGAGAAGAAGTTGTTAGGTCAGCTTATGGATATTAATTTTCGTGGAGAAATGTCTTCAAATTATGTAGACCTAGAATAAATGGCCTGTTCCGTATATGTAGTTAATCTTGCCGAAGCGCAAAGATATCAAGTCGCTAGTCTTATGAAACATACTGACATGAGCCAATGGCTTAAGAATTATGGTGATCAGATCCATATATATGAGATATGGAAGACGAGAGGTATTCATTCGCGTTGGATATGGAAAGAGAAAAAAGGAAAATGGGGTAGAATGGCTACTCCCCGTAAGAAGCAAAGGGAAGGTACTAACTAAATGATCTATTATTAAAACAATAATAGATAGTCAACTAATAAATAATGGGTTGTTTCTTTACCAAGTCTTGTCAAAATGATCAAGAGCAAGATTTAGATACTACACCATGTCTGCTAGCTACTGACAATAAAGCAAACGATGTGATAAGACGTTTAGATTGTATAATTTCTAAAACGGAAGAGGATTTAAAACTCCTATCCAACTAATACTTTAACATCCAACTAATTTACAATACTTGTCACGCAAAGTATTAGCAGCATCTACACTTGGTGCCCGACGATGACATTGTCTATACAATTCTTCTAAGCCTAATCTTTCCTGTCCTTTAATAGTAACGTCATTCCACTTCTTCCAGTGGGATACATACTTAGGATCCAGAGCATATTCAGGAATAGCATCGCATTTTAAAGTCTTATCGTTAGGTGTTTTAGCAACATAGTTAGCCCAGGCTCCAAGACATGCACAATGATTCCTATCTTTGAGCTCATCCGACCAGCTAGATTGTCCGGTTGTGCTTGAAAATCCCTTACCTTTACCAATATCCTGTACACAGATTTGATGGAATCCTCCACCAATTTCAGAACAGGTATAATCGGGTTGTTGAGATCCTTTGCTAGCCGCACCCCTAGTTTCACATTTAGATAACGGTTGACCATATATATTCTTCTTTATTTGTTGGTTCATATGAGAGTACTTATCTCGTCGCTCAAACATAATAACACAGCCTATAATAATCGCTAATATCACACCTATTACTATAAAGTGTAACACACTTTTAGCAAAAAATACCATAAGAGCAATAGCTATAATTGATGCTATAACTATAGTTATCCATGAATATCCATGCATTTTATATAACATAATACAAAAATTCCTATTAATATAAATGACTCGAGAAAACTTTGTGCATACTCATCCCAGAACATCTGAAGAGTTAATTTTACTGATTAGTTATCTCTCTCTTATAGGTATATGGTTCGCTATCCCTAGTGTGAGCCTCCTCCTTAATAGAGACAAGAGGTGGCCTATAGCTGCAATCATGTTGGGAACAATGGTACTAGCATTATTCGTAGCATATTTTTTACAATGGAATGTGCTTTTTCCACGGTCTGCAACGGAGACTGTAAGTCATTCTGCTGCCGTTTAAAGCTGAAATCACATAAATAAAACATGGGACAACCACCAATTGACGAAGATCTATCATTGTTTGGGCGCAGAGTTTCGCCCGAAGATATTAGACGAGCCAGATATATATACCTGGCCATGTATAGTATGATGGCTGTTACGATAATTGCTCTTATTATATCTTTAACCGGTATCCCCTCCTTCTTCTAGCAGCTTTATTTGTTCTTTAAACAAGTCATAATGATAGATATTAGCAGCGGTCCAATTTTCTTCCGTATACATTCTATATAACTTATTCTTCCAGATAGTACTGAGAGAATCATTAGCTCTAATAATAGCTTTATGTTCTAACATTATATTTAGTAGTTTAGAATAGATTGCAAACTTCTCTTCTCGACTATCATACTCTTCCTCTTCCATCATTGTTAGGAACGAACAATAGTTAATAATTATCGATAATGTGCGACCCAAATTAGTGTCAGAGCGAGTTACTGGTTTAACATTGTTGATACTTCCCCGACATTGTGGACATCTTGCATTCCATGGGGTAAAAACAATCACTGTATCAATATCAATTTCAGTATGTGTTTCTGTTGAATTCTTGAGATATTTTCCCCAGCATTTATTATGAGCGTAGCATCTACATGTAGGACATATTCTGTTGCTACACTTTTCCAAACACACAAAACATGTTGTCATTTATTTCTTATGGAAATAAATTATTAAATAGATCTAGTCGTAAAATACAATTTTAGGGGTAGATAGAGACCGTATCTCTTGTAACATCTTCGACCGAATCTTCCACCTGAATTTATATTGAGCCATTGTGAACCCCTTTTTAAAAGTCTTCTCGTCTTTTAACGCAACATCTAACACTTGGTCCAATGGATTAACCAATGCCTTAAGATAGTACATATAGTCAATACGAATAACATCTCGGTGTCTACTCATATACTCAGCGCTCTCAATCTTTTCATACTGCTTTGCTGTGTGCTTATCTGGATTAGTTACTACATATTCTAATCGTGTACCTGGATCCACACGCTTTCCACGCCTCCTCATACGCTCTGCTAGTTGTACCTGAGCGGGTAAACACAATAAATAGAAGTCTTGTGGTGTAGTAGCTCCTTTTTTCTTGATCTGTTCTTCTCGTTCAGCTTTATCACGAGACAACAATGGAACAGTATAGTCACCAACCATGGCCTTACCTTTCTTATCCTGGATAGGCTGTGCGATTAAACCTCCATGATTACCAATAGATTTAGTAACCACAAAGTCTGTGTGAGGCTTGCTACCCGAACACATCTTGTTGATGTGATCAATAACAAAATACAGGATTTCTGAACATTCCTTATGCGACGCAATCATACTTACCACTCCTTCATAGACATCCCTGACAAACTTACTGTTATCTCTACGCGCTAACAATACACCTTTCTTGCCAATCTTGTCATCTACAACTCCATCTCTCAAGCACTTTCGATACATATAGCGTTTCTTGGATAGAATCAGAAAGAATGAATATATCTCTTCCTCAAACTCCAGCCGAATAGGATCAGGAAAGAGATCAGAAATCTTTTCGGCCACCTCTAGAGCATAATCCCAAGTCTCAGTTGCACCAGTCAAATGGGGAAACTGAATGTAGTTGGAATCAGTATCTCCATACACGAGAGTACCTCTGTAATTTTGCGTTAACTCTTCTGCAACTCTAGTAATATTCTCGCGACCCATATAAGTTGTGCACATTGCTCCCGGCATAAAAGGAAGATATCCTCTTCGGACACCCATCGCACCATACATACTATTTGCGGATACCTTGAAAGCAAGCTGTCTCTTGTTCAAAACGTCAAGCAAACTCTTCTTAGATATAATCAGAGCTGTATTGTCTTTGTCCTCGGCTTCCAGTTTTTTGATATCATCTTTTACTTTTGCCATGTCTACTTTACGCGTGTGTTTACGCGCATCCAGTAAGTTTTGAATGACAGTAGGCATGACTCCTTTCGGCTCTTTCAAGAACCTGTATCGACGTTTCGCACACATAGGAAACTTGGAGATAGTCTTTGTTAACTCAGAGCGTTCCAGCGTATAAGGTTTGAGAGCGTCAACAGCTGCAGTAATCTCAGTCATCATCTCTTTACGTCTGAGCTTGTCTAGACACTTGTTACGTCTTTCACGCATTGCTTTAATCTTCACCCTCTCATCAGCGAGATACTGCGTCAGTACCATCTTTCTCTGCACCTTTGGATCGTGTTCACAACCTATATGGTCTTCCCACTCCATGACATGACACATGTGATCAGGTATTGATGAACCATCCGGGACCCAAGTATGATAATCAATATTGTAAGCGATGATAGTGGTAGGATACAGCGATGCGAAATCAAACGGAACCACCATTTTGTACTTACCAGGTACAGGAAGAAAAACTTTAGCACCTACATATCGCTCGTTATCTGTAACTTTGTACGCGTCTTTCTCAACTACAATGTTCTCGTACATACAATACTGGTATAGCTGTGAGAACACCTTGATCTGCTGACCTTGTGTGTAAAGAGTAAAGATTGGAACATTACACGTCTTAGCCATCTCGGTAAGACCAACCCATGTCTTCAGCTTGTCCATAAGACGTACAACTAGCACGCTATCCTGCACACAATACTTACCAACCACAGCCATAGCTCGGCGAGCTTTTCTACCATACTCTCCTTTCTTGTTCTTCCTGATCCCAATTCGATAACACTTGAATATACCTTTGACGCTCAAAGGATCTTTCGTCTGACCCAGAAAGTAAGTTGAGATGGTCTTGAGCTTGTAGTTGTTGAACTTGAAGTCCCTACGTACAAGAGGTAAGAGATCTACATAGACTCGACCCTCAGCATCGAGAAACTCAAACTCCTGATTTTTGTATGCCGATGAAGACCAGCTAATGGTCCTCTCTTTTGCTTGTGCGTACTTGTGAAACCCCTGCGTACTAAATTCTCGCATGCAACAAGCAGGACTCTTTGCTCGAGCCATCATATAAGGAATATCGAAACCTAGGATATTGTATCCCGTGATAATATTGGGATTCTCTTCGCGAATAAGATCTACGAACCCTATCAGCATTTCTGCTTCTGTCTCGTAGGTGTAAACCAGTACCTCAGTTCCCACAATATTCTCGTCAGGATCTCCCAATGTTAGGAGATATCTCTCATAATCTTCGGGATCATCTCCCTCTCGTGCCAATACACACGATATCTGAAAGACTTTGTCTTCTTTCTTGGGAGCTTGAGGCATCATGGAAGGGTTTGATGAATTTACCTCAATATCAAAGCCCATGATTTTAGGTTTTGGAACTTCATCACACTCTAATGGTTCCAGATGCTTGTACTTGACTTGGTACTCGTGATCACAAAGAGTATCCATCTCGTCCTCTCTGATTCTACGACCCTGAAACTTAACCCAACCAGCTGTTGGTATCTTTCTGCAACACGTCAGCTGAAGAACTGGATTGGCATCTGACTCGTGAATCTTGAGATTTAGTGAACCCAGTCCAACAACATGTACAGATCCCTTCAATCTAAACCCAAGCAAAGTAAGATCTTTGATGTTGTAGAAAGAACAAAATAGATACGGGAAGAGCCTTCGCTCCCCGGTGTCAGGATCGATATGAGCTCCATAAAGCTTCTTCTTCCAGGTCAAAGCTTTTCGCACCGGCTTCTGTCGTCCCATAAGACTATCAATCTTGTCTCCAAGAATCTGTGCTTTGGTAGAATTCCAGCGCACTCTTGTTGGTAATTCAATGTAGACGTAAGGAGTGAAATCGTCTACCATCACGCATACATTTTCGTTCTTTTGGTTCAAGCCATATATACGTATACTTGTAAATTCTTCTTGGCTTTCATCAACGTGCCAACTATATGGAAAAAATTGTGCTTTCTGCATGACTTTATTTCTGAATACTAGTTGTAGCATTAAATGTCAATTTTAAATATACAAGTTTGAGATTGTTTTTGTTCTATTACACAGGAATAAATGAAGAACTTTACCAAAGACGGATATGTTATACATTTAGGCAAGACTGCCAAAGAAAACTGGAAGCTCCTGGAGGGCGCTAAATCCCATCATTACTTCTTTCATCTCTCTTCCTTTCCATCTGGGTATGTGATACTGGAGCACGATTTCGAGGAAGTCCCAGAGAGGATTATTATTGAGTGTGCAGAGATTTGTAAGGCTGGTACGAAGTATCGTAACCTTAAAAATCTGAAGGTAGACTATTGTCAGTGTAGTAACGTGATGAAAGGCGACATAGTAGGAGAGGCAATATTTAGGAGCAATAAGAAAGTGAAGACGATATGAATGTAGTTTCAATATAAAAAATTGTCTTTTAACAAAATGTTAAAGAACAAGTATAAGGTGTTAATTGCAATAGCTATTATTGCTGTCTTAGGACTAACAGGTTTCCTAATCTGGTGGTTCATGTTTTGTAAAAAAAGTCAGTATTATCCAGTAGTGGAACATCTTCAAGATCTACATAATATGATGGGAGAGATACAAGGTGAAAAGATTGATCTACCGATCATATATATCAACATGGATGATGCAACTGAGAGAAGAAAACTTATGGAGGACCAACTGGAGGATCTAGAAACACCGGTCCTAAGAGTTCCTGGAGTACGAGTTAAAGATGGACCAAAGAGGGCTGTCAAAGGGTGTTTCCTGGCACACCTAAACGCGATGAGAGAATTCCTTAGACGAGGTTGGAGTCGTTGTTTAATCTTGGAGGACGACGCTAGTTTACGGCTCAGTTCTAGATGGAAGCTT
>Ga0163179_10001323_pt1 | contig 17633 bp, 28 predicted proteins | sample AtlANTMetagenome_FD_109643 | JGI IMG/M metagenome (GOLD analysis project Ga0163179, IMG submission 109643) | Marine eukaryotic phytoplankton communities from the Atlantic Ocean - Atlantic ANT 2 Metagenome | ecosystem: Environmental > Aquatic > Marine > Oceanic | place: North Atlantic Ocean... | reverse complement strand
GCATTGATCCAATGCAAGAAAGGAAAGAATGATAACAATTTGCGTAGCATTAGAAGCAGAATTACCTGTAGCACCCAAAGGTGATTTTACAATACTTTACACTGGAGTTGGAAAAGTACAAGCCGCCACTGCATTGGCAAAACATTTATGTCATTTTCATAAACCAGATGAGATTTGGAACTACGGCACAGCAGGCGGACTTAATCCACTTGTAGGTGGATTAAATGAAATTGATATATTCATACAAAGAGATATGATGGCAGAACCACAAGCACCCAGAGGTAGTATTCCTTTTAGTGAACCATTGATTGGAAATATTAAGACATCACAATCAGATTCTGAGATACGCTGTGGCACTGGCGATAGCTTTGTACAAGGATTCGACCCGTGGTTTGTAACAGCTGATATAGATTGTGTTGATATGGAAGGCTGGGCACTGGCTTATGTTGCACAGCAATACGATATTCCTTTCAGAAGTTGGAAGTATATTAGTGATATGGCAGATGAAAATGCAATGAAAGATTGGAGCACCAATGTATCCAATGGAGCTGAATTGTTTTTATCCAATGTAGAGAATATTAAATGAGTAAATTAGTTGCATTTGGTTGTAGCCTTACATACGGAACATCACTTGATGACATACACCCTAGTAACGAACAAGCTAGCAAACTTGCTTGGCCTCAGATACTAGGTGATCTGTCAGATATGCCAGTTGATAATCAATCTGAACCAGGAGCAAGTAATAAAGAAATAGCACATCAGATTCTAAACTACGACTTTGATCCTATGGATACTGTTGTTACATGTTGGAGTTTTACAGACAGATTTTGTATTATTAGAGAGCATGACTTTAAAGATGATGAACGTCCATGGAAAAATCATAATATTCTACGTTTGGGAATATGGCATGCTAATCCTAACAATTCTGCCTCAGACGAATCAGAAAGAGAAAAACAACAAGTATCAACAGCATTCTTTACTCATATACATGATGAGCATGATATGTCATTAAATCAACATTATTGTATACACTATACAAATTTATTCTTAAATAGTAAAAAGATTAAAAATTATCATTTAATAACTAGAAACAATTTATTAAAAGATTACAAGTTTTTTGATACCCCTATGTTAACAAAAACAGATTATCTAAAATTAATAATAGCAAATCCACTAGCACTAGATAATAATCACCCTGGTAAACAAGCACATAAATTGTTAGCACATGAAATATTTGAAGAAACAAAAGGTTTAACGCTATGACACAATATGATATGTGGACTGTAAAAGAATTTTTACAACATGAACTAGAAGCAGTGCGTGAACTTAACAAAAAACAACCCGACAAGATGTATGAGGCTGTAATACAATATTTGGAGAAACGTTTAAGTGGCGAAATCCAATGAAGATTTAAAATGGAGTAATTATGACTTTACTAAAATACCGTTTGATGACTTGGTTTCGGTCGGTCAAAGGACGCTACTATACCGAGATATTTTTACTGTCAGTTGGTTGCTTGGTCGCTTTTGCAACTATAAGTGTAGTTATTGTTGGCCATACGCCCGATCAGATAAGAAAGATCACAGGCCCACACAGCTATGTCTTTCTACGATCGATGAGATAAAGAGGCAAGCTCGTGTTAATGGTTTTAACAGCTTTCATTTTAGCTTATCTGGGGGTGAGCCTACTTTCCACCCAGGATACTTGGACATCCTTGGGCATTTGGCTTCTGATGTCATCAACACTAATTATACTAGTGTCCACATGACGTCAAACTGTAGTCGAAATATGCGATGGTTTGAGGATTATGTAGAACGAGTTAAACCGTTTCATAGAGCTAGTATAACAGCAAGTTTACATACTGAGCACTTAAATACTAAAGAGAAGATGCAGGACTTTGCTAATAAGTTAATCCTGTGTCAGGAGTATGATGTACAGGTTACTATTAATATGGTCATGGTTCCAGACTGGTTTGAGAAAGATTGGGATAATGCAATGTTCTTTCATGAGCAAGGAATCAATGTTACCCTCAAACCACAAAGTGACCCAACGGCAAGTAGAGTCGTGGACGGTTATACGGATGAAATGCTACAGCGATTGTATAACGGAATGCCGCAAATGGCATATACAGAGTCGAAGAGACAATGGAATCTTCGTCCAAGGCCAAGTTTCGAACTGCCGCCAGACACTATGAGTGGTAATGATAAAAGTGTTCCTTGGCATATGCAGATAGAGTTTGAAGATAGTACGGGCAAAAAATGGTACATGGACCAAGCAGAACGTTTCAATGCTTTCAACTTCAACAAGTTTAAAGGCTGGAGTTGTAACAGTGGCTATCAAGGTATTATTATCCGTGAGCCAGATGGTAGTATTAAGCGTTCCTATAGTTGTTATGATGCACCGTTGGGAAATATAGAAACTGGATTTAAACTGTTTAATAAAGCTATGCCTTGCGTCAGTCCAAGTTGCGTTAGCAGTGCTGATAGTAAAATACCAAAAAGAAAGATGTAATGTATCCACTATGTGAAAAAATATTAGAACAAAGTTTGGCTATCAGAACTAATGTATTACCAGAAGTAAAAACATTAATTGATACTGTGAGAGCAGATTATGATAGTGTTGTAAAATACAAAACCAATATCATTGAATGGCTAAAACCTGTAATAGATTTGAGTGACTATCATGTGTATCCACGTAATGGTATAACTGAGGGTTTAGATTGGTGGTATAACCAGGAATCAAGAGGCGTATATATGGACAAAGGTGATTATCAATGGATCACTAATAAAGGTCATATGTATGATGATGCTGTAAAATATCAAAGCCTACCTAGTAGTATAGACGGCAATTGGAAAGCAGTTAGTGGTAAAATATTGGATCTTGCTTATGTAGGCAGTACAAAAGTACATAAAATAGAACACGACAGTGAAATTGTTTTCTTTAGTTTAAGCAAAGGATTTGGTGTTAGAAATATTAGGACAGGTTGGATATTTACACGTAAACCTGATCAAAAATTAGAAGCTCTTACGCATAGTGCAAAATATTATAATTATTTTGCTCATACAGTCGCAGAAACAATTATTAGTAATTTTGACATAGACTATGTTTACAATGAGCTTAGTCCAAAGCAACAACAAGTGTGCAGTGAATATGGATTTACTCCGAGTGATAGCGTATGGTTAGCTCTTACAACTGACGAACGTTACAGTAAGTTCATCAGAGATAAGGTAGCAAGATTATGCCTCGCACCGTGTTTCTAGCTACAATAAGCAGTGTATACCAAGATTGGATACCTTATGCTGTTGGTTGTTTAATCAGCCACTGTATGAAAAATCCACGTATACGCGACAACTATGTGTTTTTAGAACCTGAATACAAACACAAATGGGACACACAAGAATTTAATAACAAGTTACAAAAGACAGACATACTAGGCTTGACCAATTATGTATGGAATCAAAATGCAAATGATACTATTGCAAAGCGTTTCAAACAAATTAATCCATCAGGTATTGTAATATATGGTGGACCAAATGTACCAGAAGATGACCTAGGAGATTATGCTAGAGATTTTGTAGATCATTATATAGCAGGGCCAGGCGAAGTGCAATTTGAAAAATTACTTGATCCTATAAGTGATAATCAATATAAAATACCTATACCTTATTTGGACGGAGTCTTTGATACTATACTAGATAAAGAAAAGAACTTGGCAGTACAGTTTGAAACAAACAGAGGTTGTCCTTATCGTTGTGCATTTTGTGATTGGGGTGGTGTTGCTAGAAGCAAAATTCAAAAATTAGAAGACAGTTTAGTTAATGAAACAATTGAATACATATTAAAATTTAAAAGTGTAAAAAGATTAGAAATATTAGATGCTAACTTTGGAATATTTGAACGTGACAAAGAGTTCGTACAACACATAGTAGATCATAAACAAAGAGATGACATGCTGTTAACTTTTGCTGGGTTTGCAAAAAATGGAAGCAAATGGTTAGCAGAAATAATGAATCTAACTATGGAAAATTTTAATGACCGTATGCGTAATATTAAGATTAGTTTGCAAACACTAACACCAGGTGTGTTAGAAACAATAGACAGAAAGAACATACAAACAGAAAAACTGCTAAGTATTATGAACGAACTTGAAGATGTAGAAGTAAACAGTGAACTAATAATTGGCTTGCCGGGTGAAACAAATCAAACTTGGATTGATACACTTTTCAAACATCCTGAGCTAGGATTTGCTGTTGGCAGAGGCTACCCATTGTATGTGCTACCAAATACTCCAATGGCTAAACAAGACTACAAAGACAAATACAATATTAAAACTAAAAAAATTATACTGCCCAGCAACGAAACATTTGAAATGGTATATGAATGTCACAGCTACGATTTAGAAGAGATTATAAACATCTATATGAGTTGGTGGTATTTTAATACTTTCTATAACTTTGGTATTGACAAAACTGTAAATCCTGCTACAATGAAAGTATTCTTCAGCAATGTTAATAACATGCCTTTGATGAAGTCATGTGTTGATAATGCTCGCGAATGTTTGTATGATATATTTAAACCTGAACCTTTGTTGCATTTACAAGGTGATAGCTACGAATATATACATAAAAATCTTGGACGTGGGCGTGAACTTATACGAATAAAACGTAACATTGAACAAGCTAGAGAAGAATTGGGTTTACAGTTCAACATAATGAATGACGAACGTGAGCTTCAAAGTCCGTTTGCGAGGATTAAACAATGAGAGATGTAATATACACCCCACTTGCATTACCTCCTATTGATGATAAACAAACTATACTTGATCGTTTTGATGAGCCAGAAAAATTCGTTTGGTGGGGTGAAGAAACATTACTAGGTGAAAAAGAAACAAACAATCCATTGGGGTATCCACAACAATGGACTGATAATGCCAAGCAGTTATATCCACAAATTGTAGATTGGGTTGAAACAAATGTACCATGCGACGAATTATACTATATACGTATAGCAAGAGCTAAAAGTGCAATCCCTCCACACGTTGATGGTAATGAAGTAGAACCAGATCACAAACATCATTTGGCTATTAGAAGAGAAACAAGAGATTTTTTATTAGAATATGAACCAATAGGATACAGATTTCAAATCGCAGGTACAAGAGATAAAATGTATATGTGCAGAGAATATGATTACAGTAAAGATATGTCATGGCAGGACAAAACTCCTTGTTATCTACCTGAAGATACAGATAGTTTTGTATTACGCAATCAGGACCAGCCACATGGTGTTGAGGAAGATATAGAAGAAAGGTTAGTTGGCTTTATACTAGGAAAGCCTATACCTAAACTACACAACGAACTACTAGAAAAAAGTATAATTAAATATAATAAACATGTAATAAGGAAAAAAGATGTATTCAATGCATGATGGTATGCAAACTAGCATACACTTAGAAATAGCACAACGTTTACAACCAAAAACTTGTGTTGAGATTGGCACATACTATGGAGGTATTACTTACAAGTTAAGTAAAGCATTACCCGATTGTCAGTTTTTTGCTGTACAAGCATATAAAGATGACAAACTAAATCATATGCCAGATACAATTAGAGGTGAATATAGTCAAGGAGTTGCTGACAAAGAGAAAAGTCATAACTTAGATCCTAAGCTAAAAAACCAAGATTGGAAACGTGCAGTAGCACAACATTTTCCACCTGAATATCATGACTATTTTGATTTTAATTTACTAGTAGATACATTTCAAGATTGCGACAACGTAACTATAATTTTAGATACCTCGCCATTTAAATGGCAGTTTCCTGAAGTTGATTTAACAATTTTTGACTTGTCTCCGTTATTAGAAGAAAATATAATACAGTACAACTATTGGAAAGACGTAAGTAAAAATGTCTTAATGGGTGCATACAATCATCAACAAGAGTTTTTTGAATATGCAGGCGGTGAAAAAATAAGAAAGGATTATGTATTACTATGAATAACTTAGGATTTTATCAAGTCTACGAACTAAATGTAGATTTTACTGAAAAGGTCAGAGAAGAAATTGCTCCGATGTTTGATGACGAGAGATATGTTAAAGAAGGTGATAGATCAAAACATAACGAAACAGATAATAAAGACGTATGGGGAAATGGACATGTACCTTTTGAGGATTGTGGCCCTTGGACAAATAGATTCTTAGATTTATTTGATAGAAACTTTTTACAAAGTCTTAGATTATCTAAGTTTAGTCCAACAAATAGCTATGATTGGCACATAGGAATAGAACAAAAAACTGACTACTGGAAACAAACAGACGACGAACCAGAAATACACCCATATCAAGTTAAACAGTGTACACTGAATATATTATGTAGTCCTTCAATTGGTGACAGAACACTATTTGCAACAGAAGTGCCGATGGTAAACTACAAAGGATATTACATTGCATATGGCAAACACAAAGACAAGATGTATGTAGTTGATGATTACGAAGTAGACAGAAATCCTGTGTTGCTTAATACAGCAATGTTTCATAAAATAGAAGCAACTGGTACACGTAATATTGCAAGTTTCTTATTTGCTCCTTACGTAAGTTTTGCTACAGCGGTTGCATACTGTCAACAAAAAGGAATATTAATACCTAGGACAGATACAGTTGAACCCTATTGGGAATAAGGAAATCAAATGAAAAAACAAGAATTACCATCAATACATAACTACAATCTCAACATTAATTTAGATGAGCTGAGATCAGCTTGTGATACACTTGCAGAAAAATTTGTTGATGTAAGAACAGCTAATCCTATGTTGTGTGATAATCATATGGAGTTGGTTGCAAGTGTATATGATAATTTTGAACAAATTAATCTTACTACACCAAGTGAGATATTACCTTATACAGCAAGTATCAAAGAGAGATTAAAACGTAGAGAAGAACATTTATATAATATACCAACTCCTGAATACACAGGTAGTGTATTTGAAAATATAGTTACACAGTTAAACGCACCTGCTAGTCGTGTGCGTATTACAAAATTGGCTCCGGGCAAAACTATTCCTTTTCATGTAGACTATGATGTTAGTTACGGAGTAAGATGTATTTGTCCTATTTACGGAGACAAAAATGTAATTAATTTATTTAGACGTGACGGTAAATTAGAAGCATACACTTTAGAAAATGGTAATGCATATTTCTTAAATATTGGTTATGCTCATGCAGTTGTTAATATGAGTAATAAACCCAGAATAGCATTAATGTTTACACTAGATGGAACAGAGGATTTGAATAATGTATAAATGTTGTTATGAACTAGATATTGATCTTCCAGAAGGATACAAAGAAAACGCTCTTGCTATATGGAATGAGCTCTACGAAAAAGAAGGTGTTACAGTTAAAACAGATAGACAAACACATCCTGAATTGTTTGAACCTTTAGGCGAAATGGCCGATTGGCTTGTTCCTACATGTAGAATTTTAAATAATGTTCCCGAAACACACGGAACTGGTGTCATGCATTATGCTAACAACAATCATGGATACTATCCTGGTAAAGGAGAGTGGGTTAAGGTTGATGCAGGATTAAACATTCCTCTATTTGACCTTGATGGAATAATTACACGCTGGTGGGATCAAGATGATCCAGATGACTTAGGCCCTTATGATTTTTATGCGGACAGAGATAAAATTAATAATACAAATTTTACAGAAGTAGATAGTTTTGAAATTACTAAAAAACCTGTACTATTTAGATTAGGCAAATGGCATTTAGGTGATGCACCAGGATATACTAAACGTAGAGCTATGATGAGTTTCAGTTGTAAGATGACCATTGATTGGGATAACTGGGTGAATGCTTGGAAAAAAACTGGCTTATTAATAAGGAGATAAAATATGTATAAAAGTTGTTATGAGATAGACGTTAAATTACCAGATGATTATGTTGACAAAGCATTAAAAGCATTTGACGAAAGACTGCCCGAAGCATACTCTGACCGAGCACCTGATGCTCATATTAAAGATTATCCAGAACTGTTTGAAATATTTGGAGATATGAAAGGTTGGTTAGCACCTAAGGTCAGACTGCTAAATCATACACCAAATGAACTTGGCACGACAGCACCTCATTTTGATGTCAACGAACATTGGCAGTACGAAGATATGGATCGTTTTATTAAGATAGAAGCAAGTTTAAATGTTCCTCTATTTGCACCGGAAGGTGTTATTACACGTTGGTATCAACAAAAGAATCCAGACGTGATTCATCCATACGATTTTTGGGAAGGCAAAGAATATGAGATGCGTACTGTAGACGAGTTTGAAATTACCAATAAGCCCGTGCTGTTCAGAACAGGTATTTGGCATGCTGTAGAAAAGTCAGACAGCAAACGCACTATGTTGAGCTTTAGTGCAAGATACGGTATTGATTGGGATACATTTGTAAATTGCTGGAGAGACAGCGGACTACTTAACGAGAGGTAGTCTCCCCTTTCCAACGCAAGAATGGCTCTTCACTAGCAAAAGGCCAACCGCTAATATTCAGTCTATCACCTGTACAATTGTCTACTTCATGTAGTATATCTACATGCATGCAAACTAATCTATTGCGTTTGGGCAATATGCTTACTCCGTCTATTTTAAGAGCACCATCTATTTCATCTGTAAGGTAAAACATGTAAGTCCAGTCGCCGTATATTTTATGATCTTCTATATGCGGTGCACAAAAACTTTTAGTAGGTTCAAACTTTTTAGCAAATAACTGTAGAGGATTTAACTTTTCTGTCGGTAGTTCTAATCCAATTACTTCGCCAATTTTTTTAAGCAATGGATATCTAAGTTCACTACGCCTTAGTTCTGTTCGTAGCATGTACCAGTCATATGCTGTAGCTTCTTCCATTACATGATTGCAATCATCATTGTTAAGTGCTATTGTTTCAGCATCTGTAACTAGTTCTGTTAGTTGTTCTAACAGCTCGTTATCTAATAGATTATCACATACTATTAGCGTATCAAACTCAGTTCTTTGCATTCTTCCCAACTTTCTGTATCGTATACTATGTGTGCCACCACCCTCCAGTCATCTGTAGGATTGTATACTTCATGAAACTGTTGTCTATTAAAAATAGCAGGTTTTTCATGTAAACAATATTCTACTGCTACTTCATGTTTTGGTATCCTAGTTTGTTCTGGACGACCTTTTATATAGTTGTAACTATCAATAAATTTATTATCTTCTTGATCATGCCAGTGTGCATACTTAGTTATGCTACGTTCGTCAGTGCCTATTAACGGAAGCATCAGTGCACCAGCATAATTGTGTGGAGAAGGAGCAGGGTGTCTATGTGGAACAAACAAAGGTGTAATATCAGGACAAGTAACAAAGAATAAGATATCACCTTGTAACTTAAACTTTTCTATTAGTCTTTTCCATTCTTGAAACTCTGATCTATCTAGTAATGGCGCTAAACTTAATTTATTCCACATTCTTGCTCGCCAGTATGCTTGATTCTTTTCAAATACATTTTGAAAATACTCTGACCTAGGTTGATTAGTTACTAGATTTGGAGTAATATTATATAGATCAATACACATTTGTTTCATCTGTGTTAAATCATCACTCCATTCTAGTTCAATTATGAAATCATCCATCTATAGTCCTTTACATTTTCTATTAGTTCTTCATAATTTAAATGATCACTAACTTTTATTGTTGAAGTACGGAGATTTAGATCTTCATAAAAATAGCACTGTACATTTTTAAATTTTTTCATATCCAGACTCAAATCTCTGTTGTTCATATCTATCCAATTATTTACATCTTGTTTTGTGCATAATACATTTTCAGGTACTATTGTTTTACTATCTTTTGGGTTTGGGTTTTTCCAAGCTGTTTTATTTTGGTACAAATAACTTAAGAACTGTTGCCATTTATTATTTCTTTGTAGATACATAATTTTACTGTTTTTATAAAAGCTATAGAACCATTCTCTATGATCTTCTGAATTATAAATTTGGCTAGGAAAAAGTTTACAAAAATATTCTCTGCCTTGTTTTCTTTCTGTTTCTAAAAAATTTATTTTATCTGTTAGTGTATTACTTTTTAATTTTTCTAATTTATTTAAACAATAATTATTGTTTATCTTTTTTATCCAATATTGCCAATCTTTGTTAAAGAATTCTCCTAAATAATTCCAAGTATCTTGTTCTATTATATTACTGTAAACAAACCAGGTGCTACCGCTTCTTGGACTTGCTATTAGTAATCTAGCATCCAGTCTGGATGCTGGATCAGTATCCATTTTGTTTTTGCCAGTCACTCCAATCAAAGCTACCATCTTCTAACCACTGATTGTTGTGTGTATCACCTGTGCTTTGTAATCCGTGTATACTTCCAACTAGATGAAGTCTTTTAGAATCAGTATATGGAACTTGATGTGGTCGCACAGTATTCAATATAAATGCTTCGCCAGGGTCGCACATAATTGGACCTGCATCTGTATCTATTGCAGGCACAGTAGGATCATTTTCTAATACATGATGATATCTAAATCCTGTATCTCCGTCTGTGTGCCATTCAAAAATACATTCGTCTTCCATATAACTGTACCAGTAGTTGCTTCTTCCCATATCATTACAGTAGGTGTTTAATGCTTGGTAATGATGTTCACCTAACTCTTTTAAATCTTTATGTAAAAAACACCAAATGTCTTTTTGTGTATAGTTACCTAATCTTGCATTTTCCTGTCTCATCAATATTTTATATAATACACCAGATTCAAAATGATGTTCTTCTGTATAGTCTTCCCAATTGGGTTCGTCTTCTATTACAAACCCACGTAAACTGTCGATGAAATCTTTTTTGTGCATGAGTTTATCACTTCGTTTTAAGTATACATTTAGATATGTTTGGTTGCCAAACTTAATATCACTAAAAAATTCTTTGGTCATATCATAGAATAAATCAGTCATTTCTTTTGTATCGCTTATTGGTGGAATCTTTTTCCAAGCATCTGTCATATGTGGGTCAAACATTTGTATACCTCCTCTATTGGTTCTGCAAAACAAATTTGAAAATTAGTTCGTACATGGTTATTGTTATTTACAAAATGTTCCTTCTGTGTGTTCATTAACACAGGAGTTTCATGTGTAACAATTGGACCATCTATAAATTCACAGTTGGCATAATCTTTATGCCAATTTAGTGGCACAATTAATACTGTGTTTCTATTCCATTTATCGTTATCAGTGTGTGGAATAACTTTGGATCTAGGGAGTTGCCTAACAAACATAGTATAACTTTTTAACGGAAATTTATTGTATTTTTCTATGTTGTTATCCCAACATAGGTTGCCGTCATATGCTCCGCCTTTAGTTGGATATGCTATAAAATTACTTTGTTCAGTTAGTAATTCTAACTCTTTAATCTCTTCAGCAGAGATTACATTGGGCATAGATATCCAATAGGGTAGCATTATGTGTATACCGCAAACTTCTGTGCTTGAACAGCTTCTGGGCAAACTTTAACGTTCATAATTAACCACAAGCTGTCATTGTTTACACTGTTATTAAACAAGCAATGTGGCTTGTGTGTATTCATAAAATATGCAACACCTTGGTTCCAATATATAGGTTGCATAGTTGCACCACCGCCAAACATAAAATGAAATGTAGGTGGGTTTACATTATGTATAGGAACAATAATTCTAAAAACTTCAGGATCGCCGACTCTGTCACCATCACAGTGAGTAGGAAAAAATCCACCAGGTGGTAATCTGATAAAATGACTGCGAGCAATCCAGTCTTTCCATGGATCAACTAATTTTCTTACTTCGTCACATTCGTAATACACAGGTGTAAGAGTTGTGTAACTTGCTTCGTAGTGTATTTCTCCAGTTCGTTCCATAACGTCTTTAAGACTGTCTAAGTCATTTCCACCAAAGTTACCATCCATACTAGTAACACTTAATCCATCTCGTAAAATATGCATTTTACCTGGATTAAATTTACGCCACTCATTATCGAACTTTTTAAGTTGTTCCCTGAGTAATCCAGTGTTACAACTAAACTTTGTTGGCAATAAGTCGCCATAATTGCACATTATATTATATAAGTGCCAACCATCTTTCGTATTCATCTGATACCTCCTTTACAGCATCATTTACAGTTATTGTTGTGACAATGTGAGGATTATTTTCAGCAAGTTCATGCCATTCTAAAAATCCCCAAGTAAGGTAAGGTTGTCCAACTTCTTTACTGAAGGCTCTTAATGCTAGTTTAGCCTGTTTAGCAACCATATGTTTATTCGTTACATTTGCATCAGTAATTAAACTACCAATGTTTATACAATGTATATTTAACTCATGTGCTTTGATGGCTAATTCTATTTGTCCCCAGCCATCTTCTGCATTATTAATTATGCAATCTAACCCACGTATCCAAAAAGGTTGATTTATGTTATATCCGTTTGATAGGCTAAAACCTTTTTTTGGTTCAGGTAAAGAGTCAAATATATATTTTCCAAAGCCACGTCTATGACCAGTTACGCCAACCGTAACACCCATTGTACGCCTCCCTTAGGAATTTCTTCATGTGTAAGATTCCAATTGTAAAAACTATGTTTTTGAAAGTATTTTAGCAATGCTGGATTCTCTTCACGACTTACCCAAATATCTTTGTAGCCCATGTCCAGTGCTTGTTTTGTACTGAAGCCTAAGGTGCTTAGTCCACGTGATAGTTCTTCAGATTTAGTTCCCCAATTTAAACTTGTATCACGGGTATGTCTACTCATAATCCTAATACCGTTATTATATTCAGGACGTTCTATACCAGCACTGTAATAAATTATTTTATTATTGTTATATCCCATTCTTGCAAACTTTGTGTATTCAAATAAGGGTCTGAGGATATAATTGTCTTCGTGTTTGTGTCCACGATTACGTTCAAATAACATTTTAATATCATGGATATGATTTTCAATTGGTTCTATTATCCATTTTTGCATTCATCTTTTACTTTCTATATGATGATTCTCATGAGCACCTTCAAATGGTGCAATAAGATTTATCCATAATCTATTAACAGGACCTTCTAAATCGTGTCCGAATGTGTTGAGTACACCATAACCAATATAGCTGAAAGCAACAATTAAAAAGTTTACCCAGATAGCTACACTTCCAAATATAAAGAACGTTATTATAAAATGAGTCAACCAAATAGTTTTGCCATGTTTGTGAAAAAACATTACTCTAGGATTTTTAAGTAAGTCTTTTATAAATTTTCTTGGAATTGTTTTTATACGATACATGCTAAAAAATACACGCCATTTGCCTACATGCTTTGGGCTATGTGGGTCCTTAGGAGTATCTGAATAAGCATGATGCATTCTATGTACACCAGCCCATGTAAGTGGGCTACGAACTCCACATAAGAGTCCGCAGTACAACATTACAATTTCGATAATAGGAGTTGTCTTAAATTGTGCATGGCTGAAATATCTATGATATCCACGGGTAATACCAGTTAATGCTAAAGCCATATAAATTATATAACTTAAAAGTAAAACCTGTAATATACTAGGCATTTCTCCCCTCTACACTATAGATATCTTTGTACAATATTTGAATTCTTTCTTTTAATGTACTTATAGTAGTGTAAATGTGACCTGTGTCATGTGGACGAATCATAGTTTCCAACACTTTAATTTCTTCTTTAAGTGCAAGCATGTGATTTAGTTTTTCTTCGTTATTCATAGGTCATTCATTAATGGAAAAATACTGCTTATAACTTCAGCACAAGCATGAGCTACTTCCATATGCTCTTTTTGTGTACCATGTCCGCCACGTAGTTCTATATAGTGTACCCAACTACGTAGTGTTCCGTTCATATATAATCTTGTTTTAGTAAGTCCTTCAGGTAATACTACACGGGCTTGTTCTTTAGCAATACCATTATCAATAGCCCACTTGTAGGCATCCTTTGCTTCTTGTATTACTTTGTTTTGGTAGCTGGACCACATCATTGCTAGACGTACATCTTCTTTGTTATCAGGATCTAAGTCAACACTGTTTTGTCTATTCTTTTTATCCTGCATACGTGCTTCGCGATGTACAAACATCTCTCCCATTTCTTCTGGATTAGCATAACGTTGACTAAACTCTTGAAATGCGAACGATCGATGTCTTACAATTTGGTGTGCAATATCTCTAGTAGTGTTTATTTCTAATACTGCATTTACCATTTCTAATGGTGACCAATGTTGGTGTTTGATTAGATACTTGATAAGTTTTTCACTAGTTTCGCTGTTTACTTGTGCAGAAGGATTACTTACTCTAGCACAAAAAGCAATTAAGTCTTGTGCATCTTGCAATCCATGTTGTGCAAATTCTTCAGTGGGTGTTGTATAGGAAACTAATTTAATTGCTGTCATTTTTTGGTTGTTCCATTCTTGTTATTTGTCTTACTTAATATCTTTTCAGTCTTTAACTTTACTTCATTTTCTAATTTTTTATAATCTACTATAATTTCAACATCAACTACTCTACTTTGTAAGTCATTATTACCTTCAACAAGATTTATAAGTCCAAAAACGAGATCATCGTCTTGAAAGTCTTCTAAGTCTTGTTCTCGAAATGCTATTCGATCACCATTTTCACACACAAGATTTAACTGTTGAATGTACTCAGTTGGTATACTCTTAACATCAAGTTCACTTACAATATTTTGAAAGTTACGATCTCGCTTATGTATTGGCATTCGCGGTAGCCTTCTTGCGACCACGCTTGGGTTTCAAATCAGGCGCCATGCTATATGCTTCTTCGCGAAGGCGTTTGACTTCTAGTTCATATGTTGATGCTTGATCCAACATATTTTGTGCAAGTGCAGTATCATCTAAGGCGGATTCTGTTGTAGGAACAGCCTCGTTGATAGTCTGGCTTTGACTCAAACTAGTATGATTACGTGGTGGACTATCAGTATCGTCAACCATTGTATTTGCAATATCTGATTCAGACATTCCACTAGCTTGTTTTCTAATAATTTCATTGACTTCACTTAACTTTACTGAAGTACTAGAATTAGGAGTTAGTTCAATTTCAGTAGTCTTATACTTTTTAATTCTACCTGAATTATGTAGTGCTTGTAGCATTGGTCTACCATCGCTAAACATGCTTCGATGTGCAATTTCATAGAACTGGTCTGAATTTTGTCCAGCATCGCTTTCAACGATACGAACAACATCATCATGTTCCATGTCAGGTAGTCTTTCAGTTTCTACTACAAGACAATGATTTGGATCTTCTACGTTCCCATTCTTGTCATAGATTTCTCTGAAGACTACTACGCACTTGATTCCAGTAGTTAATACTCGACCAATATGTTTCATAGTTGCCATTTAAATTCTCCTTACTCAGACGCAGGTGCTTCTGGATTATCTTTTTGGGCATCAGCTACACTTTGAATAAATGTAGTAATTTTATTATAAACAGCACCTACTTGTGCCGCTTCAGCCGCCTTAAAGGCGCCTCTACTTACAGCCGCATCAATGATTTGTGCCGCATTTTGAAGATCTGCAACACCTAATTGTGGAGCTTCAGCTTCGGGTGTTCCGTTAGCCTCTGGTGCCACTTCAGTTGCAGTTGCTTCAATTGTTTCTTCATTTTTCGCCATTGTTTTCTCCTTTAAACGAATTATATACGTAGTTATTTATCATCGTTGATTCCTGTACTACTCATTTTATATGCTAAAATATTAGCACGAAATTCTTGATAGTCCATATGGTTTTCAAACCAGAACTGATATATCTTATGTTCCATATTTCTAATTAAGTAAAACCCTCGAGTACCAGTAAAGTCTATCTTATCAATGTCTGGATCTGTGTCAAACTCAACTACTAGTCTTTGTCTAAGCATCTCTTGGATAGTTTCGGTACCTCTTAACCATTCGAGATCTTCTTCACTTAAACTGTTTTTTTGTTCAACAATACGCATTTACTTATGCCGCTAATTTTTGGTTGGTATCTTCACCATAGTAGATAGTTTGTCCAAATGGTGCAACAGGCTTACTGTAGTTATTTTTTACTAGGAACAATGTATCACAGTAGTCTTCGATTCCCCATTTGCCCCAAGGTTCACCATCTGTAAACATAATAAGTTGATTAGGAACAATATCATTTTCTTCCATATATTGCCAGTTACACATGAAGTCAGTTCCTCCGCCACCAACAAGTTCATACTCTTCAATGCTTCTACCATCATCATCTGTAAACTCATCATATGCATAAACTTTTGTATCGAAACTCCATACTCGAATTCTGTAGCTACCAAATTGATCCATAATGCCTTTTACTTCACTTAGGAAGTCTGTAGCATCTACCTGTCCAATTGACCCACTAGCATCTAAACAAAGACAAATATCAATCTTGTTGTCATTTAGCATGCTGGGCAATACTACATTATTAAACTGACTCTTTCTATTAGGCTTCATAAAAGTAAAGTCACTGCTCAAGTTACTTTCTAACGTAACTCTTATAAACTGTCTCCAGTCCATTTTAGGCTCTGTTAACTGTCCAACTATTCGTTGTATTTCAGCAGGAACATTACCAGCACCAACACTCTGTGCCGCCTGTATTACTGCATTCTTTAATTCATCTGATATAGCCTTAGCATCATCTTTTGAGATAGTAGGTTTCTTGCCTTTGCCTTTACCTTTGCCATCTTTGCTTTCATCTCCGCCACCACTGTTACAAGGTTTACCATCTTCACCTTCACCTTCAACATCTAAATGGACATCAAGTGTCATCTTTACGGGAGGTTTTGTTCGCATAAGTTCGTCGTATACATTTTCAGTATACCAATCATCTCCCATATACTTGGGATCATAACAAATATCAACCTGATCAATAATATCACCAACTTTTTCACGTACTAGCATACCATTAATTTTGTAATCGCCTGCCATATTCCAATAACGTTTATCACGGTCATTTACACGTAGGAAGTGTTCATATATACAATGTCCAATTTCATGTCCTACTAAAAATACATTATTGCCAATAGTTAGTTTATTAACAAAATCGTGATTGTAAAAAAAGTGTCTACCATCAGTAGCCGCAGTATTGCACCAACCTTCATCGGTAACATCTTTTAGTTTCAAACGACATGCAATATTTCCAAAGAACGGTTGATTAAACAACATCTTAATACGAGCCGCAACCAAAGTATCATATGCAGTTTTACTATCTTCTGCATATTGTTCAGGTGTTTTAGAGGCTTCTATATCTGCATCTTGAACATCGGAACCCGGTACTGGCATATGATTAACATCTGCCATTGACCAATCATGTATTTGTTTTTGCATCTGTTGTTCTTCTAATGACATGTCTCACTCCATGTTTTTTTAACTATACTTATATTGTAACATCATTTAATGGTCTGTCAACCTTTTAATGATAATGGGGGCGTTGCACCCCCATTATCTCCCAGGAGCATAGTTTCCTATGCCTGTTCAATCAGTTTGCCATACTGGGCAATAAACGGTTTATAGTTTTTCAACTGATTGAACTTTGGACGGATACCATATTTGCTTAAAGCAACTGTGGCTCCCATCACAACCATTTCGCTTTCAAAGTTTTTCTGCATAAAGT
>Ga0163179_10001322_pt1 | contig 17640 bp, 16 predicted proteins | sample AtlANTMetagenome_FD_109643 | JGI IMG/M metagenome (GOLD analysis project Ga0163179, IMG submission 109643) | Marine eukaryotic phytoplankton communities from the Atlantic Ocean - Atlantic ANT 2 Metagenome | ecosystem: Environmental > Aquatic > Marine > Oceanic | place: North Atlantic Ocean... | reverse complement strand
CCTTCACTGGACAATACTGTTTTCGACAAATCATCAAGTTGGGCACGGTCCAATACACGGGCCAGCACCATTGAGTCAAATTCTCCTGTGACATCATAAATCCCAAACACCCGTGGATCTTCTGCGATTCTTCGTTGAACCTCCATCAATCGCCCTTTTTCAATTCGAAGCCCGCACAATACCGTCATGGTCCATCCAACCTTTTCGGCATCGAGAAGAATCCCATATCCTTGAATCACACCCATTTCTTCCATCCGCTTGATTCGGTTGGAAACAGTCCCCAGTGCCACACCCACTTCTTCTGCAATTGAACGTAGTGAGGTTCGAGCATCTTGCAATAACACAGACAGGATTCGTCGGTCGGTATCATCAATCATAACATCGGGTAATCAAGACGGGCTTTGAAATTATGTCGGGGGCTCTTTGTATAGTGTAAGGTCGAGAACCCATGCCCCCATTTCTTCCACCTCAATGCTCCATTCGGTTTGCACCAAAGGAGTGAGTTCATCTTCATATTCTCGATCGGGTTTGAGATGAACTTGGAAGGTTTTTTCCTTGCCAGCACGAAGTTCGAAGTCTCGGATTTGTTTGCCCAATTTCCACGGAGGTAATACCCGAACTTCCCGCAGTTTAATGTCTCCCAATCCGGCTTTTAGATGAGCGATAGGTACTCCATTCAGCCCTGGATTACCACGCAATCTTGGCAGGAAGACCTCACGTTTCCATTCCGCCCTTACTACTGAGGAAAGCAACAGGATTCCGATACCCATTGCCAACCAAGTGGCGACACGTTGCCCATTGTCAACAGGCCCCATTCCTTCAATCGGTAATTCAATTGCCATCATTGCATGATTTTCCTCTGTCATCATGTCAGACAGTAAAACAACCACCTGCAAATCTTTAGCATCCTCGATATTCAACCCACCTGGTAACTGCAAAGTCCGAGAAACGCTTCCATTCCCTTCACCAGTTGGTGTGGGGTCATACAACCGGACCACTGCATCTTGAGTAGGAGCTCTTCCAAACATCTCGACTCGATCTTCGATAACGATGATTCGCAAAATGCCATTTTCGATTTCTGAGGTCGTATTGACCAAGACCGTGACATTGATGTTTTCTTCATCAAACCAACTTACACTGGCTTGAAGAATCGCATTTGCTGGTGTAGGTGTGTGTTCAACAATGGCTTGTTCTCCCAACTCGAGGTATCTGTCATTGGTTTTCAGTGAGCCCAGTTCACTGTTTTCAGGATGCCATGCAATGCGGAGGACTCCATCATTTGGAACCATATCAGATTCATTCTGAGGAAAATGCTCGATGAATTGTGGAATCATGAATTCAGATTCAGCTTCAACTACACTTTGTTGTGCTGGGGCACTCCAAATGCCTAAACCTGCAATTGCGAGTAGCAATATAGCAACCACGAACGGAGCCCAATTCCCCGCCCTGTCAGCATCCATACTCCAAGGGAATAGACGATGGCGCATGAATGTCTCTCACACTAGACCGAGTTTCAATCTCAAAATATGTTGTTCTGCATCAGTCATCATCAAGCTCAACTTGCCAGCCAGCCAAGCAGGAATAAATTCACCTTCACAATCAAGCAGAATTCCTCCATCTCTGTGACCTTGGAATTCCTGAGCCAATGTCGAACGCCCAGGTTCATCACCATTCAACAAACGAATAGCCAATTCTCTGTCGATTGTAATGCAGTGATTTGTCACACGTTTCGCTAAACCATGAACGCCTGTTGATATGAATCGATTCCGCTCTTTGCGAATTTTCCATACAGGCTGTCCGGCTTGGAGCACCCTTAGGGGTTGCCAGTGGCCACCAGGATACAGCTGATGTTTCCCTGTTAATCTTGGTGCATCCCACAGCCATTCACGAATCGTATCATTGCTAATGTGTGCGTATTGCCCCCTCCTCCAGAGTGTCAAACCATCATCATCCATTCCCCATTCGTGAATCAGATTGTAATCATCAGAACTACCCAAATCTAAATCCATTTTTCTCAAGGGTTTGGGTATGATTGGTGTAGGTTCTTTACCCTCATCTCGCGGATGAGCACGTGTGGCCCTAGCCGAATTCTGTCCCTCTTCAATCTGAGTAAATACCGCGATAAAAAATCCAGATCCATCATTCTCATCATTCCATACACGAATGCAATCTTTCGATTGTTCTGTTTGTCCAGGTCGAGTAGTGAGGGCGGGAAAAACTTCGTTCCGGTTGATTTTCTTCAAACTCAGCCATGGGAAACGGTCCAATACCTGTTCAACCACATTTTCGTTTTCCATGGGGTCAATTGAGCAAGTCGAGTATACCATGCTTCCACCGGGTCGTAGAAGCATTGCGGCCCGGGATAGGATGCCAATTTGTAGACGGGACATTTGTTCGCCATGATGGGGTTTCCACTTTGTCCATACATCGGTATTCTTTCGCGTTGTCCCGGTTCCAGTACATGGTGCATCAACAAGAATCCGATCAAACCCTGGCTCGGCGACCCTTGGAAAATTTCTGCCATCTTCGCGAACGACAACAATGTTCAGGTGGCCGGAACGCTGTACATTGGAAACCAAATTGTTCGCCCTTCCAGGGTTCGGTTCATTGGCTACCACGAGTCCCAATCCATCCAATGCCTCTGCGATTTGAGTCGTCTTTGAACCTGGTGCCGCACACAAATCTAGAACACGATGTCCTGGCTGAATATCCAAGGCTTGAACTGGCATCATCGACGCCGCTTCTTGGCGTGTGATCCGTCCAGATGTATGCAATGCTCTGAGATTTTGCATAAAGGCCTCATTCTCACACCTCGCTTTTTCCCAAGGCATGGTGTATGCCCCCCCCTTCTGATTGAACCATTCAATCGGGACAGCTCCCATTTCCTCCAACAACGCCTGCGTCCATTCTACATCTGAGCGACATGGATTGACACGCACCGTTTCCGGCAATCTCGGAGTGGCTGCGTCCAACCAATCATCCAGTTCTCCGGGGCGTAATTCAGCGACCAGTTTGGCCAGCTCACTCTCAGCGGCATGCACACGCCAATCAGAAATCATGCCCGCCATGACGGGGCGAAGTGATGCTCACCTTCAGCGCATCGGAGACGCCCAACCTTCAATGTCCGCTTGCTAGAGGGGGGTTTCATGGCGAATGCAACCACGCTCCTACTGACGGTCGCATTATTGGTCACTCCAATCATTTTGTTTATGGCGGAAAGATTGCCAAAGTGGTTGCATAAATTTCCATTCTATATCGTGAGCCTGGTTGTTCTACATCGCATATTCGCCTTTTGGAAAGTCGACTTAACCGATTCTCAAGTGGTCGGATTTTTACCCAGTGACATCACCGGAATCGAAGCCTTACTGTACATTTTTTCAGGACCAGATGGACTAATGCTCGGATTGTTGTTTGGTTTCTCAATTGGATTGGCGATTAGGACCAAGAAAAATCATGAATACCGATGGGCCGCCTTCATTTGGATCTTGATTTTGGGTTGGGAAATCAGCCCTGATGGTTTCTCATCTATCCCTTCAACATCACTTTCTTCACACCCTTCTGTACTAGATTGGCAATCACTCGCTTACCCAATCATCGGTCTTTTGCTTTCGATGTTGGTCATCCCAACATTGGTGCAGAATGAATCCAATCCATCTTTACATTTAGCAGCAACTTTCAGCATCTTGATTGCCTTCATAGATTTGACAAATAGCCCCATCGCTTGGATGCTATTGGGTTTGACAGCCCACCGATCCTCAGCCCTGAGAGTCGATGCCTTACGTGGGATCGCCTCACGTAAGCGATGGGTTGGTTTACTCCTCATTTTCATGCTCACTTTTGGTTTGTTATCCTATGTGCTGGTACAGGGTTCAAATTCGACACACAACATGTTGTGGACGTCACGCTTTGCCCTAGGATGGATTGGACTGTGTGGAATTTGTGGCGCTCTGACACCATTGGCTGGCTTTGATGCCCATCCTCGCCCGGAAGCATGGGGCTTTCTTTCAGGAATGATTCTAGCACCATCATTGCTACCAAATCTTTTCCTCATCGAAATCTTCCAATTGCCTTTACTCATCATTGCAATCGTCATGCCTTGGGTGGGTACCCTACCAGAAGAGCGGCCAAAACTAAGCATAAATCGACGTTTGCTCGAATTGATTCTACTCCTGTCAGTTTTGCCGATCGCTCTCTACTTGAGTGATTTGCTTCCTACATCATTCCTGATTGTACTACTTGTCTCTCCTCTCTTCTTGCAATTCTCAACCTCGGTACAAGAAGAGGAGTGAGGAAACCAACACATCGTATGTCTCTACAGCCCTAACGGTTATACCTGAATTGTCTTCGATGAATCGATTGTAACCAATGGTTACAGGATGGGATTCAGATGACAACACAGCGTAAGCCGGCTCGAAGGTATGCATCTTCGAGCGAAACAAAGAGAACGAATGCAGTCGAAACTGCAGCGAAATTGACACAACTCACAGACCGAGCTCGTCGCATCGGTTCAGCTCAGGGTCCATTGGTGCCTGTTGAAGCGCTTATGACGATTGAGACCGACACTTGGGTTTGGCAAACTGTCGATCGTAAAGTGTTGGAAAAACTCAGCCATCGATTGGTACTGCAGACTGAAGATGGACGCAGACGCGAGTTATTCATGACCAATGGTTTGGATTCTGCAATGGATGCTGCGAGCCGGATCGTAGAATTCAACAATGGTGTCGTATTGATTGAAACACTCGACCCCTGAGGTTTTTACACGGGTTTTCTAATTCGGCGTCTTGAAATATGTAAGGTGGGTCGGCGAATCGCATGGCTGTAAAGAAGTCGAAGAAGAAGGGTGGCCCAAACATCCAGCAGGCCGCGGGTCTGATTCGCTATTTCGATGAGGAGAGCGATGACGCAATCCAAATCTCAAAGGGTACAATTTACTTCGCTTGTATCGCGGTCAGTATCGTGATTTATCTCTTGAACCATGGAGTCCTTCAATGGGTCTGGGCTCAGTTGACAGGCTTCTGATTACTCCTCTTCAGAGAGGTCAACAAACGGGATATCGTCTTGTTTGTTCAATACTGATTGTGTCCTGACAGCTTCTTCGGGAAGTTCTTGAAACTCCAGCACTTGATCGCTTAGGTCTATATCATCAGCCTCGATAGCCGCCATTTCCTCTAACACATCTCCACCTTCAAACTGGGCAGCAACCTCTGTTCTGGGATCAGCTTCGATAATGTGTGCCTCTGCTCTAGCGAGTGCGCGTTCAACACCTGTCGCAGAACGATCATGTAAAGCATCCATCGCAATGTCACATTCAGCATATGCTGCTCCAATTTCTTCGAGCGCCAAATCGCCATCCCACCCTTCCGGGGCCTCATCCACTAAAGAAGGCAATTCCTGCTCTAGAGATTCAGCCTTCGCTCGAATTGAATCGATGGTATTTGACAAATCTGAACGCCCATGTTCGATGAGTGCTTCCCATCTTGCTTTCTCCTCAGTCGACGAGACTCCTGTGCTCTTCGCAAATCGGCTCTTCCATTTCGCTTCCCATGGGTTTCTGCCCAAGGCTGCAACCAAGTCAAACACAATACGCGCGCGTCTACCCACGGGGCCAACCATTTTGATGGAATTTAGGAAGCATGAAGAAAGCAAACCCATACCCCAGTAAGAGCGACTTTCTATGGTGATGCTCATCTCAGTATCTGAGACTATAACACTCCATCGTTGTTGATCAAAACCAGGCAATTGGACAACTCGGGGAGGTTCATGCGCGCCGAAGCAACGTAACAAGGTATCTCCAACATCACCCAAGAACAAGCTCCCATCTGCGCCTGGGTAATTTGAATGTCTAAGGCGTGATTCAGAATCGATTTTCATCTCTGGGTCACCCGAATGGACCTGAGCAAAAAGTTGCGATTCGAGTCCGTCTAGCAGAGATTGATTGGTAATTTTCATCCCCTCCGAAGGTCGGCTTCAGACCTTGCGACACAAAGAACAACTTCAATACGTTCCACGTTTTGTTCGGTTCGGAGCGGAAAACATGGCAAAGAAGAAGGCCTCCGGCGATGATAAAGCAATCGAGAATTTACAAAGCGTGCCTGGCGTAGGAAAATCAACTGCACAGAAGTTGGTTGCAGGAGGGGTTCGAACAGCCAATCAGTTGGCCAAGGCGAGTATGAAGAAACTCATTGCAGCGGGGCTATCGTCAGCCATGGCCAAGAAGTTGGTTGCCGCGGCTGTAAAGTCCACAGCGAAGGGTGCAGTAAAGACTGCCAAGGCAGCTCCAAAGAAGGCGGCTCAAAAAGCCAAAACGATTGCGATGAGCGCTAAAACTGCAGCCGCAAAAGGAACTGCTAAGGCCAAGAAAGCCATTCCAGCCAAGAAAAAGGCGCCCGCCAAGAAGGCCAAGGTCAAGAAGAAGGATGCCAAGACCGTCGAGGTCAAGAGCAATGTAATTCCAACACCAAATTGGAAGGACAAGATCAAGAAATGGAAAACCAAGGATTGATTCACTGATCTTCTTGTTGAATCCGTTGCGCCATCTGTGCCCGATGATAGATTTCACGAAGGCTTTGGTCACTGATTTCCAAGTAAACCCGCGTTGTCGAGATATTTGAATGACCCAACAATCTCTGAATACTGACCAAATCTACACCTCGTTCCAGCAGACCCGTAGCAAAGTTGTGTCGAAGTGTATGTGGACTGAGTTTTGAGCGAGGGATATCAGCCTTATCAGCCATCGAATCCATCAACTTTTGAACTGCTCTAGGGGTCAATCTTCTCCCCCTTCGATTTAGAATCAAAGCGTCACGATGCTCATCACTCGGCGGATGTTGATTTACAATCATCGTTCGAATTTGGTTGTAGGCATCAATCGCATTTACCGTTGATTCTGTAAACAAGACCAATCGATCCTTACCACCTTTCCCTTCACGAACGGTCGCTGAAAAGTCGTCAAGATCAACCGATGCTCTGTCTAAAGCACATAATTCGGAAACCCGCATTCCGGTGTCTAGGAACAGTGTAATCACAAGGTTAGCAAACGGATTTTCACTGGTTGCGGCCGCTTCTTTCAATCTCTCCATCTCTCGATAGGTCAATGTTTTTGGTAAACTTCGACCCTTTTGAGGGCGAGTAACCCAATCTGGAACTCTGTGCCCAAGCCAATTTAGTAGATGGCTAACTGATGCCAATCGAGCATTGATTGTTGCAGAAGCAAGATTCGAAATCGATTGAACCCATAGGTCAAGTCGGCCATTGTTCGGATCAACCCAACGTGAGATTTCCTTGACACTGATGTTCTGCAAAGCATCCCAAGATGGTTGCAATTCTCCAGGTATATCAGTCAGTAGGAATTGCTTGGTTGCGGTTCGATAGGACCGAAGAGTGTGCTTGCTTTTCTTCTCACTCGCCAATTGCATTTCATAGCAACCGTGCCAGGGTAAGTCTGCAAGTCTTACCAATCGACTTGGAAGTCCGAAGGGAACCCCGATAGCTTCCTCTGAAAAGGGAGTTCCCATACTCCCTCGCAAGGTTGGATTAGACCAACCATTTCCAGTTAATTCCCGCTTTTCTCCATTCTGCATGTGCTTCCGTCCTGAGGCCAATGACCTCTGCAATCCCATCCCCGAAGGGATTCGCCAGTCAGGGTATACGGGTATGAATGCTACGCTAATCGTTGAAGATTATCCGCCCTGTTGAAGGGTGTTTCTGAATTGCCGGTCGATTAGCGGCGTCGATATCTCCAATGAAATTCAGGTACCTTTGCAGCCCATGCCGCCTCATTCTCTTGAAGTTGCTCAATATTCCAAGGATGAGGCTTTTCCGGAGATGTCATCCTTGCCTCAATCGTTTGTCTAATGAGTGGGCGAATTCGCAGATTTAGTGCTTCCAACTCACCGTAGAAAATGACATCATCGGCTTCGCGTAAAGTAAGATCTGGAGATGGATTCCAAATGTGTGCACCTGCTCTAGAGATAGCAGCAATACTCGCATCCTCATCTTGAGTCATCAAATCTCCCAATGCTCTTCCAATCAATTCTGGGTACTTACGCACCTTGAGTGTGAGTGTACCATACCCCTCCTTATTGGAAAGCAGTTGGTTGAGATTGAGGGGGGTGAATGCATGATTTTCGACGACATACGCCATGATGTGCCCAGCAACATTGACTCCCGTCGCCTTCTCAATGCCCTCCAAACCCGGACTTGAATTTACTTCCAACAAGAGAGGCCCTCTTGTGGATTCCAGAAGATCAACTCCCGCGACATCCAATCCCAATAGACGAGCTGCTTTACACGCGATTCTAGCATAGTCCTCAGGCAGATCTACTTTTTCCACACTTCCTCCTAAGTGGAAATTTGATCGGAACTCACGTCCATGCGCACGTCTGCGCATGGCAGCAACCACCTTACCACCAACCACGAGTACACGAATATCGCGTCCGTGACTTTCCTTGATGTACTCTTGAACCAGCACTCTGTTGGCTGATTCCAGTACTTTCCAAGCGATTTCACTGGCTTCACGTTCGGTATGTGCAAGGAATACACCACTGCCTTGTGTACCCTCAGGGACCTTGATCACGCAAGGAACCCCACCCACTTGTCGGATGGCCCGTTCTACATCTCGCCAATCTCGAACCAGAGCTGTGGTTGGAACGGGAATGTGATTTGCAGAAAGTAACTGAGCAGCATGTAATTTGTCACGACTGTTGCTGATTCCATCACTACTATTGGCAACATAGGTCCCGATTCGCTCAAATTGACGTGCGATGGTAACACCGTGTTCTGTAATTGAATATCCGATTCGAGGCACGACAGCATCAACTTCAACATTCCAACCTTCATGCAGGATTCTACGACCATCATTCCCGACCGTTATCGACAGTTTCATTGGATCTAGAATTTCTACTGAACATCCAATTGCATTTGCCTCTTCCATTAGCCGTCGTGTGGAGTACAACCGAGGGCCCCGAGAGAGGATGGCAACACGGAGAGTCATCAGACCGGGGCGGAACCCCTTCCGTTTTGAGTCCTACGGACAAAAAACGCACGACCGCGCGCTCGCCCGCCCGCTCGCCCGCGCGCGTGCGAGGAGCGAGGCTTTCAAATGGCGTCGGCGCTTCGACAATTCATGCAGCCCGTCGAAGGCCCCAGTGGTCCACCGGTCGCAGGCCCTACCGGAGTACCTCCTGTTGCAGGGCCCAGCCCCTCTCCAATCGCAGGCCCTAGTGGCCCTCCTACTGACGTTAATCCAGCCCAATTTGATCCTCTCGCAGAGATTGAAGATGCTCGTGCCCGTCGTCAAGATCGAGAAGAGCGCCTTGAGTCTCTCGAGAAAAAGCGTAACAGCGCAAGGAACAATGTGTATTTCTTCCTTGCACTCACCGTAATTCTCGGTATTTTCTCATTTTTCCCAGGCCCCATTGCCGGTGATATTTCCGATAATCCCCAAGAGGGAATGGGTAACAATCAGGCTGAACAGTGGGTGAGTGATGGTGAGGATCAAGAATATCGTCACAAAATTTGGGACGGTTCAGGGAATGAAAGTTCTGCTTGCATGAATCTTTACGTACCTCCGATGAAGATTGATCTGGGCGCAATTTCTCAAGTACGTGTGGATGTTACCTTTGTGTCATATCGCTACCAAGGTTCAACAGACTTCACCGTGGGTATTCATGAAGGTACATGCGACGAGTTCCATCCACCGTCATGGGAACTTCCAGACAGTAGTTGGTACAACAGTACTGAACCAGCCAAAGCCGGAGAAGAAGTTGAATTTACCGTATATACGCAACCCGGCCAACGTTCGATACGAATCGAATGGGCCGAGCCTGTTGAAAACCCTGGAACACTCCTCACTATGGATGCTGAAGTTGCCATGTATTGGCCACGATTGTTTACAGTCCCAATTGCCCTGATCACATTCTTAATGGCTGGATTTGCATTCATCGGTGCACAGAAATCTGGAAATGCATTCAAGCGATTGAAGTATCCTGAAGGTCAACCGGAGAAGAAGGTCGAAGAAGAGGTTCTAGAAGCGGCTGAATCAGAGCATCGCGGTGAGCAAATCGGTGTTCCAGAAGTTCAATCCCCTGAGAATGTGGATACGCCAGATTCCTCTGGTCCCACACTCGCACAGGCTGCAGCTAGTCCCGAGCAGGATGATGCTATAGTTGAGGAAGCCGAAACTGAAACAAACTCTGCTTCAGCATGGACGGATGAACAACTCATTGCAGCAGGATGGACTCAGGAGCAAATCGATGCCATGCGGAATGGCTGAAATCCTTGAAGAATCCGAAAAATAGCGAACCGTCAAGCGAAGAGGTTGAAAGCGGTCTTCATTGCCATCCTCTCTGAGGATGGCTATGAGTGAGGATGAACTCTCTGCAATGACGGTTGCAGAACTAAAGGTTCTCCTCAAGGAACTGGGACTTTCGACTACCGGTAAAAAATCCGAACTTATTGCCCGAATTCTAGACTCCACAGAGGATGTGCTGATTCTCGATGATGATGATGATGAAGATGAACCGATAGAATCACTTCAACATGAAGAAGATGAGGTCCTTGAAGCAGAAGTATTTGAGGCCGAAATGCTCGATGATGAATCATTCGAAGAAGTGGTTGAAACTACCACGAGCGCGATCAAAATAGAGACACTGGTCACAGCGAAAGGTCCAGCTTGGTACAAGGATGGGACCACCATTGCAACTATCCTTGTCGTCATCCTACTCGCGGGTGTTGGAGGTTGGTGGTATCTAAGCAACGAAGCCTCAGTGTTCCAAACTGCTCCATCACGTTACGGCGATAACTTGCGCTTTGATGTGAATGATGGCGTCATCCAAATCAATGGGGACGAAATGGTTGCCCTCCTAAGGGACGCAGTTTCTCCGAGCGCATTGGATGATGTTTGTGAAAAGCTTCGGGTTGAATTCTCAGGCTCAGGCTCAGCATCGATTCGAGATGGGACTCTCTCAGATTTAGTCGATCCGAGCGATACCAATTTGGAAGGTGCCGTGAAGGCGTTAGATGCGTTTGGAAGAACCTGGAACGCTGTAGAAACCTCTCTGGAATATGACCTAGCAGCAGACCTGTCTGGAAATACTTGGTCAGCCATCAATTCGGAAAGTTGTAGTTCATTGGAATGGTTGAATCGAAATAACCAACTGAATATCGATGTCAAGCAATGGCATGAAATTACCGAACGAGGATTAATGCGTTCAGAAACCGCCCTCAATTTCATCGATGCTGAAGGTCAATCTTACACCGCTGATGCGACAACATTCGATGGAATCATCGGCTCTGATTCCGCATCTGACTTGATTGAGGGGATTCTCATGCCTATGCACCCCGTTAATCTCTACGATATCTTTGGTCTGACTGTCATGGAAGAGGGCCTCACTGGTGAGCACGAAGGTTGGGGTTGGGAAATCGGTTCTCCAGATACTGTTGGTGGACAGGATGCTATCCAGATTCGGATGCACCACATCAAAATCGGCGACTGTCTTGGACGTGCAGAGATGGTCATTTGGGCTATCCCCAATCAACCGCTCCCTGCCAAACAGATGGTCGATATCTCGATTGATAAATCACAAAAACGGTCAGGCTGTTCGTTACTTGAATCAGAAGCCATCGATTTGACATTCCCTGAAGGGTCGTTTGTGACTCAATATACGTTGGAGCAAACATCATTCAAGCGTGGTGATGACTTGCTCGATTGGCAACAATTCTACTCAACCCGTCCAATGTCTAGCGATGGCAAACCACAGACGTCTAGTATGGTGTCATGGGTGACCCACATGCCCGACAACTCAACCATCCGTTCGTTTACTTTAGAGAAGGCAATCACATGTGTAATTTCAGATGCTGATGCATTCGGAGCGGCTCATATTGCACTCAATGGAGACGGGTATGTTTTCGCAGCACAGGATGATCGTTCAGGAAATTCCCCAGTTTGGAATCTATCATGGGTCAGTTCAGCCGAAGCGGGTTGGGTCCGAGTGACTTGGCCTGGTGGAGAAAATTGTCTGAATTCAGGAGATGCACCTCTGACCGGAGACGACAAGCCTGAGCATGCACGCAATCAAATCCCACAAACCTACACGCTGGCATTGCTGGAAAATAGGATGCTATCTTCAGACAGATATCCAGATCTTCATTCTCAAATCTCCAACAATGGTCAACTTCGAGATGATGTACAGATTGGATATGCATTGGTGGTTACTGAGGAAAATGCTGTTTCAGATTGGCTTGATGATTTGGGATTCTTACCCGATGGTCAGGTCACAACATATCTTGAGCGAACATGGGTTGAAGGTGACGTCGAGCATAGTTTGCGAGTTGGAATGGATTGCGAATCGGCACGAATGGGTGGTTGGGTGCTGACTTCGACCCCAGCCTAATCCCCTGGAAACAGTGGTTCCCCCCAACTTTTACCCCGTCAGCCTCAATAGTACCACGACCGCGGACCAGAATGGGATGCACCATGAATGAAGAAGGCGAATTGCCCGAAGCGGTCGCTGCCCCTCTGGTTGTAGAGTTTACAGAAGAGGAATTCGAAGGGCCTGAAAACGATGTGCTGAGTTCAGCAGAACCTCGAGTTGAAGTCGAACTCCCTAGAGCAGGACCTACTCCAGCAAACCGGGGGCGTGTCGTGACGGTAATGAACCAAAAAGGAGGGGTGGGGAAAACCACGACTGTCATCAACGTCGCTACCCATCTAGCATTGAATGGTGTCCGAGTGTTGGTGGTCGATTGTGATCAGCAAGGTAATTGTGCAACAGGACTCGGTATTGACAAGAGTCGTGTTGTGCATACAACGCGTACCCTGTTTACCGAGCCCGAACAAGCTGCATCTTGCCGCCACGCCACCGCTATTCCCGGGCTCCACCTTGTCGTTGGTGAACGTTCATTGGTCGGGCTTGAGCAGGATTTGTCAACCCGATTAGGGCGAGAACGTTGCTTGGCAGAAGGTCTTGAAACACTACTACCACATTATGATTTGATTTTCTTGGACACTGCCCCAAGTTTGGGTTTGGTCACAATCAATGCCTTGGTTGCGAGTGATGCCGTACTCGTCCCCGTTCAAACTGAATTTTTTGCACTTGAAGGCGTTGCCATGCTGGCCTCCACTATCCGTGAAGTTCGTCGCCGATTGAATCCTAATTTGGGTTTTGATGGTGTCTTGATGACCATGCACGCGCCAACATTGCTCAACGGTCAAGTTCAGAGCCAATTGAAGGAAACCTTCGGGGACCTCATAGTGGAACCCCCCATCCGGCGTAACATCAAGCTGGCTGAAGCACCCAGTGAAGGTATCCCCATTCATATCCACGCCCCTGAATCAAATGGAGGGAAGGATTATCGCGACCTCGCCGTCAATCTTGCTCAACGGTGGAATCTCACCTTGGAGTGAATGAAATGTCTGAGAAGCGTGGTTTAGCCCGTGGATTGGATGATTTACTCGCCCAACACGATCACGATTTGCCTTTCCTAGATGCATATGGTCCAGCAGTGGGTGATTCGGAAGGCCTGCCTGCTGGGACTGTTACTGACCCGGTTGAGCAGTTGGTTGAGGCGATTGAACGAATTTTGAATTCTCAAGGACAATTCAACCGTGAGTGGATTGTCATTAAACCGAAGAAAAAAGGTGTACAAATAAACTTTGAAACCGGCTCAGGGATGCTACCTTTGGTTCCCTCAGATTTAGGTGCCCCTGGATTGGAAGACGGGTTCCTTGAACCTGATCGAAGTCGGGCGAGGGTGACCATTGTGCAGTGGGGAATCCCTGCACGAAGCTTGTTGGAACGTTTATGCGAACATTGGTCAGAGTGAGTCAACCGTTTGGTTTTTTGAATATCTACTTACGAAATCCCAAATGATTTGATGTGTGTCAAAAACTCCTTGATTCCCCCAACAACTCCAACCAATTCCGAGGTCGCAAGCATCGTTTTCATACAAATTGTGTCCACCATTCAATGAAGTAAACAATGCCACTTCGGAATTGTTTTCACATGAAGTAAATCTCTCGATTGTATATGCTGAATTCGGAGTGATACTATCGGCGATTAGACCCTCACATCGATTAAAATTGGCCCAATCATAGAGATTCTCATGAGCTCCACTCTGTATTGCTTCAATGTTTTGGGAATCTTCCTCGAGTAGAGCAATTCGTACTGAATTTGAATATTGAGCTATCTCGTCGAACACTCCATGCATTTCCATGATTGGTATTGGGATGTATTCTGAATCATCCAAAAATCCAAGATACCCTGAAGTGCATGCTACGGCAGCAATCAAATCACTTGCTTGCAAAGCCATGCGTTGCGACATGATACATCCATTTGACCATCCCGTGAAATATACTCGATTTTCATCAATGGGATATTCTTCAATCATCTTGGCAATCAAGAGCGAAAGAAACCCAACATCGTCTACATCCAATACCGCAGCATCCCCACAACAATGCCCCCCATTCCATGATTCCTCACCATCACCAAATGCACCACTTCCTTCAAGGGCAATACCTTCTGGATGAACTACAATGATTCCTTTTTCATCTGCAAATTCTTGCAGCCCTGTGATGTTTCGCATTTCGAAAGCGGATGCAGACCACCCATGAAGTTCAAACAACACTGGGACAGAAGAAGACGCATTCACACTTTCAGGGATATATGTCAACCAGCAACGCTCCCATTCATCAAACTCCAAACACTCATACTGGTTAGGATTGGGCCTCTCGATTTCATCAGAATAATCAGATAGAAAATCTCCATTCACATCAGAGTTATTCGATTCTAAACAACCAACGGTGAAACTACAAATCAATAACAGAACAAGGCAGTAAGCTGCACTCACTCTGCCCATATTGCTCGGATATCCGGTTCAGAATTAAGTTGACCGTTTACGGGTTCATCAGGCGAGTGAACCCATCGGATCCCAAGCTGGGAGGACAATAGGTTCTGTTTCTAGACCTGCAAGCATTTTCTCAGTAAGGTATTCTTTGGGTGCAGCGATTTCAAACATATATTCGTCATACCATGAATCATTCATGGTGTAGTATCCCTTTTGTCCAGAGTCATCTCCCCATGAATTTTCAACGCGCCATCGACGGGGCTTACCGTCAACAACGTCTACGCCAGTAAACAACATTGCGTGGGTCATCATTGTCTGGCCATGTCGCAAACGATTTTCCTTGTCCATGCCATATTCAACACCGTACAAGCCGCTGACATTGAACAGGTCAGCATCCCAATAGCCACCTTTTCGATCCATTTCCTTCCCAACATCACAGCCCATCCAAACGGGTAAACCATCTTCCAGTAACTTCTGGGTGACCGCCTTCATTTCTTCACTGGGTACATTCAGATAGACCACAGGTGGTCCTCCAGCAACATTCTGCAGATAGTCAACCGTGTAGGTTTGATAGTAGACATTGCGAGGATCGTTGACGATGCAAACATAATTTCTCCAATCGATATCAACATATTCTGAAGCAAATTGTTTTGGGGTCATCTCACCCTTGCGATGGAACTTGTCATCCTTGTCTCTCCATTGCCAATCAAAGCTTTTTGGGGGTGTACCCAAGTGGATGCAGAGCATGTTCCAAATGTCTGAGACACGCTTTTCCTTGTGCGCTCTAGCCTCTTCCAGACTTCCACCATTGTTGAGGATTGCACGTAGTTCACAGGCTGAGCTTCGCAGGATATTTTTGAGTTCCATGTTCATCCATCGAGTAGCACTACTGGTATGCGATTCTGGATAAACAGATTTGGGCACTAACCCATATTTTTCAATCAGGTTCATGGCCATATTCCATTGCCCACCATCGCCGATTGGGTCTGAAAGTAGGAAGTGAATGGTTCGGTCATCTACGGGTCTATCAGCTGTATCAATCATCGCTTCGAGTAAATGATTGGAGCGCTCAAATTTATCCCAAAAGTGAATATGAGCTTGGCTAAACTCAAAATTCTTGACATTCATTTTCTTCATTGCCCCGACGCGAAACAGGTTCAGGGCCGCGAAAAGCCAGCATCGCCCACTGCTCTTTTGTGAGGTTACTTTCCAATCATCCAATTTGGTACTGAAAGTATTGGCCGTGTCTTGGATGATACTTCGATTTAGAGCCAAACTGGGCAACTGTACGCTGGTCACAGCATTCTGTGCAACTTTGTTTGCGGGATTTGTATCGAACGCTTTCCGTAGTGCCTGTATCTGTTCATCCGTAATCGTCATTCCCATTGACTCACCGAGTCATGGACATTCGCGAAGACGCTTAGTCATCACGCTTGGCGATTAACGCAGCCGTGAGTCCCACAGCAATGGTGGTAAACAGGGCTGGAGCAGGTAACTTTTCGTCAGGCAAGACGACAGTCTCGGGGCAGTTGTTACCTCCACTGTCTTCTCCAGATACCCAACAGTCAGACCAAACCTTGCCACCTTCAGAAAATCCACCTTCAGGGAACTTTTCATCGTCACCGTTTGGATAAGTAAGAATCACATCGTAGTTGACATATGAGTGGGTATCAACTGGCGTGATTGTGCCGGTCCAATTTCCATCTGCACCACTCATCGCGAATTTCTCCGGCGGGTTACATACACCACTATTGATACATTGCTGAACAGTCCATTCGACGGTCGTACCATTTTCTGCTGCGGCACTATTCAATGTGACATCGATGACAAAGTCGACTCCATCAGTAGAAATTTCAGGGACTGCTATCGATTCAATCGGAGTTCCTTCGACTTCGATAGTTCGATTTACTCCAGGATCATCAGCAGCGGTTGCAAATGGCAAGCACATCGACAACACAACAATGAGCACAAGCATGCGTCGCATCATACCCCGTCCTTACACTGGCCATTGAAGAAATCTCCCCCTCGAATCCCACACAGCCCGCAAATTGACAGACCTCGATTTTTGGCAGTTTTTGCTCTATTCTAGGGGTTCCGCTCAATAACTATGAGTGCACGCGGCCGCCTATGGCACAAGGCACGGTCAAGTGGTTCAATCACAAGAATGGTTACGGATTCATCGAGCGAGAAGGCGATTCAGATCTCTTCGTTCATATCACGAACGTTGAAGGAAAAATTGTCGATGGCGATTCAGTGGAGTTTGATTTGGGTGAAACCGAGAAGGGACCCAATGCAATCAATGTCCGCAAAATTGGCGGCGAAGAAGAGTAATTACAACTCCAATTCCCACAACTCATCACCAATGTGATGAAGCATCTTGACGGCTTTACCCTTGGTAGCCGCCACCATTTCATTGGAGCCCATAGTTGCCCAACCAATTGCCAACGGTTTTCCATGAGATTGATCACGAATCCAAATCAAGTCGCCCTCTTCAATTGTCTCACACGCGCTATGGATTCCAGCCGCCATGCAATCGGCACCATTCATGAGAAACGGGATTGCTCCATGGTCGACTTCACACCACTTGTGATTCGGATTCCATGCCAACACCCCGCGTAGTGTGGGGAACGCAATGACCTCATGTTCAGGACTCTCGACCTCCATTCCCAACGGAGATTTGTCGACAATTAGCAGATTCCATGGACCAAATGTTGCGGTTTCAAGGAAAGCATTCGACAGGTCGGTATCTACACCCAATGGTACGGTTAATCGCTGAATCAATCCCTTGATTTTCTT
>Ga0163179_10001321_pt1 | contig 17664 bp, 10 predicted proteins | sample AtlANTMetagenome_FD_109643 | JGI IMG/M metagenome (GOLD analysis project Ga0163179, IMG submission 109643) | Marine eukaryotic phytoplankton communities from the Atlantic Ocean - Atlantic ANT 2 Metagenome | ecosystem: Environmental > Aquatic > Marine > Oceanic | place: North Atlantic Ocean... | reverse complement strand
GCTAATTGAATTGTCCCATCCGCATCAACATTTATGCTTGGTGTTCCACTAATATCATTAACTGCGAATATGGAACCTGATGATAAATTATTCGTGACTGAGAATAATTGTCCTTCACTACCTTCAATATTGAAAGCACTAATAGCAGAACCAACATTTACATCTAATTTTGCCTCTGGAATTGCAGTTCCGATACCAACTTCACCTGTATCTTTGAAACGAACTCTCTCTATTCCTGCATTTTGGAAAATAGTAGGACTATTATCACCATGATTTATAATTAATCCAGCAGGAGAAGACGCTATTGTTGTTCTAACACTTGTATCAGTTACAGCAGAAATACCTAGAGATCCACGAACATCTAATTGTACTAGTGGATCATTAGTTCCGATACCAACTTTTTCAGTTACTTCTAACTCACCTGTTACCTTTCCTCCATCCACAAGAGTTTCGATTCTCTTCGTAGTGTTATAGTATAATTCAACAGCGGCATCATCTAAACATTTTACATTCCAATCTCCACCTTTATCTTTAAATCCAATATTATCACTACTATCAGCAAATATTTTTCCTCTTACGATATTATCATTAGTTGATAAATCTATTGTTGAATCTGTTCCAGTTCCAAACACTGTAACACCAACTCCAGATGTTGCAAACTTTTGTGCCCCATTGTAATACAATCTTACATCTTGTTCAGGAACAGCTGAAAGCATAGTTGCTCCTGTATTCCTTTGTAAAGATATAGCACTACCATTTGTTTTTAATATTAACGCACCATTTCCTGTATCCTCTATAATATTTTGATTATCAATATGTCCTATCTCTAAATCTCCACTATCTCCAAATTTTAATTTTGCACCATCAATAAACTTAAATGAATTATCTGACTTATCAAAACTTATTGATGTAATTCCAGATGCTCCATGAAACTCAACATCATCCTTGAATGTTGAAATACCAGATACATTAAGATTATCTAATTCTGTATGACCATCTACATCTAAATCATTAACTGTGGCAATACCAGAAATATTGACATCATCTAACTCAGTATGTCCATCTACATCTAAATCACCATTTGCATCTATATTATTGGTAAATGTAGAGAAACCAGTGACACTTAGATTAGTAGTATCTAATTGTCCGAAAATTGTCACGCCAACACCTGATGTTTCAAATTTAGTAGAATTATTATGTCTAAGAACTACTGATCCACCAGGATTAAATTGTGCTAAAGGAATACTAAATGCACCGTTTAATATTTCAACTTGAGTATCACTTCCTAGTTGTAATTTACCTGTGCCAGTATCAGCAATTCTTGAATGATTACCTGAATGATAAATTTTTAAATCTTCATCATCACCAAACATAGCTTGAACATTGTCACCAAATGTTAACTTATTCAGTGACTTATCAAAAAGTATGTTATTTCCATTATCAGTTACAAATTTAACATCATCATTAAAAGTTGATATACCAGCATCTACATTTAATCCAGCACTATTAATATCAATACCTGATCTTGCAGTTATAATTCCTATTGCGTCTACATTCGTAACATCTTCGTAGGTTAATGTTCCTGCAATTGATACATTTTTCTCAAATACTACATCATCAGTAAATGTTACAAAACCTGTAAATCTTGCTTCACCAAGAACATCTAATAATCTATCAGGTTGTGTTGATCCAATACCTATACGATTATTCGTAAAGTCAAAAACAAAATTAGGAGCACCTCCAAGTAATCCTGTTGCATCATGAAATTGAACTTGAGTATATGTTCCAGCAGCACCCACATCAACACTTGTATTATCAACCCATTTAACACCACCCGTAACAGTTTTAACTAATAAATCACCTGCACCACCTGGTTGATTATCTTCACCATATATTGTTCTATCTAACTTAACATTTCCAACGACATGTAAATTTTGAGTGGGATTTGTAGTACCAATACCAACTGAACCAATACCTATACTATTATCAAAAGTAAAGTAAGGTGATGTCGCAAACTCACCATCATTATTAAATATGACTCCATGATTTTCACCTGGTGCAGAAATAGTAACAGTTGCAGCAGTGCCAGGTGATCCATCAGGATTTATATACCCGACAACAGTTATCGCAGCACCGACAAAATTAATGTCTGTGATACTGTTAACTCCTAAATTGGGATTAGCATCAGTTCTTGGAACAATAAGACTTTCATCTCTTATTGTAAGAGAACCTGGAATTATACCACCACCAACAGGAACCCAAAATCTTTCACCTGGTCTTTCAATAAAAGAAACAATTTGATATTGCGTACCAGACGGTAGGGCATCAAATTCAGGAGGATCACCTATATTTGGTTCTGTTTGTTCTAACCCAAGAAACTTATATCTATCTTCTGTTAATGATTCTTGCGGAGTTCTTTTAACTCTACCACTTAAATACTTTGGCATAATTATGAGGTACTATTCTCCAAGATGCTACAAATAAATTCCATTTGTAGAGGACCCACCAATCCACCTGTAGTTGTAAGTCCAACATTTACAGTAAAAATTAAATTATTTCCAGTAAAAGTTGTAACTCCAATAGTATTCCCGTTATTTGCAGGGTCTGTTGATCTAGGATATGATTGCTCTTTTAAATAATTGTCTTGAGAACATGTAAAAAATATCGAATTATTTGTAAATCTAACAGTGTCGTTTGTTCCTAAATTATGAGGTGTTGCTGAAGTTACTGAAAGTATACCTGTGACAGCATCATAATCAGTTCCTTTAATAGGTATTATTGTATCACCTGCAGTTGCACCACCATTTGAATCTACAACAACTGTTATTGCATCGGCATTTGATCGAATAAATCTATGAAAAGATGGTCTAAAAGTATGTGGTAAACTATTAACTATACCTGTATTTGTCTCAAAAGATTTATTATCTATAATTCTATCAATCGTAAATGCTGCTTGAGGAGCTGGAAATATTGAACTTGTTATACCCGCAGTCGATGGACATGTGAAGGCAATCCCTGCCATTGTAATTTGATCATTTACACTAAATCCATGAGGATCTAAAGTAGTGACAGTTGTTAATCCTATATTACTACTATAAGTGACATTACTTATTGTTGTGATTCCTGTTTGAGTACCATTTATTATTAATGAATCAGATATTAATGCTGTTCTTTCTAAAACTAATCTACCATCTATCAAAATTAAAGAATCATTTGGTGGAATTTCACCATCTTTAATAATTCTATTATTTCTTACATTCCCTATAGTTCTTGTCGCAACACTTGTTCTACGATGAGTAAAGGTAACACTGGGAGTTGTATTTACTCCTACATTAGATACTTGTGCATATAGCACAATCGCAGATGTTCCAACAGGAGCTTTATAAATGTCCTGTTGACCAGGTGCGACTGGAACAGCAATTGTCAAAAATTTATTTAGTGGTGCTATTGCCATATTATCTTAATGCTAATATTAACGGTGTGACTTGTGCTTGAATTGATCTGCTAAAGTCTCTTCCAGAAATACTTGAAGTTGTTTGGTTAATTTGTAACCCCTGACCAATATCAAAATTACCTTGCTGATCTGTAGATGTAAATGGAATTTGTGCCCCATCTTTTGCTACGATTTCATTGGCCTTTATTGGAATTGCACCTTGTAAGGGTGTCGATATATTTATGTCTGTACCAGCACCAACATATTCGAATGAATGTGAACTTGTTAAGATTCGACTAATTCTTTGTAAGGAGAATGGATCATCTGGGAATAATTCATATGGAATAAATTCATTAAAGGTTATAGTAGTTATTCCTGCTGGTTCTCTATTTACTCCAACATTCAATGTAATAGTATTAGTTGCTACTGAATCAATATTAACTGCAGTATCGTAGACAGGATCAGTAGGACGGGGATATGTATGTTGAGTTGCATTATTATTTTTTGCACATGTAAAGGTTAATGATCCATTTGCTATCTTAACACTTGTGTTTTGAGTTAGTGTATGAGATCCGATTGTCAAAACTAACACACCCGTATTATTTTGGTAAGATGCATTAGTCACATCATGATTAACTATTGGTGATGCTCCAACATTAACTGTAAATGTATTTGTGGTTGGGTTTGTAATTGCAAGAGTTTGTCCTGATGCAGGGTCAGTAGACCTTGGATAATTATGTTCAGTAGCATTATTATCCATTGCACAAGTAAATTTCAATGCGTTATCTGCAATCGTAACTGTATTAGATGCTGTTAAGTTGTGAGCATTGGATGTAATAACAAGACTTCCTGTACTAGGTGTATATTGTGCATTTGTAATTGCATTTGGTAAGTTGCCAACATTACTTGTAACACCATTTGCTACAGCAGATACGAATGTATGTGCATAGTTACCACCTGACTGGACTGCGTTGCTTGCTGTTCCTCCTGCCCAACTGTGATCACCTGATGCAATATAATTTTCAGTGGCAGATTCAACTGTAAAGAATATTGGACCCATAACAGCAGTTGCCAATCCCGTATTACCTTCAATATCAACAATAATATTTTGACCTGAAAGATAATTTCTTCCCTGTGCAATTACATTCACACCAGTAAGAAATCCTTTTGCATCAATATTCGCAGTTGCTTCTGCAATAACACCCTGTGGACCTTTTGGTTCTGTTTCACCATCAGCATCCCGTATCAATACACTTGGTGGATCAACTGCACTAAATCCTGATAAATCACCTCCAGTTGCAATCAAATTAACTGATTCTAACTGTTGAAGTGGTGATATAATTCTATTTTCTCCATCTAATGTACCTGAATTTAAATTATTCAAGTTAACATCTCCTGGATAATTATCAAGATCTATTCTGAAGAATAATGATTGACCATCAAAAGGTCTTCTAGATTCACCATTTGAATCAAATACATCAGCACAAACAACAGTATCCTGTCCTTCAGGATTTGTACTAAAAATCACATCACCAGCAGGATTTGTGTTACTTACAATTCCAGTGAATTGTGTTGAACCTAAACCAACAGCAACTAAACCAAAATTACCAAATGATGAGTTAGAGTTTGTCAAGTCACATTGTGCACCAGTGTCTGCATAGATTCCAATATCACAACTAATCGTAAATATTGATACTAATTGAGCGTAACCATTATTAGTAAGAGAAACACCTATTCCGTTTTCATTATATTGTGTGTAAGAGTCAACCACCATGGATTTTAAATCACCACCGACTGTTAAGGCAGTTGCGTTATCACCATCTACCTTTAACCCAATACTATCAGTCATAAAGTTGGTACAGTTTCTTACATATGGTGATCTCCATCTACCACTCGGACCAGCAGTTGCAGGACCAGGTGCAGTATATCCAGTAATTGCACTATCAGCTCCAGCAGGAGTTGGGAATGCAACACATGCTGCTCCTGCATGAGAAACTCCAACATTTGATCCACCAAAGTTAAGGTTTTCTATTAAACATCCTCTTCTCACATGGAAGACATCCTTGTTTTTATTTTTTGACTGTACAGTGACTAATCGAAGATCTTCTCCTGTAACTGAAACATCGGTTCTTAAACCAACTGGATTATCCTCAATATACAAACCTGGTCTTATTTTAATTGTATCAGTTTCAACTGCGATTGCTGCTGCAGCACCAATCGTTGCCTTGGCATCACCCTCAAGTAATCCACTATTTGTATCAGATCCACTCTTTGAAACCCAAATTGTTCTTTTTGTTTGAACACCAGAGGGTCTCCAAGAAACACCAGCACCAACTGATGCTAACCGATAATCACTTTTAACATATTGACCTGCTGAATGATATACACCATTAGTTGCTGAAATAAATGTGTGTGAGTTACCAGAAGCAAGTCCACCATCACCAACATTTACTTCAAATGTATCATTTGTTTTGTTAGAAATAACTAACCATCTTCCACTTGCAGGATCTTTTCCTCTTGGATACGTTTGAGTTCCACCACCACCATAATTACAAGAAAAAGTAAGAGTATTATCAGGAATCTGTATCGAATCACCGTTTGCAAATCCATGTCCAGCAATTTCAATTTCTAATATACCAGTTGCTGCATTGTAAGATGCATCTGTTATATTATTAGATAATGTTGATGAAACTGTAGTTCCGATATCATCATTTTGATCTTTTACAGTGCTATCTAAATCAACGGTTCCTTCGAACGTTGAGATACCAGCAACATTTAATGTCTCAGAAATATTAGTAATATCCAATTCAGAACGACCATCTACATCTAAATCTTGAGTGATGGTTGCGGTACCAGCAATGCTTACATTAGCATTAGCATCTACATCTCCAGTAAATGTGGATAAACCACTCACTTGAAGAGTATCTGTTTCAGTATGTCCTGTTACATCAATACCATCATCATTTGTTGTTAATTTTACATTTCCTGAAGAGAACAATTGAACATTATAAGTTCCACCACCATCAACAACAATACTATCTGTTCCACTTGTTCCTTGTATGTTAATATCTTTTGTTGAATCTGACTGTTGTATGAATAAATCACCAACAGTGTTAATAATGTAAGAATCAGAACCAGTGGAATATACTTGTAAATTACCAGCACCTGCATGATTACCAAATGTTGCTTTTGCATTGTCAGAGAACTGAAGTGCATTTACTGAATTATCCCAGAAAACATCATAATTTTGTCCAGTAAATTTAACATCATTACCAAACGTGGAAAATCCTATTACACTTAAGTCTGTTGTAATATCTAAGTGTCCGAAGACTGTAGCACCAATTCCTGATGTAGAAAAACGTTGTGTATTAGCATAATATAAATCTACTGATCCATCAATAAAAAATTCTGCTAGTGATTCTGCACCAAGACCTTTTGCTAACCTTATCTTTTCACCATTTGACCCGATCACTAACTGACCAGTACCTTGATCCACTATCCAAGAATTAAGAGCATTATGATATAGTTGTAAATCTCCATCGTCACCAATAGTTATTTTGGCATTATCAGCAAACTCTAAAGCATTATCTGATCTATCCCAGACCATATTATAGCTTGCACCAATAAATGTCGCATTATCAGAGAATGTGGCAACCTCCGATACATTTAAAATATCTAAATCTGTTACACCATCTACATCCAAATTAGAATTTGCATCAATATTATTTGTAAATGTTGAGAAACCAGTAACAGATAAGTTTTCTTGAATATCAACATTTGCATTTGCATCAATATCTCCAGTAAATGTTGAGAAACCAGCAACACTGAATTGATTTGCAAATAAACTACTTTGTTGAGTTGTAACTCCAACGAATGTAGATAATCCAGTCACATTTAAATCATTAGCATCTAACTGACTTCTTTGAGTAGTAACACCAATTAAATCAGATCCTTCACTAACTACTAAGGTATTTGTTTGAGTTTCACCAAAAACTGTGACACCAGTTCCAAGTGTTCTAAACTTTTCATCTACATGAAAAAGTTTAACTGAACCATTATAAGTTGCCTCAATCATCGAGTCAGTAGTCGATAAAGATCGAATATAGACAGTTCCATCAGTTGCTAGGTTTAAATTATTACCATCTACACCTGTAATAAAATTACCAGAATTATAATACATTTCCATTGTTGATGTAGAACCAGGTGGTCCAAAAATCAACTTAGATAAAGTAGGAAATTCAAAAGTATTTTCAGATTTATCAAAAAATATAGTCGCATTAGCTCCTTGAAACTGAATATCTTCAGTAAATGTAGTAAATCCAGTAAATGTTGCAAATCCAGTGACTCTAATATCATCTAACTCGGATTGACCAAAAACATCTAATTTTGCCTCTGGTTGTGTTTTTCCAATACCTATTTGTCCAAAGTTTGTTATAACAACAGGATTACTAGGAGAGAGTTGATTATATACTTCAAAAGATGTGGATGGATTATTAGTTCCGATACCAACATTACTCATTCTATAGATCGAACTATTAGCAACGTTTCTATCTTTAAAACCCCAAAAATCAGATGTGAAAACTGTTGCTAATCCAGCACCAACACCATCTACTGCCTGTATTGTATCAGTTCCTTGACCAAAACTGTTTATTGATGCAAAGTTTACAATACTATAAGATTTTGCTGCTCCAGCATTCGGTAGAAATACACCCTCATCCTGTAGTTGAATACCTTCTGTCTCCTCTGGTTCAAATGCAGACCATCTTATTCCATCACCATCTCTTCTTAAGAAATAACCATTAAAACCTACTGAACCAGCAGAGTCATATATGTTTCTTGAAATAGATATACTTCCATCAATAGTTAATCTTAACTTTCCATTACCTGAACCACCTAATGATGGTGGAACACCATCTCCATCATTATATGAGTGCATGCCTGTTGGATCTGTTGTTCCAAGTCCAACTCTGGATGTCCTAATACCAACATCTGGAACTATTAAATCACCAAAAATAGTGAGTCCTTCCTCAGTAGTCCCTGTTTTTTTATCACCACCATAATATGTTTCAAAATCTCCAGTTATTGCATTTACATTAAAAATATCAGCAAAATCCATTGACCTTTTAAGGGTAAATGCATTTGTTACTTTATTGTATTGTAATTGAACTCCTTGTTCTCCCTCATCAGGATCTACAAATATTATATCAGAACTTCCTCCTCCTGGATCTAATTTTAAGGAATTTCCACCGTTTATATTAACCTCATTATTAAACGTTGAAACACCAGCAACTATAAAATCATTAGCCTCTAATAAACTTCTCGAAGTTGTAATACCTACTAAATCAGAGTATCTAGAAACGTATAGATCTCTTAATTCTAAATCAATTATTTTTGCGTTACCAAATACATCTAAGTCTGTTGTTGGTGCTGAACTTCCAATACCAACTCGACCACCAGCTAATCTCGTGTCAGCAAAAAATAATGTACCCCCTGCTCCAACTGTAAATTTATCAAAAATTTCTTGTTGAGGGAAAGTTATGTCTTGAGAAAAATTAACTCTGTTTAGAAAAGTTGTCTCACCTGAAATCTGGGGAACAAAAACAGTTCCTTGTATAATAACATCTTTAAGAAAGGTTACCTTTTCATTAAATTGTGCTTCGTTACCAGTTACAGATATATTTGACATACTATTCTCCCGAATCTAAAGATTCTACTTGATCTCCAATACCAGAGACAGCTGGTTTAGATAAAAATTTATCACCAGCAGGAGGACTACTGAGGTAATCTTGCCCTACATAACTACCCTTAAAGGATCTTTGTAGAAAACTACCAAGTGTTTTCTCGATCAAATTACCGATAAGTCCAGTTACTTCAACTTTAATTCCTTTAAGTAAAATTTTTGATGCTGCATTTAATGTAATATTTCTACCTGCCTTAAAATCGATATCCTCATCTGCTTCTACTACAATATTACCACCCTTTATTCTAACATCTCCGTTGTTTACGGTTATTGTGATATCCCCTTTATCAGATAAAATTTTAACTCCAATATCACTCGGAGTATTTTTAGATCCAGCTATTATCTCAATTGCTCTTTCATTGTGAAGACGAAAAACACCTGATTCACTGAGTGCCTGAAATTGTGTTTCTTTGTTATCAGTTACAGCATATAGTAAATATACATTCGTACCATCAGATCCCATCTGTGGATTATTTGTATCGATACGAAACTTCGGACCTCTACTATCAATATCTCTTGCTGCCCAATTCTGTTCTGACATTAGTAACCTCCTCCATACCCACCACCTGAAGATGGAGAACTTGGTGGATTTTGTGTATTATTATTTGACATAGTTTCAGTAGAAGTTACAGTAGGTTGACTAGTAATCTGAGTTTGAGTTGCAGTTGAAGCAACACTTACTTGATTTGTGGAGAAACTTTGTTCTGGAGTATCATATATGATTTCATGTTGAGTTGAGGTGTGCACAGCACCAACCATTTTAACTCCTGTTGTAGGATGTAGATGATAAGGTCCATAATATGGTTTACCATTAACATAACCTACGATTTGATTAGTTTCAGGTCCTACACAATCTATAACCTGAATAATCTCTCCTTGTGGTGTAAGTGGTAATCTACCAATAATTGGTTTTATCAATGCACCTGTTCCAGTTGATGAAGACACAATAATTTTAGGTATTTCAGTAATATTAATATTATTTATCGGGGTAGCTGATATAATTTTACCATTATCAATTGTTAGATTATAATCAGTGTTTCCATCATTAGCTGTTGTATCATTATTATAACCACTACCACCATCTGTTATTTGTGTTTTAATCACTCCTACTGGTACATCTTCAGAATTTATCACCTCATCAGTATTTGAACTCGGATAATTTTCACCATCAGAAATCATATTAACTCCTGTAATTTGACCATAGGTATTTGAATTTGGATCATAGTCAACAATTGCTCTACCAACTGCACCATATCCTTGTCTACATGGATCTTCGAAACTAACAACAGGGGGAGTTGTGAAGTAAGTTGAACCTGGGTCTGTAATCTCTACACCAATAATACTTGCAGTTCTACTTAAATCTGCAGTAACATCAGATAATCCTTCTGTATTATCTACAATACCACCTAATATAACTCGGCCCAAACCACCAATACCATCACCACCAAAGAAACTGACATTAGGAGGACCACAAAAAGTTTTGGTTGCACAGTCTGGTTTTGTGATAGGACCACTATCAGCACCAAGTGTATCTGCAATATTCATATTTTTAAGAACATTATCATAAGTATCTTGTAAATCAAATGATCTAGCAGGACCGTAACCAATAGAGAATTTTTTAATTTTACCAACACACTTTTTATTATCCTGATTACAACCAACTAAACCACCAATAGATTTAAAGGTATCAGATGAACTTCGAATAAAATCTTGAACTTTAAAACTTTTAGGTATAACTTGATTTAATGATTCAATTGGTGCATCAAGAGCATCTGATATATCATTTGTGATACCATTCAATAAAGATCCAGCAAGTTGTTCTGTAATACATGTTCCAGTATCTACCACTTCAAAAACTGCAGACTCAATCATTCCTCGAATTGTCTTTCCTAATCCACTCACAATCTTACCTGGTAAACAATTAACAGCATCTTGAAGAGTTGCAACTTTTGAAACCTGTGATTTTTGTGCTTCAATACCAGCTAGTTTCGCAAGACCACTATTTTGAGTTACTGCAAATACTTTACCATAAGTTTTAGTATACAGTGCGTCTAATCCACCCTGTATTTCTGGAATCATCCTTGAATACGTAGATTCCATCATTGTTGAAACAGCATTATTGGATAATGATTGTATTTTACTTGTGACAATTGCAACATCAGATAAAAAGGTAGTTGACTCTCCCAAACCATTGAGTAAATTATCTAAAGTCGAAGAAACATTTCCAATAAAATTATCCCCACAGGCATCAGCAACTTCCTCAGTTATACCTAATGTTGATGATGCAGAAATTTCTAATGGTTCTCCTTCCTTTTTCTTTTCATTTAACTTCTTAATTGTTTGACCATCAGTAGTTCTTGGTGATTTTAAAGAATCAATGTTAGCATCATTTGATTCTCCACCATCTAATGTACCGTTTGGTGGTTGTATACTTTGTGAATATCCAGTGAATGGTTCAAAACCCAAAAAGTCATTTGGCAATCCACCTTTGAAATTTTTTGTACGTCCAAATGATCCCAATATTACTGGTTGTTGACCTTCTTCACCATCAAGAAAAAATCCAATCACAACGTCACCAGGTCTTAACTTAATTGTTTGACCAAAAGCTGCAGCACCTGTTCCTGCAGTAGAAGGGAGCATTATATTTGCCCAAGGTAAATCTTTATCAGGTAATTCTTTTTTTGAAAAGGGGTGATACCCCATTATTCTAACTTTTACACGATTACCCCATGCATCGGGATTATTTTGACCTAAAGTAATCTGCCAAAGACCAACTTCTTCAGGTGCTACTTGACCAACCCACCATCGGAATCCATCTTTACCTATAACATTACTTTTGAATAATGACTGATCTATCATGATTCACCCCCATAAAAACCAAGAGTATCTCTTATCAATTTCATAGATGTAAATGATCTTTTTGCTTCAAAATGATGGCATAACTCCTTTATCATATAATTACCACTTGTTAAATCATCAAATTCTTGATCATCCTCTCTTGAGATATTAGGAAATCTACATTCAATAACATCACCAGCACGTAAATCAGTATTACAAGGAATTGTCATACTTAAATTTTGTGTATTTATCAAATTATATCTCATAATATTTTGTCCTAGATAATTATCAATCTCATAATTTGGTTTTTGACTAATATCTGATGTGGCACCAATATCTACAACCTGTGCTAATACCCTTGTTGGTGTTTTATCTAATGTTAACTTTGCATCATCTGATAATTTTGGAAACTTTAATTCTTCCGTCCCAAGATGATTCATTGAATCTTTTTTTGATGACTTATTTTTATCATTGTAACTATGAATATCTTGTTTAAATTGAAAAGTATTAGGATTAAATGTTAATCTTTTAAACACATATGAACCCATTCTTAAATTTTCAACCAAATCCTGATTTTTATCAACAGTGAATTTAAGAATTTTAAAATCATCGTCTCTTGTAATTGAACTTTCATTGACTTCCTTATAAGTATAGCTCGCTTTCGGTTTTTCACTAATTAATTTATCTATTGATTTAAATTGAAATCCATCTTGTGTTTGAAAAAATACATACCCTGCAGTTGCACCCCCCGATTTATCTGGTATTGATTTGGATGCCAACGAAACCAATACTGAAAATGGTTTCTTTATATTACCTAAAAAATTATAAATTCCTTTTGTTGGTTCTACTATATCATCAAGTTTTGATTTATCTACATTCAAACCAATTAATGGATCTGTTAAGATTTTTTTTACAGTTTCACTAATTATGTTTTCATACCTTTTATAAACTCTAGAAGTCTCATTCGTAATTGCTTCTCTTGAAACTAAATTAAGTAAAAAACTTTCTCTTTGAGTCTCTTGTAAAACTTGAGTAACACTAGAAACATACAAACTTAGTGTCTGATCAGAGGAAAAATTAAGACCAACTTTTTCTTTACCCTCTAAATTTGCTTTTCCTTGGTCTTTGATTTTTAATTCAATTCTTTCACCACCTCTAAGTGGAAGTCCACCATATAACCCTCTTCTAATTTCATCTCCCGTCTCCTTTTTTATAACCGTGTTACCTGTATCAATAACTCTCACTTTTGCAGTTACAGTTGGAGAAAGGATATCTTCATAGTAATCAATTGAAACAATACCTCCTCTCAAATCAACACTTCGTTTCTGATCGTTTGATTCAATCAATATCTTTTCAAAACTGGATGCTTCTGATGCTGACATATTAAGATACTGCTAATGTTTGATGAACTCTAAGAGTATCATTTTTTTGTGCAACTATAATAGTGCCTCCACCATCATTCGACTGTTGAGTCACTTGAGATTGATTACTATTATTACCAACAATCATGATGGTGTTACTTGATTTTCTATCCATTACCATCATAGATGTGTTTACTACTTTTTTAGGTTTGTTAATATTACTTATATTTAAGTTATCATTCACTTTTGATGCTTTACTATTTATTGTGGAATCTAACGTCTTATTTGATGCTGAATCATCTGTATTTGACATGTTAGAACTGAAAGCTTTTCTAGCTTTTGATAATTCCTCTTCGAAACCCTCATCTCCACGCCTTAATTCTCTACCATCTAGAGTTTGTATTACAGTATTTCTAAATGGATCTTTAATATCCTTTACGTTTTCTCTAAATGCTTTTACTCTCTCATTATTACCAAAACTTGTTCCCTCCTTTTCAATTGTCTTTAAACTTTTTTTAAAATTTTCTGTTTTTGTGTCTATGGTTTTTTGCATGTCACCGACACTTGACTGTAAATTATTACCTGAATCTAATTTATTTGGTTTTTCTCCACTCTTATCCTCCAAATTATTGACACTACTCATTTCACGAGCACCAGACTCAAAATTATTTTTCATATCACCGAGTGAACTATTAAAAGTTCCAAGTGCATTTGATATATTATCTGAAATACCTGATAGATCGATTGATTTTATAAAACCAAAAACTTTTCCAACTACTTGACCTATTGATTTAAAGAATCCAATAATACCATTGAAAAAATTCTTTACTTTATCAATAACATTACGAATTGTACTAATCACTTTTTTAATAGATTCAATAATTTGTGGGAGTTTGTTTATGACAAATCCCATTATAAGTGCTTGAACAAGTGATATTAATCTTTCTAAAGGACCTCTTCCTGAACCTGAACCTTTAGTTTTTTGACCTTCTGTATTTTTTTGTGTATTTTGTTGCTCTAATAGTGCCTCCTGCTCTCTTCTTTTTTTCTCAAGTCTTCTCCTTCTCATATATCTTTTTTCTGCTACACGAAATCTTTTTTTAAGTTTAGCATTTTTCATGGTGGTTTTAGTGACACCTTTCAATATACTTGCAGACTTTGCTGCAATCTTTGTCCCAATTTTAAGTACTGCTGAAACTGCCATTTACATCACCATATTATATTGAGTCTGAGAATACAATGTAAAAGTATTATCAGGATCTGACGATGATATATTAGGAATAGATGTTGCTAACTTTTTACCCCCTTGACTAACTTGACTGTTTGAAACTTTATTTTGAGTCATATCAATCACTGTTGGTTTTGGATCCTCTAATTTTGTAATATTCTTTTTTAACTGTGGTTTGTTTATATCAACTGTTTCTTTTTTATCAAATGCACCAACATCTCTTGCGATTAACGTAGCATCAATTCCAACAGATGCAGCAGTTCCAAGACCAGGAACTGTTGATGCAGCACCAGAAGCCAACTCAAGAGCAGCACCAGAAAAATCACCTGCCATAGCTCTTTGAGCAGCAAATATAGCACCTAAACCCAACCCAAGTAATGGAATTTTTTTAGCAAGAGCTTTTCCTAAACCTTTTTTAGCAGCATTCTTTGCAGTTTTTTTGGCAACTGTTTTAGATAATTTTTCGGTTGCTTCTTTTGCGACTTTTTCTGATGCTTCTTTACCTGTCTTTTTCATGAATAATTTACCAGCATTTTTTCCACCGATAGCAGTTGCTAATCTTGGTAATATTTTTTGCGGACCTTTTTTAAAGACAGAAATCAAAGTTTTAGCAATTTTTCCAATATTTCTTATAGCACGAATCGAACCAAATATTAAATCTGGAATCAGCATGAGTCCACGACTTGCAATAAGAAATATACCACCAAGAACTCCAATACCTTGGATCAGTCCATTTCTCATTTTCTTAAAAGTCTCAGTATCACCAGACATATTTGCCTGAATCATGCGAAGTGCTTTATTTACTACAAATCCCCCAAAAATGAATAATAATGCATCACCTAGTCTACTTAAAACACCCTTTACCTTTTTAACTACTGCTTGTACTGGTTTTAAAAGACTTTTACCAACTGATTTTCCTACACCCTCTAAAAGTCCCTCTTTTCTTTTTCTACGGTCTTTCTCATTCTCAATCTTTTCTGCTCTTAACGATTCTCTTCGTTCTTGACCTTCATTTTCAGCATCAGTCGTGATAAACCCAGTTATTTTTTGTACAGTCTGTTGGATATTTGAAACAGATGCCACTAAAGCATTCATTATATTGTTTGGTTTTTGTTGATTAACCTTTACAATTGAACCAGATCTCCCAAATACCTTTTTTGCATTTATTTTTCTTCTTCTAAAAATTCCAATTCTTTCTTTTTTAGACAATATTCTACCAGTAGTAGGATCCATACCAGTATCTGCAGCATCCATATTTGGATTACTTTGTATATTAAAAAACTGATCTTTTGAGATGTTAGATGCCACTTTGTTGCTTTTGTCTTAAATTTTCTTCTTCAATATATTGCTCCAAGAGTGCGACATATACGTCCTTTTCCCATGGAATCATATTTTCTATCTCTGTCAAAGAGTATTTATGGTGCTGTACCAAAGCAAAATTAATTTTAAAGTATGACTCTAAACTTGTGTGAGCCATACCTACTCGAAAAAAGATGATAACCCTTCTAAAATAACTTCATTTTCAACTTTTGTTTTCGGATTAGTTAATTTAATTTTATGTGACAGTTTAGGCATAGTATCAAAAAATTGTTCAATATCCTTAAATTGTTTTGAACTCAACTGTTCCAAAAAATCGACCATTTCTTTCTTTGTACAATCTGATGATGTCCAAGAATCTTCTTGATTGTATATTTGATCAATACATGATATAACTAAATCAAATGATTCCTCAACACCTACACCATCACTAAAATCAAAATTTGTTTTTATAAATTCATTCAAGGATGGATATCTCATTCTCATTATCAAATCATCATCCAATTTAATATCCTTTTGATGTTTTGGATCTTTTTGAATTTTGATCTCATCTAAAGGTATCATTACAGGAACTTGTGTTTCATTATCATCAGGACATGTTACCATCACTTCTACATTTTCACCGACTGATTTGCCCCTTATATTTAAAAAGAGATATTCAATATCAAATGTTGATAACTTATCAACTTTAATTCCTCTTGATAATATACAATTATTAATAACAGTCTTTAATGCGTTGGTTATCTGTTTTTGATCATCAGACTCCATTGCAATTATTAAAATTTTTTCTTCTTTAACTAAAAATGGTCGATATTTTATTTTTCGATCAGAAGAAGGAAGAACCAACTCATACGTCGGTGTTGCAATTTTTGGTAATGGCATAATGTTTATAGCACTTCAGTAGTTTTATTTATAGTACTTTTTTGAAATCCTGACAGACCAAAAATTTTGCGGAGTTTTTTTTGCCCGATTTTTGGAATTAAAAGTTGATTTTGGTTTAGCCTCTTGCCTTTTCTATGTTCTCACTCCTCTTAACGTTAAAGGATAGACTTGTTTCTTTACCTGCAATATATCTCTCATAACTGAACGTAACATCACATCTTAGTACATCACTACTACCATATTGAACAGCAGTAGATGCAAAGTTTGTAGGAAACAATCCGAAGAAAGTATACTCTATTTCTGAACGATAATCTACATTAAATTTTACAATTTTTGTTTTGTCGCATTTATATCCTGACGAACCCCGTGGATATCTCATTCTATAAAAGTAACCTAGATCATCTTTCCTTACGTTTGGTGAACTCTTTTCTGAACCGTTTGAAATATAATCTATCCAATGTTCAAAAAGTTTTATCATCTTATAATCCTTATCCACATAGAATTGTAATGATAGTTCAGTAAATTGTCTGGTATGTGCAAATTTTTCCTGAACTCCAGTAAAATTACCAAATATATCAGTTGTTGCTAGTGAACTACCAGGTATTACAGCTTGATTGCAAAGCAATCCAGCATTTTCTGTTATAAATCTCCTATTCACACCCTTTGTACCAAGAAATTGAAATAAATCTCTTGATAATCCATCAAAAAAGACCTGATAATGAGATGTTTGAGCTACATTCGTCAGTATTGGTTTAATATCAGCTATTTTCTTAGGACGAACCATCTAAATACTTTATATTTTGTCTTACTATCTATTTAGATGTCATATAAAGGTAGATATAGACCATCGAATCCAAAGAAGTAT
>Ga0163179_10001320_pt1 | contig 17670 bp, 1 predicted proteins | sample AtlANTMetagenome_FD_109643 | JGI IMG/M metagenome (GOLD analysis project Ga0163179, IMG submission 109643) | Marine eukaryotic phytoplankton communities from the Atlantic Ocean - Atlantic ANT 2 Metagenome | ecosystem: Environmental > Aquatic > Marine > Oceanic | place: North Atlantic Ocean... | reverse complement strand
GGGGGCGGTTCGACTGACTGGAGCTGGTCTCGGGTCCGACGTAGGATTGAGGTGTCGGTTTGCTGCAGTGACGGTGAGTCTACGGCCCATGCTCTCTGAAGGGTCACTTGACGCTGTGTCTGCTGAGTGCCTCCCGCCAGCAAGGCCAGCGGGCACAATAGAGGTCGCCCTTCAAATCCAAGGGTGGGTCCTCCAAACTCTGGTCCAGAACGAGCAGTGGCCCCATCCGGTCTTCCTCTACACTGCTGTTGACGTGCCCAATGTAGTACGTCTGGACGAACACGATGGGCTCGTGGCAATCATTGGCTCTGGATTCCCACTCGGCGCGCAAGGTTTCTGCTCATTCAAGCGAAGCACGTCTACATTGGAGGTGCTCTCTGAGTCACAGGCCGTGTGCAACACTCCCGCCCACCTCCTCACAGCGTTCTCTCACGTGCAACTAGAGCAGCCCCTGCAGGTCCGGGTCCCGGGGGAGTCCCCTTTCTTCGTCATCCAAGCTAGGACGCCCGATCCTTTGCAGCTCTACCCCCAAAGCGCATGCAGAGGCGGCGGGACTCTCTTCTTCGTCGAGGGCACCGATATCTTGAACTACCAGGATCTCGACGGCCCGTGGTGCCACGTTGGAGCTTTTGTTCATAGATCCCACAAGGTGTCGTCCACTCTTTCGATATGTGAGATGCCCGCTCTGTCCGACCAGGGCCGGAGAGCCGTTTTAGAATTGTCCAACGATTTGCACGTGCTGTCCCACGGGGGTCTGCCGTTCACGCTTCATTCTCCAGCCGCCTTCTCGGGGGCCACGAGAATCGCCTTGGCGTCTGGAGGGACGGCAGTTGATATCGAAGGAATACGACTTGGCAGCGAGTTGCTGCAGTGCCAAATTGGGACTACAAAACTGGACGGGCGTATCTTGAGCGAAAACAGCGCGTCGTGTGTGGCACCGGCACACATCCCGGCTGCGGTACCTCTGCGGCTTTCGAGGAACCACCGCGACTTTGCCCTTGGCGCTGGAAATTTGACGTACCATGATCTCAACGAGGCAGAATTCACCCTCCCTCCGGTCGGGCAGGTTTTTGGAGGCCAGTCTGTTTATTTGTACCTTGAGGGACCTATCTTGCACGACCGTTTGCCCATGTGCCTCTTTGGCGACAGCTTGGAGGAACAGTCCGTTTCTACTGATGCTTTTAGCCCCCATGGGGGCGAAATTCTTCACTGTCTGTCCCCGCCATTGACAGCAGGGTTTGCGGCGCTGGAGCTTGCATTCGACTTCTTCCAGTTCACTGCGACCGGTTCGCAGTTTATGTTTCAGTCGCCGCCGACAGTCGACCTGCTGCAGCCCGTTTCTATTCTCAGCGAGGGCGGGACGGTTGTTTACATTCGCGGTCTGAACTTTATTGGCTTCACCGAGTGCAATTTCAACGAAGAGGTTTTCGGGAGAGTTGTATTTATTTCTTCGACGCTGATCATTTGCGAAGCTCCGGCAACAGGCACGGGGGAGGTGTCGCTGGAGATTCGGACGGAGAGCTCGGCCGTTCTTCTGAACCAGATGATGGTCTCTGTTGCGGGCGTCCCGCTCGAAGGACTGTCTGGAACCCAAGGCACTGTACAAGGAGGCATCTTCGTATCTGTGTACGGGAATTTCTTGGAAAACCAGCAAACGACGTGCAAGTTCGGCACCGTCGGCCCGATCTCGAGCAGGCAAGTAGGGGCAGACTATATCTCATGCCTGTCACCAGCCCATGCGCCGGCAACTGTCCCCGTGGAGGTCTCGATCAACAGATATGACTACAGCCTGGACGGTCTTGCATTTCAGTATCTTGAAAGCTTTGACATTCTCGTTAGCGATGTGGTTCACCCCATGACGTCCGGGGGTCTCATCTATGTGACTTCAGACGAGCACATAGGATTTGATTCCCTGAGTTGCTCGATTGATGAGACCCATGTGCACACAGAAATTGATGGAACGGGCGTGAAGTGCATGACCCCTTCAGTTGCTTCGGGCTTCGCCTCCCTCACCCTGACACACGAGACCATCAAAGTGGCCGATGGAGGGTCTATCCAATTTGTCGTCCCAGCTCGAATTCTCGACTTGTTTCCTGACGTCGTGACTACTGGGGGGGGTACCGTGGTCTCCGTGCCTGGTCAGAACCTTGTTGATCTGGACGGGGTCTTCTTCAACTTCGGGGGGTCCCTGGTGTCCATGCACCCGATCTCGTCAGCGCTGGGCCTCTGCGAGGTTCCGGCACAAAATGAGGGCTCGGTCCCGGTCTCTGTGCAGCAGAGTTCCAATATGGCTTCCTCCCCCTCCGATGCAAGTATCGGCTACGTCTACGGAGCAGAAACCTACGGAGTGAGCCCGTCTTCTGGGCTTGCTTCAGGCGGCGCCGTGGTGAGCCATTCGGTGAGCCCTGGAAGTGGCTTTGAGCCCTTGCATGGAACGATGGGCACTTTGACGTACGTGTCCTGTCGCTGGCTTTCTTTGGAAGCCCTTGAATGTGTGGCTCCAGCACATGCTCCTGGTATCATTCCTGCCTCTGCCATGCTCGACGGGAATCGAGCGGCCGGCGGAGTGGCTTTCCGATTCGTGCGCGAAGGGGGGGCTTCTGTGGTAGCCCCGGACAACGCGCCGGCAACCGGGGGTGAGGTGGTTTCTGTTGTGGGAAGCGAACTGGACAGTGCTTATGGATGTATGTTCGGTTCTGCCGTAGGAACGCTGGACATTGTGAATTCACAACACATTCTCTGCGGAGTGCCGAGCCTTTCGGGGGGCTTTCACGAACTGACAATCTTGCACAGCAGGACTGAAACCCTGCCAGGATCGCTAGATTTCCTAATTACCTCCCACAGTTTTGTGGCCGCAGCCTTGCCCAACGCTGGACCTTACTTTGGAGGAACTCCTGTGGCTGTTGTAGGGTCTGAATTCCTCGAGGGTGGTCACGAATGCATTTTTGGGGACATGTCCTCCCCTCCCTCGCACTATGTGTCGTCTTCTCTCGTCATGTGCGTTTCTCCTCCTTACACGGGCTCCCATTTCTTCAGCAAGGCCGCGGTTGACTTTGCGCTTGGCCCGGCAGGGGCTCCCCGTGAGCAGTATGGCGGAACTTTTTCATACTTCCAGCAGCCCGAGGTCACCGCCTTTCAACCTGTGTCCGGACTCTCTGATGGGGGGTCTACCATTACCCTTGCAGGATCAAATTTCACAGATTCGCCTGACTTATCATGCAAGTTTGGAACCATCTCCGGAACGAGTGCAGTTTTTTATGATGACAGCGAAATAGTTTGCCGGGCTCCAGCTCATGCCCCGTCGACCTACAACGCCTCGACGGGGGTCTGTGCCAACCCGGCCACCGGCTCGTGCCATGTCGTTCCCCTTGAGGTGACTATGAACGACAGGGACTACACTTTCTTCAACCACACGTTCAATTACCTCCCCACTGAAGCTGACTCTGGCTCTGGCGGAGGAGGTGGTGGGGGCGGGGGTGGGGACGGGGGCACCGGGTCCTCGGGCACGCAGATTGAGGGTATAAGCATCCAAGGAGTGCCCGTGACAGGGAGTACGATCCTGTACATCGTTGGACAGAACATTCAACCCCTCGGGATCGGCTGCAAATTTTCCACAACGCAGACTCCTGCTACGGTTCTTAGCAGCGAAGAGGTGCTGTGCCCGACACCTCCTCTCGAAGCTGGCTTCGCGGCCTTCGAACTCATCCTATTCGGTGATCTCCTCACACAGACAAACTTGCAAGTTTTATTCTACACAAGGCCCAAGGTAGAGCGAGCCCTCCCGGGAATCATCAGCGATGCGGGAAGCACCCTTGTCTCTGTTTACGGAGAAGATTTCGCGGACGGTAATTCGTTCCCTCAGGGCACTCAGATTACGAAGACGTACTGCATGTTGGGAGCCCTGAAGCCTTCTGAAGCCCATTTTGTTTCTTCTTCAATGATTGTATGCGAGGCCCTCGGTCAGTACCCCACCTTCCTTGGCATGCATGTGAGTTCAAATGGAATCGACTGGAGCAACGACGAGGTCTACGTCGAGTTAGAAGAAATGCCAGAACTTTCTGCAATTTCACCGTTCATTGGGCAAGAGTTCGGGGGGGAAGCAGTCATGCTTTACGTCCGTGGCGTTTCCGAGAGGCGGGAGGTGGTGGTGTCCGTTGGCACCATCAAAGGAATACACATCAGGTCTATTGACGAGCATGCGGTGCACATTATGATGCCGAGCCACGCTCCTCGAACTGTGCCAGTGTTACTAGGTTCAAATTTCAACGACGTGGGCATCTATGGACTCACTTACCAGTTCATGGAAACACCCTCACTGGATTTCTTCATCCCAGAAAGGAGCACGGTCCATGGAGGGGTCCAGGTCCAAGTGCAAGGCTCCTATTTCAGCCAGAGCCTCTCGCACACGTGCCTGTTTAGCGAATCTGCCTCCCCGTCCACCGTCATGTCTCAGACCTCTTTATTCTGCATCACAGCTGAAATGAGCCCAGGATTTCATTCGTTCCGAATTGCTCGAGCAGAACCTGGCCCGCTGCAACTGGAAACGGTCATCCCCCCCGAATCGCTGGCCATAGATAACGAAAAGGTCAGTTACCTTGGCGGATCTGTCCTCGCGGTGTCGGGGATGTTCTTCCGGCCGGGGAACCTGTGCTATTTTGGCTTGAGTGCCAGAAGGTCCTTGTTTGTCTCTTCGGCTCTGGTGAAATGCGAGACTCCGGAATCTGTGTACTCGAACCTGAACCTTGATGTGACTCCTGAATTTCAAGTTCAGGCGGCTACCGTGTCGCTAAATTTGCACATGGTGGAAACAACGTACATCGCCTCCGTGTACCCGCACGAAGCACTTCATGCAGGCGGGCAGAAGATCACGGTTAATCAGGTCCTGTCGTCGGGCGACTCCCAGGGCCTGCAGATTGGGACCATTGGTCCTCTGGCCGTACAGAGGGTTTCCGAGTTTTCGGTGGAATGCGTGTCGCCTGCTCATGCCTCCGGCGCAGTTCCTGTTTCAATGACCCCAAACAGTAGAGATTTTGCTGTTTCCAGGGTGAACCTGGTGTACACTTACGAGGTGAAGATCGATGCAGTGTACCCGGAAGTCGGGCCCTTGACCGGAGGGGTGACTGTGATTGTTACAGGGAGTGGATTTGCAGCCGACAGCATCACGTGTAGATTTGGCGTGCTAACCGTCCAGGGCGTGGCCAGGTCCTCAGAAGAGGTCCGCTGCATTACCCCTGCGCACCCACCTGGAACCGTCCATGTTGAAGTGAGCCTGGAGGGCTGGGGGACTTCTGGCCAAGAGGCGAAAGGCTTGGGGGCCTATACGTTCCAGGTCCTGCCGTCTGTTCGCACTATCCAGCCCTTATCAAGCCCTGCTACCGGCGGCGGGGTGATTCACGTTCTTGGTGCCGACTTCTCTTCAGATTCTCTGTGCTGGATCGGCCCCGACGCAAGCTCTGCGCACCACGTCTCTTCCGCACTGGTGGCGTGCGAGGTGGATGCTCAGCGGGAAGGGCTTGCCCAGGTCGAAATAGCGACCCGATACATTCCCAGCGGGATGCGTGCAGGACAGGCAGCCGTTTTGGAGACCTATGCTGCCATTGCAGTGACTGCGGTGACGCCGTCTGGAGGCGTGTTCGCGGGCGGAGACACAGTCAAAATCCACGGGGGTCCAATGCCTGGATATCTGCCTGACCTGAGCCTTGGATGCTGCATGGGGACGGTCGGGCCCATGTCGGCGAAGTGGGTGTCGGACTCCTCTGTCGAGTGCGTATCGCCCGCACATGTTCCTCGTAGTGTTCCGGTTGCGGTAACTGCCAATGGGCGCGACGCGCTTGCTGCAGAAGTTCATTTCGTCTACTCCGTGGGAGTCGAGGTCGACGCCGTGTATCCTGATGTGGGCCCTGTCACAGGGGGTGCCTCTGTGCTGGTGGTCGGGAGCGGCTTCACGTCCGAAAGCACTGCTTGTCGCTTTGGTATAGAGGTGACAGAAGGAACAGTCCTGGATCACGGTAGCTTCCTTTGCAATTTACCTGCTGTCTCAAGTGGCCATATCCCGCTCAGCGTAGAAAGCAGCCACGGCCGGACGCTGAACATGGCTGGCGCTGTCGACTTTGCCGTCGAGTCACACTCTTCTATCCATTTGGTGTTTCCCAGCCCAACCATTAGCGGGTACAGTGAACCTTCCTCTCTTCAGGGAATTAATTTTGGCAGGAGCTCCTTATGCTTTGTTGGGGAAGATACTGCTGAGCGGCACCTCGTTTCGAGCGCCCTGATGAAGTGTGTCTTCCCTAATGTCTTGTCCGACGCCTTGCTGGTCAGTGTTGGCCTTCAGCATAGCACCTTGTCTGATTCCATCTCGGTACCTCTCGGAAAAAGTACGGCGGCGCTGGCGATCGTGCCTGCCACCGGGCCGGCTGAAGGTGGCTCTGAGGTTCTCGCGTCAGGATACGGTTTTATCCAGGATGAAGCCCTCTCGTGCAAATTTGGCACTATCGGGCCTGTTGCCGGCAGGTACAGCAGCTTCGAAAATATGCACTGTATTACCCCGGGGCACATATCTGGAGTGGTACCATTCACTATTTCCGCCAACAGAGGCCAGTTTTTTTCCGAAGGCTTGTTTTTTGAGTTCCAGGAGAATCTGGCAGTTACTGGAGTGGTTCCTCGCAGTGGCCTCGACATGGGCAGCACTCCGGTCTTTGTGATGGGAACAAATTTCGTGAACAGTATTTCCTTGTCATGCGTTTTCGGAAAGGAGATAGTGCAAGCCACCTTCTTGACGTCGACAAGTCTCATGTGCGTCAGCCCGCCGCAGCCTGTGTCGAACGTCTTTCTTGAAGTCAGCAACAACGGGGAGGACTTTACGTCAGACAGGTTCATTTTTGGCTACGAAATTTGCCCCCCGGGAAGCTATTGTCCCGACGGCGAGATCTTGTCTTGTCCCAGAGGAACGTATTGCCCCGGGACGGGAAACCACAATTTCACCACGTGCCCCCCAGGCTTGTACCAGCCTTACACGGGGCAAGAGAATTGCATCCCGTCTCCTGTTGGCTTTATTGCTCCGGATTTTGGTATGGAGATTGTCCGCCCGTGTCCCAGAGGAGCCGTATGCGACATCACTGGTCTGGTTTCATGGGAGAAACAGTGTCCACCGGGGCACTTCTGCCTCGAGGGGACAAGGACTACGAACTTTACTGATTTCACGGTGGCTGAAAGACCGCTCCCTTGCCCTTTTGGGTACTATTGCGGTCCGGGCGTCGTAGCAGATCAGACCATCGCGAACAATTTCTCTACCCCCCAGCCGTGCCATCCGGGGTACCTATGCGAGCCCGGTAGTGTCACGCCACAGGGCAGCGGACCTTGCCCTCCCGGGCATTATTGCCCCCCTGGCGAGATGCTGCCATGCCCTCCGAGAACCTTCTGCTCGGATGTTGCAAACACCGAACCTCGCCCGTGTCAGCCTGGGAGCTACAACCAAGAGTATGGTCAATCAAAGTGCAAGGAAAGCCCTGTAGGGACTATATCTCCCGGATTCGCCCGTCTTCTGCCGGAAAAATGCCCTCCAGGCTTCGTCTGCGATGAGCCGGGACTGTCTCTGCCCATGAAGCGATGCCCGAGGGGGCACTTTTGCCTGGGCAACGCTGTTACGACAGATCCCTTGGCGGGGCTGGATGAGCCGAAAATCAAGCGACTGTCACCGATCTTCCTTGACCCGGATCTCTTTCGCCCAAAACCGTGCCTGCCCTCCACGTTTTGCATGGAAGGTGTTTTGTCAAACGTAACGAGGCAAGGGGACTTCAACTTCCCCCAGCTCTGCAAAGAAGGCTCCTATTGTGAGTGGGGCACCTCAGACAAGACCTCGGAGAGCCAGGGCACAGACATTTCTAACGCTATGCTTCCTTGTCCGTCGGGCCATTACTGTCCAGAGGGGACATACATCCCCATTCCGTCGCCAAGAGGGTCATTTGCGAGAGGTACGGGCAACTCGCAGCCGGCGTTGTGCCTGCCGGGCTCTTATACCCACTACGAGGGATTTGAAGTCTGCCTCGCCAGCCCAGCAGGCTTCGAAGCTCAACGTGATGGCACCTTCAAGCCGAGCATTTGCGGCCCAGGAACGTACAGGTCCTTGAGGGACTCTATCACGTGCAAGAACTGCCCCATGGGTACCTGGAGCCCCTTTACTGGCCTCACGGAGCAATCCTTGTGTGTGCCGTGCAACCCTGGCATAGTCTGTGGTGTGGAAGGGATGCAAAACAATAAGCCTTTCGGGGACAATGTTGCCCAGGTCACGAACGACAACATCAAGTTGTGCGAAAGCGGAGATCCAGACTGCTACTTGGTCGAACTCCAGCAGCTCGGAAAAGCCACTCTCTGCCCTGAAGGTTACGTGTGTGACGCAAGAACTTCTGTGGCTACCCAAAAATGCCCGGACGGTTTTTTCTGTGGATATGGCACAACAGCAGAGTCACAGTTCATGAACCCTTGCCCACCAGGGTACTACTGCCCGGAAGGCTCCGCTGCTTCTTCACGTTTCCAGTTTCCCTGTCTCCGGTGCCATTTCTGCGAGCTGGGCACCGGGGTCATCCTCCCCAGATGCCCCGAGGGCACTGAATCAGAGGCTCTGTCGAACAATATTGATCAGTGTACTGCAGACGGTATCACATTTTGGCAGATTCAACCTCTCAGAAACGAGCTAATCGATCTCACTGTCTCAAAGTCTCAGAGTGCCACTGATGAAGAAGCACTTGAAGGCGAAGAAACTGAAACATCGAGCGCGCGGAAGCTGCAGCAGGCTGGTGGCGCCTTCGGGAGTCTTTTAGGTCTGTGCGGCGAGATCGCTTTAGACGCCGAGAGCAACTCTACGAGTCAGGACAGCAATGTGGACCCGTTCCAGCATCTTGCCGGCTGTAAAGCGGAAGGATTCGAAATCCTCAACCCTCAGCTTGTCTACACGGTCAATGAGACTGGGGGGAACAGTGTTGCAGTTGATGCGGAGGGCAGGCCCCTTATCAAGTACACTCTCCCAAGGTACTACACGGCCCGCTTGACTTTTGATTTCCGCAACATCAGCGCAGACATCTCGTACGGCGAACACTTTGAGGTAAGCATATTCTCCGGAGACCGGAAGGTCGACAAAACTTTGTGCGAAGTCGGAACTCCCGAGCACAAAAGAGTTCCATGCGCCCCTTGGGATGAAGGGGACCTGATCAACTGGAACACAATGGGGGAAATTCAGAGCCGCCTTTACGAAGACAAATGTCCTCCCTCGACCGAAAGCACGGAGCTTCCTTTTTGGTTTGTCCAGAGGAAAGAGCGCCTGTCCGACGGGGAAAAGGTCGACAAGCACAACATCATGGAGCTGAGCGTTCTCGCCCTCGAAGATATCACCTTCCGTGTCGAGGTCAGGATGCTTCATGGACTTTATCAGCTCCAGACGAGGTCGGGCTTCCTGGATACACTTTGCATCGACGCCATTGGCCCCGAGAGGGCGTCCACTGTCCCAGATCAGCAATTTTCTGTCGTCATGCGCCGGAACGACGATTTGATGCTTCCGCTAAATGTTCCGCAGTGGGAAACTGTTCACCGCTCAATTCAGCTGGGGTACGCCACTTGCACGGACGATAATCTTCACCCCAGCTGTAGGCAAAACGCGCACAACATGCTGATAAGCTACAATGCATCTCGGTCCTCAGAGGGGAGCCCGCTAATGCACGCACAAGGCAGCCCAGAGATTGTGGAGCAACTTTCAGAGAACGCCGCTCGCCGCGCCCTTCTTCAGCGCCAGTATCAACGCTCCTACCGGAACATGCAGAGCTCTTCCCGCGCAACGAGGCGACTCATGAGCATGATTGAGGAAGGCTCGTCTGGCATGTCGCGCAGACTAATGGCGAGCGATGATACGAGTGGCGCTTCAGGCCCAGTTGATATTTCAACGCTAACGGAAGCTGAACTTGAGGCGCTTTTGGTGCCGGACGTCACCGAAATGCAAGAAGATATGCTACAGGATGCCACTATCTACTGGAAGTCGGAGCGCTCTATTTTGGCCATGACTTATCTGCCCTACCTGTCTGCGTGTCGCGGATTTGACTCTTACATGCACTTTTCCCAACTCATTGAAACGCCATTCATGAGCAGTGAGTCCGGCAACTACGGGAAATGTAGTTTCGTTGACCCAGAAGAGACCATCTTTGTGAGTCAGTGGGCCCCTCAAGCCCCACCTCCCGACTCAGACGAATGCGAGCTCTCTTTCACATGCTTCTACGAGGAAAACATTCAAGAGGCGGCTGCTGTCACGCGGTGGTACGAATTGGAGGGAGACACTGTTTTCTACCTCAGCACAGACCCGGAGGATATGGACCAAGTCTACGAAGCTAGTATTATGGCCACAGACGACTCTGAGCCGCCTTTAGACACCTCGAGGTACGACAACCTCATCACAACTCAGGAAATGATCGCGGTTTCTATGGGTCCTGCTGACGATGGTATCCAAGTTCAGAAGAATACAGTCCCAAAGAAGCTGGATTTCACCGTTGAATACTTTCAGAGGTCCAAAATGGACAAGCGGATCATCACGGCTGCGATTGGGTTCGACGAGTACCTCCCAGCCAAGAAGCACGACGGGGAATACACCCTATCATTCACACTGACGGCGCTGAATTTCTTCAATCTGCTGAACGCCTTTGCTTTCAACAATCTGTTCTACTTGATGCTCTTCGTGGGGATTGGAGGCTTCGCGGTGGCCATTACAGTCATTTTCTGGCTATTCAATCGCATTTTCACTAGACTGAGGTTCCCACCGAAATTCAGATTCCTGCCATACCTCAGGATCATTACGACCCCTCCGCTGGTGGGGACGTGCCTTGCCATGATTCCGTTCCTGATTGGGCAGCGGACTATCCGCGCCATGATCGTGAGCACGGCCTTCTTTGATGCGCTTCCTACTGACCTAGATAACCTCGGCAAGACCATAACAGACGACGAACTAACGAAGGGGCAGAACGGCCGCATGGCGGTCTGTTTCATGATTGTTTCCCTATTCATGCTGTGGAGCTGCAGCAGAATCATGATCCCTAAAAGGAACGCCGTTCTTGAAATCGGAGAAGACGAAGATGAGGAGGTCTTTTCTCAGGAGGAGTGGAAGCGTAGCCACTTCATCATCGCGAACTTGGCCATCAACGCTGTCAATGTGGCACTGATCGAATTTTCTTTCACAGCGATGTACGGACAGATATTCTTCGTCTGCTTCCTGCTGATGAAAGTGCTTCACATTATAATCGAAATGATGCAGGAATCGTTCCTGAAGGAGGCCCTTTTGTGCACCCCCGCGTCAGTGTGTCTGAGCATGACTGCCGGTTTGGTGACCATCGCCGCGGATGACTTTACAGACTTCACCCTTGGGTTTTTCCTGGAGCTGTTCATTGGTCTGGGGGAGTACGTTTTTTTGGACAGCGGGATTGCGTTTGTGTCTGCACAGTGGCCGAAGCTGACCAATGCTATTTCTCAGATGGTCATGAAACGCCGTGGGGCGGGAGAAATAGTGCAACTGGAGGCAGAAGAAGAAGAAAGCTCCCTTGAGGACCTTATGGGCTTCCTGACAGGCTACGGGGTCTCGACTTCGTCACTCATATTGACGCCCTTCTTCTTGTATTTCTACTTTGACTTCAATCCGCAGCTCCAGCTCTCCTTCCTCTTCGGAATCAGACAGAAGGACTTGCTCATTTACCTACTTTTTGCCGGAGTCATTGTATTATTCCAATTCATCATGGATGTGATCCTGTTTAATACGCAGGAACTGTTCCACGGGTGGAAAGTCTACGAATACATGAAGTATGCCCGGTACCGTTTTAACAACCGGTCAGCGCGATGGAAAGGGATGGAACTGCACTTCGATGAGAGCATTTCTGCCGAGCTAAGAACAGTGGACCAGATGTGCTTCAGTTCTCAGTTCTACTTCCTTCTCGGCCTGGGCGGGGCTGGGTCCTTCCTCTTCGTCTTGAGCATTGAAATGATGCTTCGTGTAAACTACAACATGTTCAAGGACCCATGCTTCCTGTTGCTCATCGGTATTGTCACAGGTGGCTGCATTCTCGTCCAAAACCTGTCTTTGTTTGTAGCAGATGTCACTGGAGTTTGGAAGGTGACAGGCACTCGTGGGTTTGGTGACAATATTGTCCCTGAAACTGAAGACCTTCCCTTCGACATTAATGTGTTCCGCGAAGGCACCGATCGCGACTCGTCTAGACGGGAGGGGTTGGGCGGGGAATTTTCTCTTGACGACATCACAAGCGACTCTTTCAGGCATAAATTTTTGGAACATAATCGCACGTGGGTGCTCGATCAGTTGTCCAACATGCTCACCCCCAGGACGGCCAAGAGGCTGCAGCGAACGATACGGAGTGGGGGGAAGTTCCGCGGAGGAGGGCTCTCCGACGACGACAGCGACGAAGGTGAGCCTGTTGAGTTCGGGCAGATCGATTTGTCCTTCTCCAGCACGCACATAATCCGGTCCTGGCTTGCTCAAGCCAGGCAGCGCGCGCCGGGGAGGTTCAAGAGATACTTGAGTCAGCTTTCTGAGTCTGGGTCTTCTGAATCTGAGGCTGAGCACGCCAAGTTCCCGCCTGTGCGCGTTTCTCCGTTTGCGCGGTCTTTGGTTAGCGGTTGGCTCCAGACGGCTCGTCAAAATCTCAGGAGTGGCGGGCAAAGGCGCATGCTATCGGACAGTTCAGACGATTCAGCCACGAGCGGGTCCAGCAGTGACGAGGAAGGGCTAAGGAAACGATTTGGGGACGTCAGGGTAAGGCCCAAGTCGCGCTCTATCCTGAATACATGGCTCCAGAGAGCGCGCACGACAATGGGGTCGTCCACCAAGCACCAAGAATTGCTGTCATCGTCCGGGTCATCGGAATCAGATGATTCCGACCTTGACGGCGCCAGATGGGGGAAGGCGATTATCAAGCCGGCCTCTTCTAGTATTCTTCGAAAGTGGCTTGAGGCGGCGCGAGTTAAGGGGCCCCGCCCGGGTGCGAGAGGTGACCGACTCCAGACGAGCCGAAGCAGCTACATTTCTTCCGACAGTGAGTCCTCGGACGACGACTTCCTACCAAAATCAGAGCAAAGGTTGCCTCATCCAGCGCTCAAACCAAACTCCCTCCGAGTCTTGCGCTGGTGGCTGCAGAAGGTGAGAGAACAATAGGGAGATGGAATTCTCTTCCTCTGTCTCTATCTGTACGATATGCTGTGAACCGCCTTGCATTGTGCGGTCAGCAACTCATATATATAGTAAGTATAGCGCATTTTCCCCGCTGCCACCTCCTACGCAGGAGCGAAGCCGGGAGATTTATTAATACACACACATTCATATTTAAAAGGGGGGTGGATAGTCACCGGGCGGAAAGTGCAGGCAGCGAAGCGACTTCTCCAGAAGAACGGCATGGCCCCAGCCCAAAGATCGGTAGAGTGCCTCCCTCTTGGAGTATATTTTTTCATCCTTTTTACCCTTCGACAGGGCTCCAGAAAGAATTTTGATGGCGCATCCCAACCTACCCTCCATGGCCTCTTTTTCAGCATGGATCAGGGGGAACTCGGAGCTGGTCACCGACCACCGTGCAAGGCCCGTGTATGTGTCCCGGAATTCCTTCTGAAGGACACCTCTGGCTTCCTCCCCATCGGCAGCTTTGATCAACTTCAGCAGCGCGATGCACTTGTTTTCGAGAGCGTCAAGGAGCGCTGCCTTCTCGTCACTCTTGTCTTTTTTCTCCTTCTTTAATTCCCCATCCAACGCAGTCTTCCGGGCGAAATATGTAGCGAGGTTTTCGATGTCGATAGTTTCAACGATTTTCTGGGCTGCTGATACTATGTCCTGGTTCAGATGAGAGCGGACGTTGGCTTTTGAGGCCACGAGGCCTTTTAGGACGGCTTTGAGAAGAGGAACGTGCCCAGGGTACTCGCTCTGCAAAATTTCTGCAAAAGCATCGAAGGTGTTTGAGCTCTCCTCGCACTCGACCTTCAGCTTCTCGAAGCATGATATTTTGGAATCACGAACATCCTCAACGAGCTTCTTCGCGAGGTCGTCCGTGCTTTTCACGTCCTCCGTACCTGCGAGCGACTTCTCTTCGGCCTTGTTAGGGAGCGGAGGTACAGAATACGAAAGTTCTATCTTCACAGGCGAGTCCTTCGACAGAGACAACTTTCCTGTAAGTGTAGTCCCAGGAACGGCCAGTGCAGGCAGCTGCTTGGATAGTGGACCGATAAAGAGTGGAACAGTGATTCCAGGACCGAGAACAAGCGCATCCTTCATGGAGTTCCTCTTCAAAAGTGCAGCAGACAATGTGCGATGGACTGGAACTGGGATGGACTCAATGGAGTGCTGCAAGAGTAACACTTGCTGCTTGAACTTCCCCAGAACTGAGATGTCGTCGTGCCGGAAGCAAACCATGATAACGTAGCTACCCTTCTGGAGAGACACTTGCTCCGGATACGCGTCACTCCACGACAGTAGCCTCTTGTGTGTGTCTGCTACCATGCAAAGTTGGCCTTCGAGCTGGCTGTCATAGATTGAGTCATTCGTCGGCAGAACTGGCTTGACCTTCGCTGCTTCAGAGAGAGAGAATTTGTACTCCAGAAGGAGCTTGCACGTCATTCTCCCGTCCGGCAGGGCGTCGCGGGGGTCTTTCTCGGGTTCAAGATGAGCCTTGTGAGGGCGCAGACCAACGCTGAGGTGCGTCAGACTGGCGGAGGGCAACAACTTTTCTGGCCTGTGGCGAGCTTCGACATCAATGCGCGAGTGCCCAACGCAACCGTCTACATGAACACCCTTGTCCGCCCCACGAGCGCTGATCCCGTGGAATACAATCTTGGATGCGACCGAACATGTCCCCAGGCTCAACCAGAACTGAGATACGACAATTTCAAGGCAGGTGTGGTCCTGTACGGAGAATGTCATCTTCTGAACTGCATGTTCATCCATTGTCACGGTGCTCCTGAATTCCATCTCCTTGTGGTGCTTTTGGGGTGCGACTTGCGAGGCCCTGATCATGAATATTTTCGGATTCGTAACGGGCCCTTCGCACGTCAAGGTGAGCTCTGCCCAGGACGCACCTTCAGGGGTCTGGACAAAATGGCGCTCAATTCTCCCAGGGGTGAAAGCACTGCTCTCAAAAGAAATTTCAGAGATTCCGGCAGGCATCGTCTGCGGCACAACCACAGTCACCGGCACGCGGAACAAAGGGCCACGCCACTCGTGGCGCATGTCGTATCCATGCACCTCTTCATAGTGTAGACCGACCTCGAGCCCCTCTGTATCCACGAGGATATTGAACCCTCGGCCGCCATGAGTTACGAGTATCTGCTCAGGACACGAGACCCAGCTTGCACTGCTTTTCAGGGCCACGTGGTCCTCGATCGTCACTCGCGCGTCGAGAACACCAGCGTCCTCGTGTACCTGAGGAATGATAGTGCATCGGAACTCTTTCGTGGGCTCGGGCCCGAACTCCCCTCTCATGTATATGCCTCTGCCCTTCTGCAGTCTCTGGTTGCCCGTTCCACAGACCTCGACAGAATACCACGCGTTCGGAATCCCGAGTTCCAAGCTCCTTTCCAGGTATTCCAAGGCCTTGTCGACTTGTAGGAGCCCCCTGCCGCTGGTGAGAACAGAATCGGAAGTGTCCCCAATTGGCACGGCGGTGTTTTCGCACGCCCTCCGGATCACCTCAGGGGGAATTGGCGACACACCCCTCGCTTTCAAACAGGACACGAGGATGGCCCAGGCTCCACAGGCGTTCGGGCTCGCCATGGAGGTACCATTCATCAGGGTGCGCCCTTCACGAGTCCACGTAGGCACGGGCGCTATGGCCCCCCCCGGTGCCGAAAATGCCACCCCGATAGCGCCGTCGGTGCAAGGCCCCCGGCTACTCCACGTATACTGCAGGCCCTCTGCGGGAGGTTCTCGGATACTGTGCGCTGCAGCAGCCATTGAGGGCGACACGTAAGCGCCGATGCCCAGGATTGCAGTGCTGGACCCACCTGGAGCTCCCACTGTGGTCAAAGCAGGCCCAGAGTTCCCGGCACTTGAGATGAAGGCGATGTTGTGCTTCCAGACCACCTCTTCCGCAAGGGAGACGAAGCGCCCCGCGTTAACCTCGTGCACTGGCTCACCGTAGCTCATGTTGATGACATCAACCTTGTGCCGGATCACCGCTGCCAAGGCTCGGGCCAGACCCGTACCCGTCTCCATTGATCCGAGACGAGAGTCTCCAATCTTGCAGCTGACAATCTGCGCCCCTGGGGCGACCCCGTTAAGCTCGGGCTGGTCGGGATGAAAACTCGCAGCGATACCCGCAACGTGCGTCCCATGCGGACTGCAGTCCGTCACGATGCTCAAAATGTCCCCGTCGTCGTAGAAGTTAGCACAGAATGTGCAACTGTCCTTGTCTCCAAAGTGCGACCATTGACGCTCAGCCGAAAAGTCTGTCATGGGAGAGCAGTCCTCCAGAAGGCCTTTTGTGCTCGGTGACGTCGTGGAGTCGGAACCGCCCGAGGCTGCCGGCGCCGTGACCTGGGACAGTGCCTGGCCAACCTCTTGTTGCAGAGCTGTCAAGCTGCTCTCTGCGAACGTGGATGCAGTTTCAACCTGCCCGTCCGCGGGCTCTGCCTGGGACCCTCCCTTTTCCGCCAGCCGCGCCCGGGCTTCATCCTGTTGCTCTTGCTCTTGCATCTCTGTCCAGAATTCCTGGCCTCCTTGGACCTCCCGGGTGTCGAAGGCCGCTCGCCAGCAACCGCCATCGTGCCATGACACGCAGTCAATTAGCGGGCCAGGGTCTTCTGCCTCAGCAATCTGTTTCAGAACTGCAAGTCGCGTCTCGAGCTCCTGCTTCCACTTCTTCCACTCCATGTGGGCTACCTCGCCCTTGGGGGCTTGGCTCTTAGAGTGCTTTCCGAGAGCGTCGGCGGCAGCGGTCAGAGCCGCTCGGTGGCAAACCATGAAGCTCTTCCGGCGCTCACTCTTGAGGCGTTTCTCAAGGCGCTTCGGCATCAGGTCGAAAAGGCGCTTTGAGGCGTAGCGCCACGCATTTTTCGGATTGGTCCAGGCCGGGTTCGTCATGAGAACCCGTCCCCGGTCACCAACCAGACGAACAGCGCCGTTGGCAAGGACCGAGATCCTCTCTGCAGGGAGGGCGGACATTTTAACATCTCCAGAGCCAGTGCAGTCGATAACATCGAGAACCTTCGGGGCCCCGGAAGACGTGACAGCGAGACCAGCAGCCGCCGGATCTACCCCAGAGTCAAACACTGCAATCACGGCGCCCCGCCCGTCGGCTGTTGGCCCGGCCCTGCCAACGCTTGCCCTGCTTAGCCACCGAGACACCAGGATCGCAGAGGGGCCAGGAGGAGGAGGGGGAGAGAAGGACGGGGTTGGGAAGGGGGTGGGGGTGGACGGGATGCGAGAGAGCGCGAGGCGGGCCTGAGAGGGAGCTCTCACCTAGCCCTCAGGCGGAGGGCACCGACCTCCTCTTTCGGCATCGCTCCTGAGAGGTGGTCCTGGGCCATCGCAGGCCTGGCCCCTCCAGCCTCCTGCCCGAGCGCGCTGCCCGGCGAGCGCAGCCCGGGCGACAGGAGCCCCGGCGGCGTCCGCGGGGCTCCCCCGGCGGGGTCCCCGCCGAACATGCCCCCCCCCCT
>Ga0163179_10001319_pt1 | contig 17675 bp, 14 predicted proteins | sample AtlANTMetagenome_FD_109643 | JGI IMG/M metagenome (GOLD analysis project Ga0163179, IMG submission 109643) | Marine eukaryotic phytoplankton communities from the Atlantic Ocean - Atlantic ANT 2 Metagenome | ecosystem: Environmental > Aquatic > Marine > Oceanic | place: North Atlantic Ocean... | reverse complement strand
TCCTTGGGCGCAGTCTTGGCCTTTTCTACCTTGGGCAAAAGAGCTTTCGCGGCATCGTGTTTGTCCGCTCGAATCAAAGCCCAGGCCAGCACAAAGGCGTGGTCACTGGCCGATGGGCCTTTGAGTGATTTCGCGTCCACCTGTTCGAGGAGTTGGGTGGCTTTATCAAATTCGCGCTCGGTCAGCGCTTCTCGCAATTCGTCGGAAATCGGAAACGCGGGACCTGGAAGGCCCGGAGAAAGCAGGACTAAGGCGTCTTCTTGGGCGTGAGTAGCGGAAGGGTGGGCGGCACTGATCGCTATACCCAGAAGGGTTGCGCGAATAAAATTGAGCACTTGGCAGGGTCCTGACAGCAGGGGGATGGCAATAGAACTTAGCATTGAGTATCCCAATCGGGGCATGGAGGAAGAATGCTTTTTTGGCTAATCGGCGTAACGATGGCACAAGACGGGCTTTTGAGGGAAGAGTTCAAACATCCGTTTGGGTCCCGGGCGCCCGTAGTTGAAACCCTGAACGGCCTGATGCAATCCGACTGGGATATCCAGCATTACGACATCGAAGTGTCGTTCGATGTTCGCAACTCCACGCTCGTGAAGGGTGTGTCCCGTATTCGGGCCAAAGCACGCAGAGACAATCCGGGCGGTTTGTTGCTCCACAGTAATGGACCGAAGATTGATACAATGCTTGTGGAGGGGGCCTCGGCCGAGTTTGCCATTGCAGGGCAAGAGGTGTGGGTCACCATGCCGGAGACGGTGTCCGGCGATGAGCGCACAGTTGAGGTTGCCTATGAGTCTTCACTTGGAGAAGGCCAAGGGCTCGGTGTGCACTGGGATGGCGAGACACTGTTTAGCTTCCATGAGCCGCAGGGTGCACGGTTGTGGCTCGTGACCTTTGACGACCCGGCAGACAAGGCAACCTTGGATTGGCATATTCAAGTCGATAGCGATCTCGTGGTTGCGGCGAACGGTGAGTTGTTGACCGTGGAGGAAAACGGGGAAGGACAGTCGGTTTGGCATTTTCGATTCGATGAGTTGATCCCGACCTATCTGATGGTTGTGCACGCCTCGGATTATGAGGTTCTCGAAGATGAAACCGTGGACGGGAAGCCCATACGTCACCACATCCACCCGGGTACAACCAACCAAGCCTGGCGGGTCTTCGAGCGGACACCAGAGATATTGGAATTGTTTTCATCCCAGTTCGGGGACTACCCTTGGGCCTCCTATGGGCACGCCATTGCGCCGTTCGGAGGCGCCATGGAGCACACGACGATGACGACCTTCGGGGATGGCTTGCTGGGGAGTAGCTACGGTGAATTGGTGAACGCCCATGAGGTCGCACATCATTGGTTTGGGGACTACGTCACCCTGGCGGATTGGCCTGAGATTTGGCTCAATGAAGGCTTTGCTTCGTACGGTGAAGTGCTTTGGTACGAGATTGACAACGGTGAGATCGGGCGCCGACGATACGTGGATTCGCAAGTGGAGAGCTACTTCAACTGGCAGCAGTATGAAGGGGTGTCTTCGGTCTACGACCCCAACTACATGTTTGGTGGGGCGGTGTATGACAAGGGCTCGATCGTGCTCGATATGCTGCGGACTCTGCTGGGTGATGACTTGTTCTTCGAAGGTGTTCAAAATTACGTCGATCGCTTCGCGCACAGCAATGCGACCACGTCGGATTTGGTGGACGTGCTGAATGAGACCACAGGCGAAGATTTGAACTGGTTTTTTGAGCAGTGGGTCTATTGGGCCGGTGACCCGGTCGTTGCCATGGGTGTGGAACAGCGGGAAGTTGCGGAGGGTGTTTGGCAACTCGATGTGGTGTTGACACAAGAAACAAGTGATCTCTGGACCCTGCCGGTGGTCTTGGCGTGGTCGGAAGACGGTGAGCGGGTCGAGGAGGAAGTCTGGCTTACCGAGAGAGAGCAGGTGTTCACGTTCTGTCTCAACAAATACTCCCAGTCGCATGTGTTTGACCCCGACGGGCTACTTCTGTTGGACGATTTGAAGTATCAGGATGGGGTAGAGGTTCCGGTGACCTGCGTGGAAGAAGAGGAACTTCCTGAGGAAGAAGAATTGGTAGGCGAGTATCCGCTCGGCGAGGGTGGCTCCACGCTCCAGGTGGGCGGCTGTAATGCCCTCGGGCAAGGAACGAAAACGTGTCTTGTCGCGCTACTGGCGGGTGGGCTTCTTGTCTCTCTGCGGCGCCGAGAGTCTTAGTCAGGCAGTGGGATCACGTAGATCTGCTGGAAATCACGAACGGTACCGTCTGTGCTTCCTTGGGCGCTGAGGGCAAGGTAGGAACGCCCGTCTCCGAGTGTTGCTAAATCATGGTCGCCATTGCCAACGGTTCCAGTGTCTAAACGTTGCTCAGCTCCGGTTAGGGTGACCCTGTAGATTGGGTCGAACTGCTCGTCTTCATCTGCAACCACAACCAAGGCATCACTGCTGGGGTACCAAACTGGACCGTTGCTGTTCATCACGACATTGTTTTTGAGGCGCTTTGGTGTTCCGGTGACGGAGGTGACCCAGAGGTCGAATCGTTCTGGATCTTTATGGTTGGAATAAAAAGCGATGTACTTGCCGTCTGGCGAGAAGCTGGGGCGCGTTTGCATGTGCTTCCAGCGTGTGAGCCGCTGGATCTTGGGCTTCGTGACGTCAGAAATGTAGTAAAGATTGTCTCCGACGTTGGAGTGCCCGACATAGGCGAGGGACTTTCCGTTTGGGGACCATGCCGCATAGAGTTCAGAGGCGTCACCGTCGTTGGTTAGGCGCTTCGGAGCACCCGAGATGTCTCGCACGTCGAGTAAATAGAGGTCACCCTGACCAGTTCGGGCTGAGGTGAAAACTATATGATTGCCGCTGGGACTCCATGCGGGTGCGCCGTCAGTACCACTGGCTGTAGCAACTGGCGTTCCACCCTTGAGGTGTAGATTGTAGTCCTTCCGTGCATCTGAGGCGCTGTATACGTAGTTTTGGTACGAGGCGGGACTCCAGCTCAGCTCGTGGATGACACCACTGCCTCCGCTTGTAGAAAAGCCAGAGGTCAGGGAACCACCGGAGGCTCCGGCGGGCAGTACGTTTTCAACCTGTCCAGACGCGGTGATGAGGTAGAGCTCGATGACCTTGCGATCATGGTAGTTCACCTCGTACGCAATTTTTGAACCGTCGGGAGCCCATTGTGGCGCTTGGCAGTTTCCTTCATAGCGGGGACTCAGAGGACTGACCGCGACTGTGCTAGTCAACAACAATGTGGAGGTCAGCAGTGCATACATGCGTCTATCCGAAAGATTTAGAAGGCGAAGGAAACGTTAGCGAGCATCCGGAAACTGGCCCCTGCGTAAGAAGTGGCCTGCGTACTGTAGGCGATTTCTTCCCCAGTTGCCTTAACAACCGCTGTGCTTTCAGATTCGATCTTGCCGATGGCGTATTCTCCGATCACTTTGACACCTAAGCCCAAAGCCGTGGTCCTTCCAGCGTGTCGGTAATCGATGGATAGTTCAGAAAATGGGAAGTGGGTCCTGCCGACTGCGTAGACCTTTAGGTCAGGAGGCATGCCAAGGGCCTGAGGCTCCTTACATTGATAGGGCCCCATAAATGGGTCCGCAGCATCAGCGGATTGGCAGGAGAGGCCCACACCTGGAAGGAATCCAAAGCGGTACCCCACCGACGGGCGTACCGCCAAAGGGCCGCCAAGAAGGAATTCCCGGCCCACGCGTAGACCGGCACTGTATGAAAAGGGGTCCACCACCAGCCCCTCTCCCTCGACATTGAACGAGCGGAGGGAGTAATCAAAGAGGACACCCACTATCCAGGAGTCGAAGGGTTGACTGATGGAGAGCTGTGTGTCGAATGATGGCCGAAGATTGTTGGTACGTGTGGCAAAAAGTGCGGCGGGTCCCATCGCCAGTTCGACTCGGCTAACCTGGAGCGCCGAAAGGCCGGTGGCGCCGAGTGCTTTCATCGACAGCTGTAATGACGTCTCTTCGTTGGAGCGCACAGTAACGGGCTTGCCGTTCACGGTGAAGCGGCCAGCCGGAAAAGCGAGTTTGGTGGGTAGTACTGTTCCAGAGGCCAGCTTTTGGGACAAGGCCTTCTGATATTGGGCTACCCGAGGATCGAGTATTGGGGCGGCAACTTCGATAACAATTGCGCTTTCCATCCCAGGGTAGGGGGAAACAATGCTGAGTACGCCGAAATTGCTATTTAAGAAATCCAGGAAGCGTCGAATTTCGGCTTTGCGGCTGGGTTCAGTGTTGAGTTCGAGAGCCCGTACAGCGTGTTTTTTAGAGTTGAGTGCGTCGTGTTGGAGAAAGTAGGCCTCGGCAAGAAGAGCGTGGACCTCGAAGGCGCTCCGCCCGGCGGGGGTGGATAGTGCGGCTTCTAACTCTTGGATTGCATCGGCATGCCATTGCTTCTTCATGAAATGGCGTGCCTGATTCAGGGCGTCTTCCGTTTCGGAGGCGCGAGCCGTGCTGCAGAGTAGGAGTGCGAGGCTGAGAAGGCGTGTCATTCTTCTCCCCTAGCACATTCAGGCGCGTTGGCATCCCCAAGAATTCCTGCGGTCTTTAAGAGTTCTGTAGTGTAAGGGTGGTGAGGAACTGTTCCCATTTTGTGGGCGTCAAAACGGTCCACAATTTGACCCTCAAGCATGACGACGATGCGGTCAGCGGCGTAGGCCACCATGGGCAGATCGTGTGAAATCAAAACAACGGCTGTTTGCGGGGTCCGATGCGCGACGATGAGATCGATCAGGTCCGCTTTGAGGCCCGCGTCGAGTCCTGCCGTTGGCTCGTCCGCCACGAGCAGTCGTGGTGCCGGGACGAGTACGCGAGCGAGCCCGACGCGTCTCTTTTCCCCGCCCGAAAGCTGGTGCGGTAACGCGTTCACCCGATGCGTGAGTCCCATTTGCTGGATCAAGGTTTCGCAGACGCTGTCTGGATTTGCGACACCATGAACCAGTGCCGACTCCAAGAGGTGTTCGGACACCGTCATCGCCGGATTGAGCATGGCGCTGGGGTCCTGAAAAAGGAGCTGGAATTCCGTCCGCAGACGCCGGAGGGCATTTTTCGACAGGGAGGTGATGTCTTGACCAAAAACGGTGACGCGCCCGTCCTGAAATGGAAGCAAGCCCATTGCGCAGCGAACAAGAGTGGTCTTACCTGAGCCAGATTCACCAATAATTCCTACGACCTCACCGGGAAGAATTCGTAAATCAACTTGATGTACCGCCGGGATGGCTTGAAGGCCACGACGCAACAGGCTGTTGTGCGGATAGTTTTTGGTCAGTCCTTGTACCCACAGTGCTGGCGTGGGGTGGGTGAGAGGCTTTGTCATTGGTGCGCCTCCGGGGTGGGTGAGGCTGTCGTTGCTCCAGCGATGCGCTGAGTAGACGTCCAAAGCTTTCGTCCTGCGCTTGTTTGAAGTTCGGATGGTTTTACTGTGGGGGACTTCTCCACCACAGTACCGCCATCCATCACCAGCAGGTGGTCGGCGATCTGAGGAACGATTCGGAGGTCGTGCGTAATCAGCAGAATCCCTACACCCACGTCGCGGAGCTGCCGGACTTCGTCGAGGATTTTTGCTTGTACCGTGGGATCGAGTCCTGTGGTGGGTTCGTCCGCGATTAAGAATTTGGATCCCCGTGCGAGTGCCAAGGCAATGGAAGCACGTTGGGCCATTCCTCCAGAGAGTTCATGGGCGTAGAGCCCGCATACCCTCGCAGGGTCAGAGAAACCCGCCTTCTCAAGCCAATATTCGGGACGCTCGGAACGTTGACCTAAGCGTGCGCAGCGCTCGACTTGGCGGCCAATGTTCCAGACGGGATTCAAGCTCGCTCGCGCATCCTGGGGCAGGTAGCCGACGATGTCTCCTCGTATGGAACGAAAAGCTTTCTCTCTTTGCTTCGGGGTGAGGTCGCTTTCGTAGGGCTTGAGCTTTTGACCGCCCTGGTTGAAGCAGAGGTCGGATGCAACGACGCCTGGATCGGTGTGGACGAGGCCAATGAGGCTTCGGGCCGTAAGCGTCTTACCGGAACCCGACGCGCCCACAAGCACTGTGATCTCACCTCTCTCGAGCACAAAGCCTGAGGTGTCCACAAGTGTTGTGTCGCGGGCAAGGATTTTGAGTCGCGAAAATTGGATTGAGTCAGGCATCGCGCCTCTCTTCCAAGGTCTCTGCAACCAGCAAGCACCCGAGGAGGGTGATCCAGATTGCCCCTAAAGGACCCCATGCCGCCCACGGGTTGTATGCATTCACTTGAGGCATGGTGATTTGAAACGAATCTTCCGAGAAGCCTGTAACGGTCCTTTTCTTGTGGGGGGCTAAGGTCTCAAGACGGGGCTTGACGAGGGTAAGTGTGTCGTCGTTGTGCTCTTCGCTCGCGATCATGTTGCCCCAACTCGGGTTGGGCTCTTGTGTGCCGAAGCCTCCGAGGCAAGACAGTGTGGTCTCCACAATGAGGAAGAAAGCAAAAAGCTGCACCAGGTGCCGAAAAACGAGTCTTCTTGCGTTGAGCCAAAGAATGTGGAAACCGAGGATTCGCAGTGTCGACAGGCCGTGAGCCTTTGCGGCCAAGACAAATCCTGCGGAGCGAAACTCAGTGACCCGAGCAAATACGGCTTCGCCGAGAGCTGGTGCATACGCTAAGCCTGCGGCGAGTCCCAAGTTGGTCGGTGTGTTTCCGTAAATAGCGCACACCAACAGCACAAGGACAAAGCGCGGAAAGGTAGCGAATACCGTGAAGATAAAACGGATGAAATCCGCGGTGATTCCTCCTTTCCAGCCGGCGATAGCGGCGAGGGGGAGCCCGATAAGCAAGGCGGTGAAGCATGCCAGTATTCCGGGCCCAACGAAAGCCTGTGTGCCGAGGACCATCCGTGTGAAAACGTCGCGGCCATGGATGTCGGTTCCGAGTAGGTGTTCGGCGTTGGGGTGAAGGTTGAGCTGGTTTGTATCCGTCAGGGCCGGTGGGTTGTCCAGAAATAAACCGCAAGCCCAAGCGACGAATAGGATCGATAAAAGGACAAAGCCGATGACACGAGCGTATTTCATGCGTCACCTCGCTGCCGCGGGTCAGTCCAGATCCGAATGAGGTCTCCAAGGAGTCGTGCTGAGCAGACAATCGTGGCGGCAAGGGCGGTAATGCCGAGAACCAATGGAAAATCACGAGCAAGGCATGCGTCCCAAAAAAGTCGTCCAACTCCATTGATGTGCAAGACTTCCTCTACGATGACCGTGCCGCCTAAAAAGAAGGAAACTCGAGAGCTGATGAGTGTCGTGAGTGTGGGGATCAGCACTGCGAGTATGTGTGTCCACGCGCGATCCCCTCGGGCGCGGGCGGCATCCACGAAGTCACTCTCGCGAATCCGCGACAGCTCGTTTTCACACGACGTATGAATTTCCGTGAGGCTACAGGAGGAAATGGCAAGCACGCCAATCGCGAGGGCTGTTTTGGTGCCAGAGGTGTTCAGTAGCAAAGGGAACCAGCTGGGCGGTGTCAGGCCCTGCGCTACGCTTTGGTTGTAAATCGCTGCATCGATTGAGTACATGCAGATATACGCGGCAAGAAAGAGCGGAAGAATGCTGATGATTTGCACAAAGCGGCGAGTCATACCCACTGGCCACGTGCGCCATGCGCTTAGGTTGGTTTTCTTTCCTGCGGTCCAGAACGCTAAAGAGAGTGATAAGCCAAAGGATAAAAATATTGCCCCGGCGACCAGCAGTATCGTACGTGGGGCGCGGCTCTGGATGACTTCGAATACCGGTTCTCCTGGACTGGTGACAAGCGAAGACCCGAAATCGCCCTGCAGTGCGTTGGCAACAAAAGTGGTGTACTGGCTGAACAATGAGTCATCGAGTCCCCATTTGTCGACAAGGCCGGCATAGGTGGCAGGGTCACTGGCGACAACGTCCGCAGCATTTCCAGGGGAAAAATAGAGAAGAGCGGACGCGACAAAGCTGGCTCCAGCAAGCGTCGCCACAAAAGTCAGGAGGGGACGTAAGAGGAGCAAGAAGAGGGCAATACCTGCCTGGCCGCGTTGATTTACTTCATTTGCCATTCACCCACGTAGGTGAAGAAGTAAAAAGGATGAATCAGAACCCTACGAACCCGTGTGGATACCGCGGCGTAGGAGTCCAGAGTCCAGAGGAAGACCATCGGGGCATCGTCTCGGACGATTTTATGTACCTTGCGGAGGGCGTGTTTTTTCTCGTAGGGATCCGCGGCCGTGCGTGCTTCGTCGAGGAGTTTGTCGACCTCGGGGTTATTGTACGCCCCAAAATTTCGTTCGCCCTTTGAATGGAACTGCGCGTAGATGTCCTCGTTGCGGTCAAAAGACCATTGGGAAAGCACAGCGTCGAACTCTCGCTTTCTCCAGATTCGCGCTTTCCACTCCGCTTCTTGCAGCGCTTCGATTTGGACGTCGACGCCCTGTGCGCGCAGTTGCGACTGAAGATTTATCACGACCTTTTGAGAGGTCTCTAAATTCTGGTGAAAGGTGAGCGTGAAGCTCAGGGCTTTGCCGCCCTTACTCCAGACTCCGTCGACCTTGCTGTAGCCTGCGTCTTCGAGGAGCGTTGCCGCAGCATAGTTGTCTTGCCCCCACGGGCGAACATCGTGGTTGTAAAACGGCGAAGACTTGACGTAGGGCCCAGAGAGCACCTCGCCTGTACCAATGGGTGCCAGAAGATTTTCGATGTCGACCATTTGGGAGAGGGCCTGTCGTACCCGGACATCCTTAAATCGTGGGTCTTTCTGGTTGAAGCCCATGAACCACCATGAGTTGGTCTGATAGGGGTACAATTCGATTTTGCGGCTGCGGGAGAGCTCGGCAATGTCCTGCGGCATCACACGAACAAGAGCCTCTAAACTCTCGTATTGTATTAGTTTTGCCTGGTAGCTCTTGTCGGCAACCTCGCGAAGGACCAACTCGGATATACCCACTTTTGCGTGATGGTCGTCATTCGCTCGAAAGGTCACGCTGTTGTCGTCGTTAAAGCTCGAGAGGCGGTACGGTCCTGTGCCGGTAGGTCGGGTACGGAAAGAGTGACTGCGGCTCACGAGGCTCGAGTCGAACTGGCTCTTTGGAAGAATCTTGAAATTGAGTTTGTCTTGGGGGTGGTGCTGGACATCGACGAAGGTCATCTTCAGTTGCTTCGCGCTAAGGACCTCTACGTCCTTGATCCACTCGACTCGCCCTGCTTCTGTCGAGAGAGTCTTCGGGTTTTTCATCGCTTCGATGGTGAATGCTACGTCGTCCGCCTGGATGGCTGTTCCGTCATGCCAGAACACATCGTCGCGAAGCGTGATGGTAATCGACAGGCCGTCTTCGGCGACATCCGCATTCGAGGCGAGTGCTGGAGTCGTCGCGAGATCCCGGTTGTCGGTGTACAGGCCGTCGAACAACAATTCACTGACGCGGGCCTCTACCATGGTCGTGGTGAACAGCGGATTGATAATTCCAGGGGCTTGTTCTTCTGCATAGCGCAACGGTGTGGCGAACGTCGTCACCGTGAAACCGCACGCAGCGGCTAAGAAGCTCCAGCGAAAAAGTCTACGCATGTTGTGTGTCCTTATTACTCGAAAAATCAGAGTTCCTTGGAGTCGCCTTGCCGATTGAGGTTCTGCAACACCACGAGGTCGCCAACTGTTTCATCCAGGCCCTTGACCTCCGGGAAAGCGGAAACCAGCACCTCAAGATAGTCCAGTGCGGCGCGGGCATGCCCGGTCCGGATTTTGGCCTCGGCAAGAATGGCGAAGAGGATCGGGCTGTTGATGTGATTGATTTGTTTGGGTGCCTGTAGATCTTGGGCGAGCATCGCTACGGCTGCCGCTTGGCGTGGTCGTTCAGCGTCAAGAAGCGCTTCCGCCAATGCCAATAACGATTGGGTGCGATAGATCGCAGTCAGTTGAAGCTCATTCACAAGAGCGACACCCTCTGGGTTTGGACCCTTCGAGAGCTCCACTGACCACGCCGTGACCGCATCGTCCAGGGTGCGCACGAATTCCCGAGCTTTCTGTGGTTCGTCCTCTTCCCCGAGGGCGCGTTGAGGAGCGGCCAGGTTCAGGCCTGCGGCAGCCAGCAGCCCATCGCTTGTACAGTACAGGCTGCTTTCCGGAACACCGCGGTATGGGCCAGACCATCTTGGGCGGACGGCGTCTGTTGCGCAGTTTGAGAACAACAGGGCCGGCAAGTCCGAGAGGCCCGAGGAGGGGGTTTGGGCATATAGGGACGCTAGGTACTGGTGGGTGAGGGGATTGTAGAGCCGAACCTTGTTCTCAAATGTTTCCCATGTGCGTTGGGAGAGCATGATCACCAAGGGCACTGAGGCTCCGGCACCATCGTCGTTGAAAGCAGACTCCACGATGTCCAATGTGGTGTGGATCTCTTCTGGGAAATCGTTGTGGGAAACGCTTTTGTAATCCGCGAGTTGAGCGTATCCGCGAAGCATTGCGGGTGCTTCTTTGCCGGTACGGGTTTTGTATTCCGTGACGATTTGAAGCCAGCTATATCGGTTGACCTCAGCAAGTCGTAGATGCAGGCGGGAAAGCTCAAATTGTGCTCGCCTTCCAATGGTGCCCGCATTGGGTGTGTTGGTTGCGCCCGAGAGGTCGCCCTTGTGGAGGGCGATGAGCGCGGGCCGATGTTCGTTGATTAGGGCAATCAATTCACTCGGATCTTCTTGGATGGAACTCACCCAGTTCTTGTGGCCAACGATGGCGTTGAGTGTCTCAGTGCCGGTACTCGATGACGCATCCGACGCTTCGGTGTTGCTCGCCCCACCGCCGCAACTTGCCGCAAGCAAGCTGAGCGCTAAGGTGAAGACTGCGTTCCTACTCACCTTCAAGACTCTGTCCTGAGGAGTGGGTGCGATCGCGGTGTTCGTCTGGGCTGTAGAGCTCGTCGCTGCCAATGACCCGAATGGTGTCCTCTTTGAGCACAAAGGGTTCCATGAGTAATTCGCCGCGCTTGTAATAAAACTCTTGGGTCAAGACGTGGAATCCGGGCTTGAAGATCTCGATGCCGTAGTCGGAGCGGCGCTTGAGTTTGACGCGCTCACCTGCGTCGTCTCGGAGGTAATCGAGAACAAATCGTCCTTCGCTATCCGTGACAATCTCGACGTTGCCCGGGTTGAGTCCAACGATGGCACGGGGAACAGGCTTTCCGTTTCTGTCGATGACTTGGCCATTGATGAGATGCGGGCCGCACGCGCTGGTGGCCATCAAGACGGCGAGGAAAGAGATGATCTTGTAGTGTTTGATCATGTGTCTGGAACTCCGGTTGCGCCTATTGCAGCCGACGGCGGACGTTGTTGAGCTTCTGCGTTTGCGTGTCTGCATGCTTGGCCAAGTCAGAGCGTCGCGAAGAAACGTGTTCTGCGTACTTCCCCCAACCGCGAATGGCCTTGTCGAGCAGCTCTAAATCGTCCTCGGATTGATAGAACAAACCCTGTAGGCTCGCGGCCTGTACTTCGAAAATCTCTGTTTTTGTCTCAAAGGAGAGCGCGTTTGGAATCCGGGCCCAGTGCTGTTCCGCTTTTTTTGCATCCGCAAGCGCCCGGTCATATTTTCGGTTGTTCGCATACCAACGCGCACGTTTGGATAGGAATATTGAATTGTAGCGATTCTCATCCATCTGAAAAAGCTGGTCGAGATAGCGCTTCACACCTCGGGCATCCCGGTTGGCTTCGGCATTCATCAGGAGAAGGGATCGTGCCTGTGTATAAGAATCGTCGTCGGAGCCGATGCCCTCTAAAAATCGAACGTCAGTCCCGCCGAGATCGCCGCTTTTGGCGGGCCGGAGGTAAGAGGAGACGTCGGTCCGCAAGCGCTCCACTTCCTCATCCAACGGAGGAGTCTCGGTTGGAAAGTAGTCCATGTCGTCGTAATTGTCCTTGGGTGGGACATATTTGGGCTGACGTGTGCGTCTTCTCTTCTTAGGCTCTTTCGGTACCTCAACCTCTGCGACCTCCTCGGGTGGGGGCTCGTCGTTCGGAGGGGTGTCGACTTCTGCAGACGCGTCACCAGTGTCAGCCGTCTTTGTTTCGGTTTCACCTGTCTGGTCCGGGGTCTCGTCGTCCGGTAGGGTAGCCGCCAGGTTTGCAGGCTCGTTCCCGGAGTCACCCTTCGGTTCCTCCTCTCCGCCGCTCATCAGTTTTAGTCCAACGATAATCGCGGCTGCGGCGGCCAAACCATAGATGGCAAGCCTCATGTTGCCCGCCGGTTTGGTTTTTCTTGAACGCTCGGGGCTTGGATCCCAGTTTTCGGGCACATGCGCTGCAGCAGGGGCCGGTGTAGATACAGGACTGGATACGACTGGTTGGGGTGGTCGCGGGGCTGGCGGGGGTGGAGTAAAAGTTGGAGGTGGCGGAATCTCCGACGCCTCGGAGTCCAGGCTCAGGCTCAGACTCTCTTCTGCGGAGGGGGGAAGGGTTTCTTCCTCGCTAAGGAAATCGAATTGGGTGTCGCCACTGAGGCTTGGATCTACGGAAGCCGCGACCTCGGGTGCTGCCGGCGCTGAGCCTGGGGGGTTGGTCTCCTCTCCCCCCTGTGGACTGGAGACGAATCCAAACGTCGACTCCGCACCACCTGGTGGGAAGATGGCCTTGATGCCCAGGTCGGTATCCAGGCTCTCGTCGGAGAGGTCAGGGGCACTCTGCTCCGGTAGCAGACTGATTTCCTCACTGTCCTGGTCAAGGATTTCTACTTCGGGTGGAAGGACAGGTGGGATGTCCTTGAGCTCGGTAGCGCTATCGCTTGCCCATTCCCCGCTCGGAATGTTGGGTTGGGCCTCCTGTCGTGCTCGCTCTTGCAGTGCTTTGCTGGCGTATGCAGCCGTACTCATTGGGTCGGCATCGATTGTCGTGGCAGATTCGATAAAGTCTTGCGCACTTGAGGCCGGCGGACCGTCGGGAAGCATCTGGGGTGTTGTGTGCTGCTTGGCTGCGAAAAGAGGGGACAGATACAGAGCGGAATCTCTTGAGATGTTCGCAAACGAGTATCCAGCCATCAGTCCCCGCAAATCCTCTCGGAGCACAAAAGCACGTTGATATCGATGTCGTGGATTCACAGAAAGGGCTCGAAACAGGACCTTGTCCAAGCCGGGCATCCGCTCTTTGACTTTGAGGAGTTGGCTCGTGACCTCCGCGCGTCGCACCTTTTGGATGGTCTGCTCTTTCGACTGGGCTCGAAACAGCGCGGTGAGGGTAAACATCTCGTAGAGTAGGGACCCTAAAGTGAAGATGTCGGATGCGGGTGTGAGTTTTTGGCTGGAGTGTGTCTGCTCGGGAGACAGGTACTCGAAACGCAACGGAATAGGGCCATCTCCACCACCAGGTAGCGCGAGTGGCGAGCGCAGCAGTGCACAACTACCGAGCGCCACCTTGCCTTCGCCGTCAACGAAAACCGAGCTTGGGCGAAGACCCAAATGAAGCACATTCTCGGACCCTGTGCCTTTGCCAGGACGCCCGTGTAGTGCTTCTAAACCATTGCAGATCTGTGCTGCGATGTTCAGAAACACATTGTCAGGAAGTGGGCGATTGTTGGTACGGGCGAAATGAAGGACTTGCTCCAGATTCACTCTTTCGGTCCACTGCTCCACAATAAATCGTTCGTCATCCGATTTGACCCAGTCTAAAACCGGAACAAGAAACGGGTGCTGAACACCCACGAGGTCTTGAACGCGAGCCTCTACAGATGTGAGTCGTGCCCTATCTTTGAGAATGTAGGGGAGTACCCGTCGCACGAGTACCGGCGTCTTTTCGGGCCCTGCAAGTACCGCCTCATAGCTCTCGGCCACACCGCCAGATCCCAGGCGCTTCAGTAGAGTGAGAGGTCCAATGGATTTCGGTAAAAGAATCATGCCTGAGATAGTCCGGACGGCGATTGAGTGAACGGGGTGCTCGGGCAAAAGCGCGGAGCGCCCGTGTATGGTCGAAAGCTATGCGGACTTGTATCGAATGGCAACACGCCTTTAATGCCGCAAAAGTGCACTAAATATTGCTAAACGCATGCTTGCTGACCACTTTTTAGCGAAAAGCCCTCCCGGGCCGATCGGGTGTTTGACGATCTTTCTACGGCCCTACCAGCCTTCCGTATGGGGTATCTTGTCGGTATGGGTGTTTGGGATCATCTCAGAAAGGCGAAAGAGGCTGGTCAGCGGTTTCTCGAGCGTATCGATGAAGTCGAGCGGGAAGTGCGTGACTCGGACCCGCACAAAGATGCGCGAAAGCTCGCTTTTGATCGAACGGAAGTGGAGTTGTCAGGAGGCATCGATGACCTGGCGGACCTAGGCTATCCAGAACAGGACGAAGCGCCGTTAGAGGAATTGGAAATTGATGAGGACGAGGAGCACCTGTTCTTCTCTTCCATTGAAACCGTGGGGGTCGGGGAGTCCGTGGTCGGGCTAGAGGTCATTGAGGCAGAATCGTTGGAGGGGCTGGATGAGGATTCCGGCGAGCTGTATGGAATGGATTTGTTTGGCGAAGAGGGTACTCAAATCAATACAGCATCGGAGCTCGGCGAACGGACGCAGATTGATGAGCAAACGGTGGCGCGAGACCATGTGGCAGAACCGACGCCCGAGCCCACTGGTGAGCATTTGGTGGAATTGACTGCGCTGGATGATTTTACGGGTGGTGGAGAGCTAACGCCGGTGGAGCATACCTCCACAGGTGAACACACGGCCACGCTCAAAGTGGAGTTAGGGAACACGCTGAATTTTGATGAGAAGCAGTTGGCGAGCATTCTGCGCTTTGACCACTATCCGCAATTGTCGGCCTCTCCGGTGCGCTTGTTGGTCGAACTGTCGCGATTTGAACAGGAACTCATGGAGTTAGGTCAAGAACTCGGGGTGTTGTGCTACCGACTTTTACGCGAGATCGTACCTAATGACGAGGATTGGGAGGCGGCGGTTTGGACCACCGGTGCACATTGGGACCATGCGGTTCGGCAAGCGATGGCCGGCTATGAGCAAGAGCAGAAACCCATGGCGGCAAGGGCTCTTGGATGGGCATTTTGGCCCTTTACTGACGAGCTTTTAATGGCTGCAGTCGGCCTGAAGGACCCGCTAAAGCTGAGTGACACAATCGGGAAAATCGAGCAGGTGCTCGATGCGCGTTGGGCCCGCGTCGAGGGAGGGGTGGAGGCGCTGGAGGCTGAGGGTGACCATCTGCCGATTGTGGAGCGGGGGATTTTTGCATTTGAAGGGTTTCGGTGGGAGTTGTGATTGTCTGGCTATTGCTGGGCTGCAGCCTAAAAGGAAATGTCACGGGCTTAGTGCGCACCTCCGATGAGGTCACTGTTCTGGATGCGGTCGACGGGAGCACCGTCGAGTTGGCGCTTGTGGGCGACTCTCGCCTCATTGAAGACTTAGAGGGCCACTCGGTGAATGTGATCGGTCCGCGGATTGGGAAAACGCTTCGCGTCAGGGAGTGGTCGATTGTGACGGGGGCGGATGGGTCGACGCCGTATTGGGGTGTGCTGCGCTGGCATGGAGCAAATCTTGTACTAGATGACCGGAATTCCGGAGCACAGTTTGTGTTCGATGAGGGCTCGTATGAGTTGTTGCGTGAGGGGGCGGGACACTTGGTTCTGATTCAGGGATTTGTCGTGGGCCCGCACGTTTTGCACGTGATGGAGTGGCGTGTTTTGGGCGCTGAGGAGGGGTGACAAGCCCGCAACATTCAAGAGTGTTCGGCTCGCATGTAGGGTGGATACCAATAAAGCGGCTTGTATGCTTTGGAGGGCGTAATGCCGCGTGCGTTGTTGTCGGTCTCGGACAAGACCGGAATTGAAGAGTTTGGTAAGGGATTGGTCGAGCTTGGCTGGGAATTGCTCTCAACAGGTGGAACAAAGGCAAGGCTCGAGGCGGCGGGGATTCCTGTAACGAAGGTCTCGGACTACACGGGCGCTGCGGAAGTCTTTGGAGGTCGCGTCAAAACGCTGCATCCAAAAATCCATGGCGGCATTCTCGGCCGTCGCGGCGTGGATGAAGCAGAAGCCGCTCAACATGACATCCCATGGATCGACCTGGTGGCTGTAAACTTGTACCCGTTCGAGTCCACGGTCTCGAAAGGGGCATCGCTTGAGGAGGCAGTGGAGAAGATCGATATCGGTGGACCCACAATGATTCGTGCGGCAGCCAAGAACCATGCGCACGTGGCGGTAGTCTGTGATCCGACCGACTATGGTGAAGTGCTCGGGCTGCTTCAGGATGGGGCCCTGTCTGCGGAAGCGCGTACGCGTCTTGCCGCCAAGGCATTTGGGCACACCGCGTTGTACGATGGGATGATCTCGGGCTGGCTCTCCGATCACTTCGGTATTGAGTTGGAAGAGCGCGCCCTCCCTGTACGCAAGCGCCAGTCGTTGCGCTACGGAGAGAACCCGCACCAGACAGCGAGTTTTTATGAGGAGGTTGGTTCAGGTGGGCGCTCTCTCGCGCGGGCCCGAAAGCTTCAAGGAAAACCACTCTCATTTAATAATCTAGCGGACTTAGACGGGGCCTTACGGGCTGCCTTTGAGTACAAGATGCCCGCCGCGGTGGTTGTGAAGCATATGAATCCATGCGGTGCGGCTACGCACGAGGCGGGAATATCGGAAGCGTTCCGTCTGGCACTGTCTGCGGACCCAGTGTCGGCATACGGGGGCATTTTGGCTTTCAATCGACCCCTGGATGCAGAAGACGTCAAAACAGTCTTTCGGGCGCGGACCTTCTTTGAGGTCTTGGCTGCACCGGGCTTTTCGGATGAAGCGCTCCAAATTCTCGGGAAGAGAGAGAAGCTGCGTGTATTAGACTTGCCAGTGGACTGGGCCGAATCCAAACCATCTGGCACGGATGTGCGACGTATTCAGGGTGGCTGGTTGCTACAGGACTGGGATTTGGGAGTGGAGTTCGATTGGAAGCCCGCCACAGATCGGGTGCCGACTGAAGCCGAGGAGAAAGCGCTCCGTTTCGCGTGGGCTGCGTGTCGCAATGTGAAGTCCAATGCCATTGTGTTGGCCCGTAGTGATGATGGGGGCTTCGTGCTCAATGGTGTCGGCGCTGGACAGATGAGTCGCGTGGATTCCGTCCGTATTGCGATTGACAAAGCGACGCGGGCCGTAGGTGGTAGCGTGCTTGCATCCGATGCGTTCTTCCCCTTTGCGGATGGAGTGGAGACGGCTGCGGAGGCTGGGATTACTGCTATCATTCAACCGGGTGGCAGTATTCGTGACGAGGAAGTGATCGCGGCCGCGAACAAGGCATCGATCGCGATGGTGTTCACCGGAGCACGGCACTTCCGCCACTGAGTCTCCACATGATTGTTCCTTTGCGCTACCATCGGCGCATGGGTTTTCGTTGGCCGGCGTTTTTGCACATCGGAATATTGTTGGGGTTCGTGCTCTTCGGGCTGGCGTATTGGCAGTTCGACTGGCTGAATGCTGAACCCGGTGCGCTGATTAATCACGGCCACAACGAAGACTGGGATTGGCAGCTCTCTCTGTACGAGGTGACCAGAAAAGGGGTGATGGAGTTTGGTGAACTGCCTGTCTGGAATCCGTACACACAGGGTGGGGTGCCGCTGTTAGCGAATCCGGAATATCCGCTGTTTTACCCACCCTTTGTCCTTATTTTGATTTTCGGGACAAGTTTCGGAATCAAGCTTTGGATACTCTTTCATTTCGCTCTGTTG
>Ga0163179_10001318_pt1 | contig 17680 bp, 14 predicted proteins | sample AtlANTMetagenome_FD_109643 | JGI IMG/M metagenome (GOLD analysis project Ga0163179, IMG submission 109643) | Marine eukaryotic phytoplankton communities from the Atlantic Ocean - Atlantic ANT 2 Metagenome | ecosystem: Environmental > Aquatic > Marine > Oceanic | place: North Atlantic Ocean... | reverse complement strand
CTATTAGGTTATACTGATCTCACTCTTTTACAAAAAGGTGATGGAACAATTGGTATGATGAGAACTGATAGATTGAAGACTATGCAAGATCTTCAAAACGTACCAATGGATAGTGCTGGTGCAGGAACATTGCGTAGTCTTATAACTCCGAACTCACTAAGAATGTCAGACAGTGATGTTGTTACATATACAGTAGCAGGAGATCCATCACAGTATAATAGCTATACATATAATGATTCTGGTAATACAGTTAGAAGATTTGCTGTCATGTTTGGGGATACACCTTATAGAGGACATAATACTGGTATGTTCCCTGGCTTTTCAGGAAAGACACTTCCTATGTATTGGTCGGCAACAAATTTACCATCAAATCTGCAAAGTTCTCAGATCAATACTTTTTATCAACCTATAGCCGATTATACAGATCCAGGTTTTGACAGTTCAGCCTTTGTTAATCCAGAACATATAGTTGGTAAACCAGTTAATAGTAGTGCTGATAAAGTAGCGAATATACCAGGACTTATTGTTAAACATCCAACGAATCCTAGATATGCATTTAGAATAGATAGTGATGTATACACTACATATGATACTACTCATCCAAATGCTCCATTTGGAGTATTTTCAGGATATAGATTTCCATTAACATTAATGGTACATAGCAATAAGTCAGCAACATTTGATAGAGATTCTTCAGCTGAAACATTAATGCCGACATTTGATGAGCATAGATATCAAACATTATTTGATTCTACAGCAAATAGTGCAGATTCTGCTCATTATCCAACAGGTCCTTGATTTAATCACTTATAAATAATGTTAAGAAAAAAGAGATAACACATGGCAAAACAAATTATTAATACTGGTACTTCAGCTAATGATGGCACAGGCGATACATTAAGACAGGCCGGTAATAAAATAAATCAAAATTTTACAGAAGTTTATTCTTTATTTGGGAATAATGCTGCAGGTGTATCTGTCCTTACAGATAGTGGTATGGATTTTATTGGAGCTTCTTTTAGAACAAAGATAGGTCATGTTAATCCAACTGCAGAAAGAAGTATTGATTTTCCTAATGCAACAGGAGAAGTAATAGTTACTTCAGCTACGCAGACTATGGAAAATAAAACACTAACAAGACCAATGATTGATAGTGCTATATTTGATAGATTTAAAATGAAAGATTTTGATTCATCTCATAGTTATAACTTTGTACCAAGTAATCTCGCAGCAGATAGAAACGTTGTATTACCATTATTAACAGGTCATGATACGTTAGTAATGGAAGCCCATACTCAAACATTAACTAATAAAACTTTAGCTCCTGATAATGTAGTTCACCGACCTAGAGTTTGGGAATGGATAGCAGATTCAGCAGGATTACCTATTATATCATTTACTACAACTCAACACTCAAGAAATAGAATTAGGGTTGAAGGAAAAGGAACGGGAATTAATCCTAAAATTTCTTTATTAGGAACCGATACTAATATTGGTTTAGATATTGAAACCGCGGGTGATAGAGCTGTTAACATATCTCTTTATGGACATATGTCAGAATCTAAAACTGTTGGAGATACAATTTCTTTAACAAAAAGTCTTATTACATTAACAGGAAATGCAGGAACAATAACTTTACCTGATGGTCAAGCGTCCGAACCAATAACAATTACTATTATAAGAGGAGCCGGTACAGGAGATCAAGTTGTGGGTATAACTAGTTTTGGTCAAGGTTCAACAGGAGTTACATTACAGCAACATGATACAGCTACATTAACTTGGGATGGTTCAAATTGGTATGTAACTGGTGGTTACGGTTACGCAGTATCTTAATAGGAAAAAATTATGGCAGCAATTATTACAGATAATATAAAAAGAACATTTTTAAGTCAGATATTTGATGAGGCTACTGGGACTAAACTCGGTGATTCAAATAATAACTATTACATAGCAGTGGGTAGATCTCAACAATGGGATCCAGTTGGAAATGCAGATACTGTTACAACACCAACTGTTACGACTCGAACAGAAAAGTTATTTAGATATAATGTTCAATCTGTTAAAGCAATAGAAGCATTTTCACATGTTGTTCCTACTAAGGATTGGACGAGTAATACTCAATACGCTATGTATAATGATAATACATCTGGCCATCCTACTACATCTTATTATATTAGAACAAATGAAAATAATGTTTATGTTTGTATTAGAACGGGTAAGGATACAGCAGGTAATATTCAGGTATCAACGGTAAAACCAACACATACTAATACAACATTACCAAAAGAAACAGATGGATATATTTGGAAATATATGTATACAATTTCTACAGCTGATACAAATTTCTTTGTTACATCTAATTATATGCCTGTTAAATATATAGATTCGGCAGCAAGTACCGATGCTTATTATGCTCAATACGTTGTACAAAATGCCGCCGTTTCAGGACAAATTTTAGGTTATAGAGTAGTAACGGGTGGATCTGGTTATGATAGTGCCACAACAACACTTACTGTAACCGGTAATGGTTCAGGTGCTAAATGTTATCCAATTGTTGGTGCAGGTGTTTTAACAGGAGTTGAAGTTGGAGAGAGTGCAGGCACTACAGATATTTCAACTTTTATGGGAGCAGGATATAAAGAGGCTTCTGTTAGAATAACATCTCCTGGAGGAACTAATGCAGAAGTAGTTCCAATATTTGCTCATGACAGTAATGGATTGGGTGCAAATCCAATTAAAGATTTAAGAGCTACTGCAATGATGTTTCATATTAAACCTGAAGGAAATGTTGGTGCAAAATGGATATTAAATAATGACTACAGACAAATAGCATTGTGGAAAAATCCATTAGTTGATAGTGCTTCGAAATCAAAGTTTGTAGGTAATGCTGGTACGTGTCTCAAGAGAATGAGAACAACGGCTACTATAGATACAGCATATGATTTTTCTAATGATGCTGAAGTATCCGGAGACAGTAATGCTAAGGGATGGATTGATTTCTGTGATAGTGATACAATTTGGTATCATCAAGATGAACAATCAGGATTTACTCCTTTTAGAGGCGGAGAAACAATTTCATTAGAAGGTTTAGGTGGAACAAAAACGGTTAGATCATATGATAATCTTCATAATATAAGACCAGATATAGATAGATTTTCTGGGGAACTATTTTTTATTAATAACTCTTCACAACAAACTCGTACAGCCGCAAGTACTGACGATGTGAAATTAGTTATTCAACTTTGAGGTAACCAATGGCTACTAATTTAACTAAAACAACTTTTTTAACACAATATAACGATGATTATCGAGATAGTGATCATTATCATCGTATATTATTTAATAATGGTAAAGCGTTACAAGCAAGAGAGTTAACGCAATCTCAAACAATTATTCAAAAAGAAGTTGAAAGATTAGCAAAGTTTGTTTTAACAGAAGGCGCTATTATTAATAATGCTGGTACATTAGCATCTGGTTCGGATGCTTTTTCATACACCTATATTAAAGTAACTTCATTACCAACAGGACATGCTACATTAGTAGGAACCACTGTTAATGATGGTGACTTATATGCTACTGTAAAAGCTACTATTCCTGATGCATCTCAAGATGTTATTATGGTTAGAATGGGAGCAGGTAAAACAGGAGGATCTACTCCTGCTACTGATACTTCCTCGCCAAAGCAATTCGCCGCTGGTGCAGTTTTATCTTCTTCATTAGGAAATATTACCATTGAAAATGTTGCTGATGCAGTAGGCAATGGATCTATTGTTGAAGTACCGGCTTTTAATACATATGCAGCTGGACATTTAATTAATGTTGAAGCACAAACATTAGTACTAGATAAATTTAGTCCTACGCCTAGTAAAACGGTTGGTTTTAAAGTCACACAGCAAATTATTACTGCAGCAGATAATGTTGCTTTGTATGATAATTCAGGTGCTACTCCAAATTTAACATCACCTGGAGCAGATAGATTAAAAATTACATTAACATTAACCACCAAAGATACTATAGCTTCCGGTGACACATTTTATTCAATGTATGAAGTTAAGAATGGTAGAGTTTTAAATACTGCGAGAACCACAAGTAAAATATTAGGTAATCTATCAACTATTCTTAATGCTAGAACAGAAGCAATTACTGGTAATTTTATTGAAAAGAGTGCAAATGGAGAATATGATTTAGACATCAGAGATGATAGTGCTAGTCAGGATTTCTTATCAGTAGAAGTATCTAGTGGTACCGCGTTTATTAAAGGTAATAAAATAACACGCGAAAACCCAATGCCATTTAGAGTAAGAAAACCTAATGATATTAATGCAGATGAAAATATTACAATAAGATCAAATGAATTTGTAAGTGCTAACTATGGTACTTATTTTCTATCTAATTTAGATAGTGCTTTTGGAATGGCTAGTTTAATTTCCAATTATTCAGAAGTTAATCTAAAAGCAGGTAGAGATCTAGCTGGAACTACTTTAGGTACTGCTAGAGTTAGAATGATGGATGTATATGGATCAGAATTAAGAACACATGTATTTGATATTCAAATGGATTCTAATGGTTCTGGAACAGTTTATAATCTTGCTAATGTAAGATCTGTTGGAACCAATTCTTCTAATTTTATTAATCTAAAAAGTGTTTTAAGTAGATTTGATCTTTATGATAAACTTGAGTCATCATTAATATTTGCATTGCCTAGATATGGAGCCAATGAAATATCTACTGTTTCAGGAACAGTTGGTAAAGTGGTAGCACATAGTAATGCAGGATCTTCTATTGCCGCAACTGCAGGATCAACATTTGATGATTTAGAACAGTGGCTATATGTTATGGATAGCGGAGACATTTATAGTAATTTAACTATTACAGGAACTGATCCCGTTACTGTAACACATGGTTATAAAAATGGTGAAACGACTCTTTCGCCGATGCCTACTGGTACACACAATGCTAAGGTTTTAACATTCGAATCTCGAACATTTGAATTGAAAACAAAAACATTAACACCTGATCCTACTTCAGGAACTTGGCACACAGATTCAAGTGTTTCATTAAGTAGTAATAAATTTACAGTTACTAAAAATGATGTTTATCAATTTAATAAAGTAATTGACGATGCTACAAAAGAAGACATTACTTATAAATTTGTATTTAATAATGGTCAAACCGATAACTATTATGGTCCAGGAACTGGTACATTAAAAAATGGCGCATCAGCTCCAACAAGTACGGTAAACGTTCAGTATAGATATTTCTTACACTCAACACCAAGTCCATCAACAAGCACTGGATATTTCGGACCTAATTCATACGTTAATATAACCTATGATAAAATTCCAGAGTATTTAAGTCCAGCTGGACCAGCGTATCGATTAGCTGATGCTATTGACATGAGGCCTGCAAAAAATCCTGCTGATGGAACATTCTCAGGTGGTACTTCTAGGATCGAATTAATTCCTAGAAATAAAGATAATATGACTGCAGGAACAGTTAAGTATTGGAATCCAAGACTAGATTGTATTACAATGTCTCAAGAAGGCCTTTTGATATACAATTATGGAACAGCCGCAGAAAATCCTGCCATGCCAGCTAATATGGATCCTAATGATTTATTATTACATCAAATTAAATTAAGTCCATATACAATGAATTCAAAAGATTTATCTATTGTATCTCCAGATTATAGAGGATATAAAATGGAAGATATACGTCGAATAGATAAACGTTTGGACCATCTAGAAAGAATGTATACATTAACAGCCGCTGAATTAAACCTAGCTAAGTTAGAAGTATATGATCCAGACAATGCTAATACTATTAGACAAACAGAGGGTTTAACAGGTGATGCATTTCAGGATAAATTACAATCTGATTGGTTTAATGATGAATACAGAGCCAAGGTATATCAAGGAATGTTTGTCAATGCAGTTACACCAAAGATGTATAATAGGGCAATTGGAATAACATATGATTCTGCTGCATCTGCAGGAACATGCGTTATAAAAGGAAGTACTGTTTGGCCAAAATTTACAGAAGCAGTTGCATCTTTTAGTCAAGAAAATGCTACAGCCATAGAAAACGTTAACCAATTTGAAACACCACAGCATATAGCTGCCGCTGAGTTAATCCCAGAAGGTGATTACTTTACTAAGAGAAGAAAAGTAGATCAACATTATTCTTCACAATCTAATGAAGCACTAATTGTTCCTGGAACCAACGAAGTTGTAACAAATGATAATTAAGGAAAAGTAAATGCCATATATAGACGTTACCGTACAAAAAACCGGATATAAGGATGTTACTCATTCTGCTAATCACGGTTATGATCCGATTCCAATTCATAGACCAAAATTTATCTTCTTTGAATTTGTAGGACTAAGACCCAATATACCACATTGGATCTTCTTTGGCAACAAGTTAGTTACACAATTTGTAAACACATCTTATTCGGAAGCAGATTATACATCTGCTAGTGGTGGATCTGTTTTAAAAGAACCCGGAGATCAATTTACTAATGCAAGTGCTTTTCCTTCTTCAGGAAGTTTAACTTATAGTGGACCAACAGCAGCTAGTGGACCTGTTAATTCTGACGCTAATGGTGTATTAAACGGAGTATTTTATCTACAAAGTAATACTAATTATAGTTGGGGAATTAATACCGATGGTCATAAATTTATGGCAATTGATATATCCGTGCCTGATAAAACTAAATGTAAATCTTATGGTACTGCTACTTTTAGAGGTTTTGGTCAATATGAAAACTATTACACATATACAGCACAAGAAGCATATCAATATAGTGCAGTAGAACAAGTTTGGCAAGAACCCGCAGTTACAACTAATAATACGCCAACCTCAACACCAAATACTCCAAATACAAAAAATGATGATGGAGGAAAAGATAAAGAAATGGGTTGGTATCAAATGGATTGTGCTTTAACAGGAAAGACATATAATTATCATGGTGATGTATCTTTTGGAAGCCACGGTTGGCATATGATTAAAAATAATGGTGCAACGTCATTAGGTGATGGTAAATCTGGGACAGCAAAAATTGAGCAAACTACTCAAACTATTGCTGAAACACATACAGAAGCAAAAAAACATAAGGATTATGGTAATGCCGAAAATTCATCTTCTGGTGAAGGTTCTGTGTTATGTAGTTTATTATATAAACGTGGATATTTAAGTAAAGAAGTATGGGAACAAGATGAAGCTTTTGGTAATCTAGTTGGAGCAGATGTATTAAATGGATATCATTCATGGGCTTTACCAATGGCAGCATGGATTGAAAAAGAATCTCTATTATCTAAAATTTGGTTTTATGCTTGGGTATTGCCTTTTACTAAATGTTGGGCTCAACACATAGCACATAAGATGGACTGTAGAAATCATAAAGATAATAAAATAGGAAAACTAATGTTAACTTTAGGCATTCCACTATGTAAATTTATTGGTAAATTTAAACGAAAAAATAACGAAATAGTTTCAGAACTATTAATTTAATGAAGGTATAGATATGAGTCAAGCAGGTTTACTTCAGTTATCTGAACAAAGAAATCCAACAGGACAAACATTTGTTGTCGATGAAGCCGCTACATTAACAGGCATTGGAATCTTTTTTGCTAGAGCACCAGTAGATGATGGATATGGTATTACAATAGAAATGAGACCAACTACTGAAAGTGGGGCGCCTTCATCGTTAAGATTTATACCTGGAACTAGAGTAAGTGCCACCGCAGCTCAGGTTAGAGCTAAGACAGATCCAGGCGGGACATTCGCTGGAACAACATTTGCAGCTGCTAGAGAATATAAATTTGAATTCAAACATCCTATACACGTACCAGCTAATACATTATGTTCATTTGTAATATACACTTCAGCACCAGCAGGTCAATATCAAATGTACGTTGCTAAAAATTTAGATTTCTTATATGGAAGTACTGAGGCATTTTATACATTTAATTCATCTACTGAAATGGGTGCTTATTATAGTTCATCTAATGGAACCTCTTGGGAAGCAGATAATAGTAAAGACGTAACATTTAAAATATATAAAGCACAATTTACAACTGCAACTGCTCATACAGCTGTTTGTTATGCAAATAATCCTGGAGTAAAGAAACTAACAGAATCTACAGTTAGAGATGGTTTAAGTCATTATTCATATGATCCACTATCATTTACTCAGGGTAGCACTTCGGTCAAAGTAAGACATCCCGTTCATGGATTTCAATCAGGAGATAAAGTTGTATTATCTTCGGATGGAATTAATAGTTTTGATAGTAGTTCTACTATTAATGGTGTATTTGGAAGAAGTATATTGGGTGAGAGAGTATTAACAGGTGTAGATGCTTTTGGATATACATTTAATATGGATTCAAGTGCAGATTCAAGTATTAGAGCTGGTGGAACAGGTTTAATGGCTACAGAAAATTATGGTATAGATCAAATACGTCTAAGTATGCCAAATGTTACTCCTAAGAAAACAGCATTAATGACTAAGATAGATCTTACTACTAGTAAATCATTTGCGGGTGGGGAAACAGCATATTCTACTACTTCAGATATAAGAATAACACCATTTAAAACAGGCCGATTAAAAAATCCACATATGATTGCTACTACAGAAAATGAAACATTGCGATTGGGTGGTAATCCATCTGGTAAACTTACTGTTAGTATGTGGACAGATGATGCGAATGTTGCTCCACATTTTAATGTTAATACTGCATATTTAGGATGTGAAACAGTAATGGTTGATTATGCTGCAGCAGCAACTACACCACAAAGAAATACATTAGTAACAACTGATTATGTAGCTGATACATTAGCTAATGGCGGTACCGCAGCCGCTCAACACATAACTATACCTTATAAATTAGAAACAGGTGCAACTTCAATTGTTGTTTATGTAGATGCTGTAAGACCTAAAGGTGCTGATTTTAATATTTACTGGAGAACTAAATCTGCTGGAGATGATATTGCAAAACTAGCTGATCAACCTTGGACAGCATTTAGTAAGACATCTAAGCAAGTTAAAGGTTTAGGTTATTTTGATATATCTCCAACAGATGATTATAAGGCATTTAGAGAATATGCTTTTAGTGTATTTGATTTAAATCAGTTTGAGGAATATCAAATAAAAATAACATTACATACAACTAGACAAACATATCCACCTGTAATTACAAATCTGAGGACAATAGCTACATCATGATAGAAGCATATAAACCAAGACCATTACAAAAAGTAAAAGACTTTCCAGACTTTAGACGAGATGAAAAAACAGGTATGATTGTCAATATAAATAAACGTAAAACAGCTGAGAGAATGGAACAAGCACAAAGGGATCTAGAATTACAAGATCTTAAAGAAGAAGTTTCAGGAATCAAGGGCATGTTAAATAAAATATTAGAGAAAGTATCCAATGCCTAATTCTAAGATACCATATACAAGTTTAACAGATAACATTAATACTCATCGATTAAGACACAATAAATTAATTGATTCTATTGGTGACGTATCTTCTTTGACAACGACATCTAAAGAAGTTGTAGGTGGTATAAAAGAATTAGTAGGTCGAGTAGATAGTATTAATAATACAGAATTACTATCACCTAAAATGACATTGAGAGATAGTTCTGCTACTAATCTTATTAAAGGTAATGCAGATATACATGGAACACTAAATGCCAATGGCTTAGCAGCGTTTGATAGTACAACGGTTAGAGGAAGTTTAACAGTTGATTATCCTGTTAGAATGAATAGAGGTCCATTAGAAGTAATTACTGGCGGAACTAATATAACAGGTAAACCTAGATTTTTAAATCCTGCTGCTGGTGATAGTGCTGAATTTTCAGGACACGTTGCTATTGCTGGAGGATTAAGAGTTGTTGGTGATGCTAAGATAGAAGGTAATCATACAATAGGTGGTAAGTTAGTTATTGGTGACGCAGATACAGATACAGTATCATTTGCAGCAGATATTAATACTAATTTAATTCCAGATGTGGATAATTCTTTTGATCTTGGTGACAGTGCTAAAGAATGGAAAGATCTGTGGATTGATGGAACTGGTAATATTGACAATTTAGTTTCAGGTACTGCTACTATAGGATCAACTAAAATATCTGATCTAACTTCTGGTAGAGTTTTATTAGCAGGTGATAGTGGTGAAATTCAAGATACTACTAAGTTAACTTGGGATAATACAACTGGATTAAAATTAACAGAAGCATTAAAGGTTGAAGATAGTGCTTATATAACAGGTAATTTACAAGTTGGTGGTGTTCTTACTGCTAATAATTATGCTAATAACGAAATTATTATTAATTCAACTCATACAGGATCTCCATCATTAAGTGGTGGTTTAGTAATAAACAGAGGTAATTTTGATAATGCGAAATTATTCTGGGATGAAACTAGTAACTATTGGGTTGCTCATAATGATAGTGCTGCAACAAAAACAGGTACACTTAGTAGAATTATAACAGCTGATCAGATTGGAATTAAACCTAATAGTGGTTTGGCATATGATACTGCTGATGGTAAGTTTAGATTAGACTCAGCACAACTACCAAATTTCTTTGAAAATGTGACTCTTTCTACGATGAACATTTCCGAATTAAATAATGCATCTATTGGCATCACCGCAACCAACGGTGATATTACTATGAGTGCTACTAATGGTACAATTAATATGACAGGTGACACTGGAAACATTACTCTTACTGCAGCTGCAGATATTGTTTTACAACCAGATGGCCAAGATGTAATAATTAAAAGAAATGATAATGGTAATTATACCGGCCGATTACAAATATGGAATCCTGCTACTCCTGGATCAACAACGTTAGCGCATGGTTATATACAATTCAAGGGATATGATGATGCTGGTAATGAAGCAACAACTGCGCAATTCGGTTCTTTTTTATGGAATGCAGGTCATCCAAGTGAAGACGGCAGATTTGAACTAAGTGTATTAGCAGATGGATCATTAATGCCAAGAATGAGATGGGATAGTACTTCTGTTGAATTTGATAATAATGCTAGACTTATGTTAGGAACTGCAGCAAATGCTACTACACTTAATATCGTTAACTCTTCAGGAACCGTCGTTAAGAAGATTATTGGCACTTCGCAGTAGAGGTTGTTATGGCTGTTAGAGAACCATTATATTGGACAGGAACAGAACTAAAAGAAATGTCCACTGCTCAAGTAACCGATTGGGTTGAGTATATTGCAGATAATCTTTGGGGTAATGATCCAAATGTTACTCTTTCTATAGTTTCTTCTGGAGGTAATCTAGGAGGTATAGATGATACTAGAAAAGCTGCAGGTGCCTATCTATCGTATACTAACACATATCCATCAGAAGCAAATACAGCTGAGCCGTATACAGTCACAGTAACTCACGATAAAATTGAAAGAACATCAACCGTAGTTGGTAGTCAGAGTGACACTAATAGCACCAGATGGCCTGTTTATTGGACCGGTTCTGAGATAAGAGCAATGGATAACGGAGATGTTCGTGATACATTTATTAAACCAGCTCTAACAAGAATAGCTAACGGTGATCTTAGATATGGCACATATACTATATCAACTTTAGCTTTTAATGGACCTGGTTTCGTAGAGATGAGTGGCATACCCGGAGGAACACCTGTTTTTACTGATACTCGAGCTGACACAGCAGCTTATGCAGCAGGATCTATTCCAGAAACACAAGATCAGCCAACAACAATAACTAATTATTATCTGCATCGCATGGACTTCAATAACCTTACATCAACATCGCAACCTTCAGCAAGACCGTTATTCATTAATTCATGGAATAATTCATATGATTTATATGAATATGATACACCAGGAGGTTATCATGATATTGATGCTTTCTTTCAAAAACAATTACGATCAAGTGCGACAAGCGCCACAGGATATAGAATTACTTATGCTCTTAACTCTCCTGATGGAAATATTCTGGGATCAGGTATGGTAGATACTATATTAAACGGATCAGGTAATTACCAACAGCGTTTTGTTGGTGCTGATGATTATCGAGCACAAGAATTTCCCAACGGTACTCAAACAACAGCCGGTACACATTATTTGAAAATTAACAATTTTTAGGAGAAGATTATGGAAGGACACAAATATTTAACAGCTCATTTTTCTGATAAAGAAAAACGAACGGTTGAATCTTATTGGGTAGATGATAAAGCTAAGGTTAAAAAAGGCCAACAGAGACCGGTTCGACTTAGTTATATTAATGTTGATCCGAAAGATAGTCAATATCAAAATTTATTAAAACATGTTTCTATAGATGAATTACACGCTAATACTTGGACTAATATAAAGGAACAACGAAAAGCATATGAAGATTCTGTAGCTAGAATAGCAGAATCAGAAGGTATAGATGTAAAAAGTCTTGCCAAAGATCAAAAATATGATTTGTTTTTTGAAATGATAGATAATAGTAATGATATGAAAGAAGAAGATTTATTTAGATTTAAACTTAGACTTTTTGAAACACCCAAATTAACTGAATCAAAAGACAGAAAAAAGAAAGCTGAACTTAGAAAAGCAAATACATTTAAAGAAATGGTAGTGGCTTATATAAACATAGATTAGTATGAAAAATATATTATGTGTTAAGTGGGGTGACAAATATGACACCTATGCCGAAAAATTAAAAAAACAAATTGAAGATAATTGTTCTTTTGATTTCAATTTTTATTGTTTAACAGACAATCCCCAAAACGATTACGATATTCAATTACCAACAACTTGGGATCCTTATTATAATCCTGAGACTAATTACTTTTGGGCTTATCGTAAATGTTATATGTTTAATGAAAATCTCTTTCCACAAATAAAAGGAAAAGAGTTTTTATTTTTTGATCTCGATGTTCTTTTCCACAAATCAATAGATGAATTTTTTAACCTTAATATGGATAAGCCATGGATAGTTAGAGGCTGGTGGAATGATGCTGATAATTGTAAAAAGAATTTTGGTAAAATAAAATCAACACCTCTTAATTCGTCTGTTATTAGATGGAATAGGGGACAATTAAAACCATTATATAATCATATAGAAAAACATTATGAATATATCTTTTTTACTTATTCAACAATTGATAATTATTTTAATCAATGTTGGTATAATATTCATGATGAAGAAGATGGTTTTTTAAAAGGATTCAATAAAGGGTTGATTTATTCTTGGTATAAGGGTAATATATTTCCTGATGATATGGATACTAAAATATTAAGAAAAGATCATACTGTTTGTTTATTTAATAATAGTGCACAAGGTGTAGATGAACACATGGATCAGGTTGAAGAGATAAAAAATTTATGGTAGGTAAAAGACGATTAATAGAAATCGGTAGTAAATTTACCGAAGGCATGTTAAAGGCTGGTATAGAAAGTGATGATAATGAATGGCCACCTAAACAATATTTGAAATACTATCCGAGTTTAGGAGCTAATTGGTCTAGGGCAACTGCGGAAGTAAGTAGAGAAAAACCTTATGCTATTCAAAGAGTTGAAGCTTCAATGACTTCATCTCAAATGCAAAGTAAATTATGGATACTAGAAGAATTAGAAAATTTAAATTTACCTTTTAATAATGCTGCTATAATTGGTGGCTGGTATTGTCATTATCTTTGTGCTATATTATTTGATAATTTATATGTAAAATTTATTTGTAATTATGATATAGATAAAGATTCACAAACAATAAGTTATAAATTTAATCGTCGATATAAAGATGCTGGAGTGTATGTTGCTAGTTGTAGAAATTTATTTTTATCAGGATTTGAAGATAGACAATTAGAACAAGGCCCAATAGATTTAGTTATTAATCCTTCTGCAGAACATATGTTTCATATGAGAAAGATTTTTTATAAACCTTATTTTAGAGATTTAAGAAAAGAAGAAAAGATACACCCAATATTCGTTATTCAATCTACAGATGAACCAGGTTATGATGATCATATTAATTGTGTTAATTCAATACAAGAGTTAAAAGACCAGGTTCGTATGAAAAAAATATTATTCAAAGGCGAAAAAATACTACATAATGGTATGAAAAGATTTATGATCATAGGTAAATAAAATGTCTTTTTATACTAGTAAAGATCCAGTAAGATGTCATATTGAATTAACTAATCATTGTAATGCTGCATGTCCTATGTGTGGCAGACATACAGTAGATGGTAAAGCTCCTTATACAATGAGACTTAGAAAAGATGTTAATACTAGTGCATTATCTATAAGTGATATAAAAAAAATTTTTGATAAAAGGTTTTTTGATACTTATAATTTTACAGCTATTAATATGTGTGGTAATAGAGGTGATCCGGCCGCTAGTAAAGATCTATTTGAAATATGCGAATATCTATTTTCTAATGCTCCGCAATTGCAAATAAAAATAGCAACTAATGGAGGATTAAAAACACCTCATTATTGGGGTCGCTTAGGAGCTATGTTTGCTAAGTATGGTAATAAATCTAAAGTGACATTTGGCGTTGATGGATTAGCAGATACTAATCATATCTATAGACAAAACGTTGATTTCAATAGAGTAATGAAAAATGCTCAAGGGTTTATAGATAATGGTGGTATTGCTTTTTGGCAATTTTTAGTATTTAAACACAATGAACATCAGATAGAAGAAGCAAAAGAACTAGCAAATAAAATGGGATTTAAGGATTTATTTTTTATCCATACACCTAGATTTGCTCATTCTCAAGGTAAAGATGGCACAAAAACTTTTACGTGGCAAGATAAAACATATACTTTAGAAACAGCAGATCCTAATTTTGGAAAAAAACAAGCTGCAGAAAAGTTTATAAATTCAGACGAACAAGAAGGTGTCACATGCAAAGCAAAAGAAATAAATGAATTTTATTTAGATAATGCTGGTAGACTTATCCCTTGTTGTTGGTTAGGTAATTCATTAGATTATTTAATTGCATCAGGAGAATTTAGAGATCGTATTATGAGATTATATGATATAGATGAAATGAATGTCATTGAAAATGATCTAGTAGATACACTACAACATGAGTTCATAAATAAAACCGTACCATTAGCATGGAATAATTTAGGTAAAGATTGTGCCTCTCATTCCTGCAAAATGTATTGTAGCAAAAAAAGAAACTTAAGGAAACAGAAAATTGGCAATTGGAGTTAATGATAAACAAAAAAAAGTTATAGAACTGTGCGCTGAAAAAAATTTATTTTATTTAGAATTCCCTTTTGAATTCCCACAAGAATCTGTAGATGAAGTAAAACAAGTATATGATGAAGGTTATTTTGTAAAACATAGAGGCGGTGATAGTCATGGTTGGTGGTCTTGTGCTTTACATGGATGGGGAACCGGAAAAAGAGCTGAATATTATAGAACTATGAATCCCAGTGGTTATGATATAAAAGAAGAAGATGTAAAATACGGTTGGACCGAATTAGAAGAAGTAGCACCAAGAACAAAAGAATTTCTATTAGATCATTTTGATTGTTCTATTATGCGAAGAGCCAGGTTTATGTTATTAGAACCTGGAGGTGAAATAAAAGCACATACAGACAGAAAAAATAGAAACATTTGGGGTGCAATTAATTGTTGTATGACTCAACCAAAAAATTGTTATTTAAGACGAACTGATACATTAGAACCAGTTCCATTTAAACCCAGAAAAATATTTTTCTATGATAATGGTGTGGAACATGAGGCAGCAAACAATTCTAAAGAAAATCGATTTCATTTTATTATTCATGGCTATACCTCAAATAAGACAAAAGAATTATTTGTAAAGGCTTATGAAGATAGATATGGTCCCGTCGAACTTTGAATCAATTGATGATCTAATACAAGATTTAATAACTAAGAAAAATGTAGCAAAGAAATATAAAGACTTTGCTTTTATTATACTTGAAAATAATAAAATACCTTGGACTTGGTTAAAGGAAAAATTATTCCAACTTTTGTTTTGGAATATGCAAGGTGGTGTAACTGGAGCCGGTAGAGGCCATGCAGTATACTATGCTAAAGAGTTGCATGAAGGTCTTAGAGCTGCAAAAGATAAAGGCCATAAGTATGCAATGGTTTGCCAAATAGGAATGGTATTATCTGGATTTGGTAATCAAAAAGAAGTAAAAACTCCCGTACAAAATTTTTATGAATTCTGTCAATCAGGTCAATTTATGAGAGCTCATATATTAGCCGTGCCTGATAAAGACGCTACTATACATACTCAACATTTAGAAATAGATTTAACCCAATGGAATGGACAAAACCTTAAAAAACTAGGTGGTAATTATATAAGAGGTTATGAAAACATACATGATGATTATACACCATTATGGATAGAAGTGCAAGGGTTACCTAGAATTAATAATTTTACCGTTGCCCAAAGAGCACAAAAGTGGTATACTTATCCTGATAGAGACTATGAAAAGCACGAACAGATTCTATATGATTATATAAAAAATAAAAAAGAACATTCACCTGAAGGACATCATTCTACAAGTTCTATTATTATAAGAGAGATACTAACCAGAAAAAAGAAAAGATTTTATTTTGAAAATAATGAACAAATACCTGTTCACTTAAAACAAAAATATGACGTGATTGTTTGTCCAACTTCTGGTATATTAGCAGAATATTTGTATGATGCAATTGGACATAAAGATACTAAAGTTCTTATATATGATTATGATCAAACATTACTAGATACTAAAAAAAGAATAATTGATATGGGATTAGTAGGTAAAGACCTTTTAATGTATATGAAATCATTTAAAGATTTACCAGGTTATGAAGATTATATCTTCTCGGCTGGTCGAACACCAAATCAATTTAAAAGTATAAACTTTAATGAATCCGTTGTTACTAATGATAAAATATTAAAAATGCAGGATAAACTTGCAGATAGTAATCATGAATATGTTTTATGTGATTTAATTAATAATAATTTTGATTGGTTAATAAAAGAAATAAAAAATAAAAGGGTTTTCTTTTACGCTTCTAATATATTTCAATATTATGCAGTGTGGATGTTCCATGACTATAGTACCATAAGGGGACAGTATATGCGCCTTATACGCGCGTTAAAACAGAGTAAATCATTCAATTATACAGGGAGAAGGCCAATGGGACGTAAAGTATGAGCTGGTATTGTCCATTACCATTTACTTCTTTATCAAGTGATACTGCGGGTTATTATGCTTTATGCTGTGAATCTACACCCTCAAAACATCATTGTAGTAATATGTCTTTAAAAGAATTTGAAAGTTCTTCTTATATGACAAGAGTTCGACAAGGGTTTAAATCTGATGATCCTACAATTATTCCAGAAATATCAGAAGCTTGCCATCAGTGTATACAAAAAGAAAAACAAGGTGCTATATCAAAAAGACAAAGAGAATTATTAGCATGGGAAAAAGAAAGCGAAGATTATTTTCTTGAATTAAAATTAATAGGCAATATATGTAATCAAGCTTGTCGAATGTGCGCTCCAATTAGTTCTTCAAAGATAGTAGAAGAATTAAATAAATTGCCAGGAAGAAAAAAAATAGATATTCCTCGATATTATAATCTTAATGAAAAATGGTGGAAGGACTTTGATGAAATAGCACCTGAATTTAATTATTTTAAATTCTCTGGTGG
>Ga0163179_10001317_pt1 | contig 17681 bp, 13 predicted proteins | sample AtlANTMetagenome_FD_109643 | JGI IMG/M metagenome (GOLD analysis project Ga0163179, IMG submission 109643) | Marine eukaryotic phytoplankton communities from the Atlantic Ocean - Atlantic ANT 2 Metagenome | ecosystem: Environmental > Aquatic > Marine > Oceanic | place: North Atlantic Ocean... | reverse complement strand
TGCGCGAGCACTGCGAGCGACACTTGAGTCGTCGTTGCTTGATCAATGTGCAGCCCAAGGTGCGCTTGGCGACCTTCTTGCCGGTGGACGTCTCGGTGGATCTCCGCCTGCGTCCCAATGCGAATCAAATCCAGATTCGCGAGGCAGCCCAAGCTTGGGTCGCGAACTTCCTGGATGCCTATGATGGTGGCTTGGACAAAGACGGTTGGCCTTTTGGTGGCACCCTCTTTGCGCAAGACTTTGCTCGGATGGTCACAGATATTCCTGGTGTGCGCCATGTGGTGGATGTGCAGCTCTACAACATGTCGGGCGGGGATGAAAATCGCCGTGGCCCGGGATGGGAAGAAGGCGAGGGACTCGAAGAGCTCGCATTGCGCGACCATGACCTCTTTGCGCTGAGAAAGGTTCGGATCCGGACTGAGGAGGCGATGGAAGCCTGATGAGTGACGGACTTCAACTTCCAGCATTGACGGAGGGCACAAGCCTTCGCCGAATCCCCGGGGATTTTCATCACCTGGAGACGGTGGTGACCGTGGATTTTCCGGCCAAGGATGCCCGCACCTATCTGCGACGAAATTTGGGCAATGTGATCGATTACCGCTTGGTGGAAGCACGTCGCGGTGAGACGGTTGGCCAGGTTCGTGCGGTGGAGATTGTACCTGCGAATGGGGAGGACCGTGCCCTGATCGAGGGGGTGCGTACCTTGGCCGATGGAACGGTGGCCGGGCCGCTTGCGCTGGATGAAGAAGTGCAGCGTTCGGCCCGTATGCTCACGGTGTCGGGTCGCAGTCCCGGAGGTTTAGACCCCCGCGACAAGATCCTGCTCCATGTGCCGGTGCGCTCCTATCTGCGCTTTCTTCCCGCAGTCTTTCGTGGCGGAATGGCAGCTTCGATGGATTCGGCAGCGGCCCCGTCGGTGGCCCGAACCCAGGAGCCTTGGGTGGGGGAAGACGCGCCCGAGCCGGGTGATGAGTCCCGCGAAGAGGTGGAGCGTCTGCGGAGTTTTCTGCTCCTCTTTCAACACATCGTCACCACAGTGGTCGAGCAGATCGAGGACATGCCGAGTCTCACCCATCCCTTGTGGGCAGACCAGAAGTTTCTCGCTTGGATTGCCTCGTGGGTGTCCTTCACACTCGATGAATCCATCCCGATTCACCAGCAGCGTGAGCTCATTCGACGTGCGATTCGCTTGTATCGCAACCGGGGGACCAAGGAAGGCATGGAAGAGATGGTTCGCGTGCTGACCTCGGCGCCGGCGGTGGTCAAAGAGCGCCAGCGTCCCACACCTTTTGTGGTGGGTGGCTCTACGCTTGCGAGCGGTCAAACCGTATCGGCCCGCTATCTGCGAAAAGAGCACGGGGGCTACTATCTCTACGATGAGAAGCGCCCGGACACCTCGTTTTTCGTCATCGAACTTGAGGCGCGTGAGCGCTTTGCACGGCGCTTCTCGGAGCGTGCGGCATTTATTCTGGACCGGATTTCGCAGGTTGCGACCAACGAAAAGCCGGCGCATACCAATTTTACGATTCTCTTTGAGGAGAGCTAGGCACCATGGATCATGTGAATTTGCGACGACTCGCCCCTTTCGAGGGCCTCTGTCTTACCTCGGACGATCTCCGGGATGAGCAGGCCTACCATCGCAGCACCTTGCATCGCCACACCCTCTATCTGCACGGCCACGGCATTGTGCAGGGCTTGCAGGTCAATCTGGAGGCCAAAAAGGGCAAGTATCGTGCGGTGATTCAGCCGGGCTATGGCATCACCCAAATCGGACAAGGCGTGGCCTTGAATGAGGCCGCCGCAGTGATGTTGGAGGTGCCCAAGACCGAGGGCGAGTACATGCTCTGGCTCTTCCATGTGGAAGCCCCGGATGAGGAGACCAAGCGTGCGGTGTATGACACCACCGAGACGTCTGCGAGCCGCATCCGTGAGTTCTGTGCCCCGCGTCTGCATCTGGCCGATGAAGAGCAAGCCGATGCCGTGGCCCTTGCGCGTATCAATGTGCGCCAAGGACGCATGGTGCAGGTCATGCTGCCGGTTCCCCGTGCGGGACGTCAGGCACGTGCTGCGGAGTCCTATCTCAAGCCCCGGGTGGTGGAGTTCATCCATCTCTCCAAGAATGTGATGCAGAAGCTCTCGCGGACCGCGCTGGTCAAAGAGCTGGATTTGTCGGCCCTGAACTTCTCTGGAGCTCTCGTCTCCTCGGAGTTCTTACTGATTGAAGAGGGCACCACCGATCGGGTGCTCTATCGATCTGCGGGCTCGCTCATCAACTATGCGCACGACTACTTCAATGCCTTGCCCAAGACCACCGACAAGATCGCCAAGTTCACGGACTTCATTCGCAAGGCCAATGCGGGCGTGCCGGGTGTGGACCAGAGTGATGAGGTGTGGTTGAAGTGGTTCGATAAGTTCGAGCGCTTGCTCCAGCCGCTCAGCAAGATTTCGGCTGAGCTCGACAAAAAAGCCGACGCCTCGCGCTAAGCTTTTTCGAGCCTTTTGATAAACGAGGACCAACATGTCGGAAGCGCAGACCATTCAAGTACGGGTTCAGGTGGTGGATGTTCAGCCATCGGTACTTGAGTTGGTGCTTCCAGCCTTTCTGCCTGCGCGGGATTTGACCCAGCGCATTGCCCGGGATGCGGGCTTGGAGGCCTTCACCCAAGATGGTCGTCGTCGCGCATTTTGGTTGCGTGCACGGGGTCGGGTCATGGAGGATCAAGAGACCCTCGCGGATCTCAATGTGGTGCAGTACGAGCTGCTTCATCTCTTGCCGGAGCCCCCTGCGGGACAAGGGGTCATCGAGCAGGAAGGCGCAAAAGCCAAAGCCCTTGAGCCCGAGTCGAATGTGCGCATGGCTATGGCGCTGGCATGGCCGGTCATCTGGGCCTTTTTGTGGGGGCTTGCACTCACTGTGGAGCGGGAGTGGTGGGCCACCCTGATTCCGGGTTTGGCCTTGGGTATGTTGTGTGTATCCATGGCCCGCAGAGTGCTGCCGGATGTGGCCGGGCGCGATGTGAAGCTCTTGCTGATGGGGGTGGGACTCTGTGCGATTTTGGTGCCCTTGGCCTTGGTGCCCGCGATTTATCTGGGACAAGGCGCAAGCACGGTGCTTGGCGAGGCCTCGCCGGGGATTGTTGCGGCGATTCTGGGTGCGGTGGTGGCTTGGATTGCCTGGTGGGCGCCTATTGAAGCCTTACCGGAATCCGTGCGACAGGAAAGCGGGATTAGCTCGGCCAGTGAGCAGGTGGCCGTGGTGTGTGGTTTGTGCGGTGGGGCTGTGGAAAAATCGGTGCAGGTGGCCTGTCACTGCGGCAGCGGCGTGCAGTTTCATCGCGGCTGTTACAACGCGCGACGGGCGGTGGCCCAAGAAGGCGGTGCGGTCTGCGCGTTTTGTGGGGTGGGGTAGCCTTAGAAAGTCGTGTTTTTTTGGGTTGCTCAAGTTGCGGAGAGCAGCGCCTTTTTTGCTTCTCTCTTTTTGGCCATCAACTCGATGAGGTAGAGGGCGGTGAAGAAGAGGAGATATCTAACGCAAACTACAAACCAAATGGTCCCTACTTTAAATTCGGCCCAGTTCAGTTCGTTTGCTTCAATAGGAGAGGGCGGGTTGAAGAATGCTGGGTATGCTGCGTCCCAAAAAATGAAAGGAAACCAGAAGATTACGCCAACTGCTAACCATGGCAAGTGGCCATTAAATAGGGAAAGTAAAAAGACAATACATAGAGTAATTAAAACTATTGGTTCAGCTAATACGCTGTACCACCAGGTTAATGGATAGTACTGATACAGTGGTTCCCAGATGTCTTCATTAAAGAATCGACGCCCGATTAAACCGGCAGTGATCGGTATCAATATCGCCACTAGAACAATCAAGATGTGTGCTTCCTTGTTGGAAGCAGGTACACGCTTGAGCCAACGTCCTATAAAACTGATGGTTATGGCGATAGCAGCCAGGGTTAATATAAAAAATGCACTATTTGTGTCGCCGTTCCAGGAACCTTGGTTTTCCAGGCGTATGCTTTCCGCCAGACCGCTCACCACATAATAAGTGAACGACGTAAAGCAAAAAATCACCATCGGGATCACAATCAATCGGAGTAGTTTTACTTTTTGTGAGGCTTTATATTTTGGCTCAGATCTAGGGGCGGTTTGGGTCCAACTCAAAGCCAAAATAGCAATTATAAAACTAGCACAATAACCAAACTCTCTCCAAGAAGACGGTCGCATGTCTACGTCGCCACTTCCAAATTGATCCCCAGCGATCTTGGTCAATACAAGTAAAGACAGAGCGCACAATGCAATTTGAAAAAACGTCCCGGGTGGGGTGAGACTTTCCAGTCCGGTTTCTTCTTTAATCCAGTGTGCGAATCGGTGGAAGAGGCCCTTCTTGTCCGAGTTGCTTTTTTCAGACGCATGGGTTGGTGGCGTTGATTGTGGCGCTGGACTTGGGTCCGGATGGAATGGAGAATCCGCCTCGGGAAGCCCCGGATCCGTCGCAGGCATCTCCGAGCACTCTCCACTGCGAAGCGCCCTTAGAAACGCATCCGCATTCTGTGGTCGTTGTTCCTTGTCGGTCGCCATGGCCTTGGCAATCACCTGACCCTCGGCACCGTCGATGAGCGGAACGTCGGCTTCGCCTCCGTAGAACTTCCCGGTGGCGATGATGTTTCTCGGGTCGACCGGCAGAACTCCTTGGGCCAGTCGCCACATCATGACGCCCAAGGCAAAGACATCGGCTCGGGCATCAATGTCTTTCTTTCCGGCGGCCTGCTCGGGGGCCATATAGGGCATGGTGCCCATCATGGCGCCGGTGCGGGTCATGGAGTCGGCATCGGCCAAGACTTTCACCAGCCCAAAGTCTGCGATCTTGGGAATCAGGCTGCCGTCGGCAGTTCTGTGCAGCATCACATTGGCGGGTTTGAGATCCCGGTGGACCACCTCGCGCTGATGGGCATAGGCCATGCCGTTGAGCACACCCTCCATCATGGCAAGTGCCTTTGTGGCACCCAAGGGGCCGGGGTTTTTCTCCAGCCAAGACTCCAAGGTGTCGCCGTCGATGTGCTCCATCACAATGCCGAAGCTGCTCTGTTGCTCGACTACATCGAGTACCCGCACGATGTTGGGATGATTCAGCTGGCGCTGGACATAGGCTTCCTGCTCAAAGCGATGCCGCGCCTTGGGGTTCTGGGCGAGATTCGGCAGCATGAGCTTGATGGCCACCACCTCGCCAAAGCGGCTGTGCTCGGCCTTGTACACCATGGCCATCCCGCCGCCCGCGATGGGCTCGAGGATCCGGTAGTTGCCAATGATGTCGCCGGGGTTGAGCATGAGATCTCAGTGTCCTCTTTGCTTATGGACTATTTACCCACGATTGGGGGCGCTCGGTTGGGGTGTGGCCAATATCCCCACACCTCGATTTCGCTGATGCAGGCAAGATCGAAATCGCTCCCGGGTTGATAGCTGGAGCTGCCTTTGAGTTCGAGAGAGAGTGGTGTGTGAGCTTGCTTTACATTGAAGCGTTGATAGTCTCGGGTGTCGGTGCGGAGGATAATGCGGTCCATATCCCAGTTTGAAGCCAGAGATTGGACTCGACCATTGATCCAGAAGCGATCTTCATATTGGTCGCCTACTACCTTTTGATAACCATTCCAGATCCGAATGTGCGTTACCTCGTAGCCTGACGGAAAATGGAGCTGAATCTCAGAACCTCTCGCTTGATGTTCTGGACTGCACCACGCTGTGGAGAGTTTGTTGTCGATCAACTTGGATGCATTTCGACTCGAACCGTTGTCTCGGGTGGCCGTCGCATAGTAGATTTGGAGTTTTTCTGATTCAGGTGGAGGTGGCTTAGGCCCTTCTTTGAGACCAAACCAAGCGGCAGCACCAACACTGACGATGAGTAGCCAGAGAAGCTTTGGGTTTTTTTGTTGGGCGGACTGCTGGGTGATCGCAGATGTGTCAGATTCTACGGACGTTTCACGGGTGTTTTGAGGGATCTCCTGAGGAGGAGAGGGAGGAGAGGGCGCCTGGGTTAGGAGGTCGACTTGGGTTGCAGCTACGAGGTGATCCAAGAACACCTGAGCAGCGGGCAGTCGCTCGTCAGGATCAAGAAGGACGGCTTTTGAGATCGCCTTTCCGATGTCTCCCTGGAGTGGTGGGATCGGATGGCGCCCGCTGTACATTTCAGCGACTTCGAGTTGATTTCGGGGATTGGTAGGAAAACTTCCACTGAGCATACGCCAACAGATGATGCCTAAAGCAAAGACATCGGCTGCAGGTGAGATATCGGTGCGTCCGATGAATTGTTCGGGAGCCATAAAGGGAATGGTTCCCATCTGAGTGCCCGTTCGGGTCATTCCGGTGCTGTCTTCAAGTACTTTGACGAGCCCGAAATCCGTGATCTTTGGTTCAAAGCTTCCATCGTTTCGGGGCTTGAGCAGCACATTCGCCGGCTTGAGATCCCGATGGACCGTGCCGCGGAGGTGCGCGTAGGAGACCGCCTCGAAGACGGGTTGCATGATCTCCATCATCTCTTCAAAAGATACTGGTCCTGACTTTTCTTCCAACCAATCTTCAAGGGTGGGGCCCTCGACGAGTTCCATGACCATAGCGAGGTGTTCATTTTCATCAATGAGGTCGTGGACTTTGACAATATTGGGATGGTCAAGCTGGTACTGGACGTGTGCTTCTTGGAGAAAGCGATGTCGAATCTTCTCGTTGATGGCAAGGTTGGGCAGTAGAAACTTGACGGCCCGCTCATCTTGAAAGGTGAGATGCCTGGCGCGGTACACCACTCCCATTCCACCTGCAGCGATGGTGGAGATGATCTCGTAGTTGCCGATTTTATCGCCAGCTTTCATCCGCAGTGAATCCTGTCGAAACTTGGATTCAAGACTGTTTTTTCATTTCCTTCGAATCGGTCATTGCCAATGATGTTGTCGGGATTGAGCATGTGCGCTTGGTGGGCTTAAACCCTATTTGGACGAGAACGTGAGCGGGTACTGCACCATGACAAAACCGCTGTTCTTGGGTTTCGGGAATTTGAAACTGCGAAAGCGAGAGATGATGCAGGACTCTACGGCAGAGGACTTCATCGAGGACGACTTCGTCTTTGCTTGGCTGACCGAACCGTTTCCGGTGATGGTGAACTTGACTATGATCTTGCCTTTTAGGTTTGGGTTTGAATCCAGCTGTTTTTGATAGCAGTCTGTGAGTTTCTTTGCCGAAATCGCTCTTTTGATGAGTGACTTGTCAAGTGCGCCCATGATTATTGGGCTTCCCAAGCGCACGCTGCCACGACGCGATGTAGAGGCGCTTTCCGTCTTTTGTAATGGCCCTACTGCTTTCTTGAGTTTTGAACCTTGTTCGGGATTCGCTGCCGGAAGCGACGGGGTCGTTACGACTTTTTTGGTTTCTTGTTCTTGCTTTTTGGGTGTGTCCTGTTTGGGCGCAGGTACTGCAGTCGGCTGACTAGTATTTACAGTCTGTTCGTCACGATTTTTCAACTGACTTGGTGTGGCACTACCGGTTGATTCAGGACTGTCGTTATTCTGAGCAATACGAAAGCCTACAAAATACGAGTGCTGACCAGGCGTGTTGGAGTAGCGGTTAGCCAAACGGTAGTCTGCGGCAGGTCCCTGCCATGCGCCGCCACGCAAGACGACTTTTCCCCCAGAATAGCTACTGGGTGCGCTGGTGGAGGGACTGGTGGTGTATCCATCCCAGACCCATTCCCACAGATTCCCAGTCATGTCGTAGAGTCCGCCCACCGGTTTGCGTTGAGCGACGTGTGCAAGATCGGCCCATCCGTCGTCACAGTTGAGCGTGCCACGCTTTGTCCAACGTTTGTGTTGTCGTTTTGTGCTGGGATTGCTGACATTGGCGATATCGCAGATCACGTCGCTACCATAGGGGTTGGCTGCGACCATGCCGTCGGTCACATTGGCTTGGTAAATACCGGTGTCCTTGCCTGAGTTTCTGGCGGCATACGCCCATTCCGCTTCGGTGGGAAGTCGGTAGCCGCTGGCGCTTCGATTCCATGAAACGCTGGTCCCAGTGACTGTATAGGCGGGCTCCAAACCCATTTTTTCGGAGAGACGGTTGGTGAACTCGATGGCTTCATACCAACTGATGCAATGGACGGGGTAGGAGGTTCCCACGCCATACTGGTTGCACGGATCATAATCCCCGCCTGGATTGCTCCCCCAGTTGCGGTTTCTATCTCTCGCTGGTGCCGAGCCCATAATGACTTCCCACTGCCCTTGGGTGATCTCGGTGCTACTTAGGGCGAAAGGCTGGGTGATGGTTGCGACCCGTTGTTCTTCGTCCTTATCTCGCCCTCCTTGTGTCCTTGGACTGCCCATGGTGACCGAACCCTTGGCAGCGGTCGTTACCATGGTGATACCGAATTTCTGCTGGAGTGTTGTGTGGGATGTGGCGAATGCAGGTTTTGTTTCCTCTACTTCGACCGTCGGTGACTCCTCTGCAGATTTTGTTTCCTCTACTTCGACCGTCGGTGACTCCTCTGCAGATTTTGTTTCCTCTACTTCGACCGTCGGTGACTCCTCTTTCTTGCTGAGTTGCATGAAAGCGAATGCTCCCACGCCCAGGAGGCCTACAATAAGCGGTAGTTTCTGGTTACTTTTCTTCTGAGGAATTGTCGGGCTTGCTTGGGGTGTTGCCGCTGGTTGAGTACTGGCAGGAGTGCCGATTTTGAGGTCATGCCCACAGTCACCGCAAAATGCCCAGTCTTTCTCTACGCTCGCATGGCATTGCGGACATTTGGTAGAAGAGATCTGCATATGCTTTCGTGACTCCAGTCAGTTTTTCGAGATCAGTTTCTGTGTGTAGGTCGGGTTCTAAGCAGGAATGGCCCCATCCTCAGCCTCAGCCTCAGCCTCATGCCATCGGCGATAGCATGGCTCAATAGGATTCATCGTGCTTGTACCGCCGACATTAGAGCACAAATCCCACCTTGAGCTAGAGGCGTGAACAGGTGTTTGGGGCCATGGGGCGAGATCGTTGGTTTGGGTCGCCGCCTGAACTGGCTGCGCTAATCGACTTTTTTGATGTCAACGTGCCCCGCAGAACGCACCTTTTCAGCCAGTCGGCCGGATTGAATCCAGGGGTAGAGATACTCCCCAGGGCACAGGGTCGCGGCCAGATCCCGGTGGCCTTTCAGCGTGTCCAGAGAGACCTCAAAATGCCGGCTGGCCCATGCCAATAAAAGCACGAGCGCATCCAGTTGGGCTTGTGGGGGCTGTATTTCCTCGAAGTTGCCCTCCAGGACCGGTAAGAAGTGCCCGCTTGGATCATAGGATGTGGATGTGTCGCCGCGATGTTGGAGGTCGCGCAACTCCCACACCGTGCCTTCCTGGTCGATGAGGAAGTGATAGGCGATGTCCGGCCAGCCTTTGTTCTGGTGAAAGCGCTGGATGTTTCGCAACCGTTGTGGTGTATCGGTGCTGGGCCCACTCGTTGTGGCGGTGTGATGCACACTGAGTGAGCGGATTTTGTGGGGGATTCCCGCTGTGGCCGGCTTGGGATTCCAGGCGATGCGCTTCTTGATCTCGAGTGTCTTTGTCGGCGCGGCGGATTTGGGTTCAGCGTGGGTGGGGTGGGTCAAGATAAAGAGACTCCCGACCAGCCCGATCCAGTGTTTCCACTGAATTCTCAACGCAGCTTCCTGCGCACCCCTTGGGTGTTCACACTCAATCCATAGGCGTCGTAGTTGCCCGCCATGTGGACTTGATTCAGCAAAGCATGTGCATCGCTTTCGTTTTCGATGGGTCCAACAAAGGTCAGCCAGCGTTGTTTCCCACTAAAACTTGCGACCTGGGGAATCCAGATGACCGTGGCATCAAAGCCCTGTTTTTGGAGCCGGATGGCGTCTTTGACAGCTTTGGACTTTGTACGTTGTGCGCTCACACAGATCACCCAACTGTTGTCGGGCATCCCCCCGGTGATGCCTTTTCCGTCGAGTCGTAGAAAGCTTGCGCTGGCATAGCCTGTGATGCCGGAAGGACCTTGGACCAGCCACCAGCCCTGGCGATTCTCCGGACGCTCAAGGACGCGAATACCGCTTTGTCCAGGTGAATAGGTGTCGAGCAGTTGACCCGATACGCGGGGTTCAGCCCGGACGTTGAGCACATCCCAGTACTCCACGTGCACCACGGTTGCGAATTCGGGTATCGGGAGCGCTGTGACAGGAGAAGGAGGAGTACCGTCTCCGAGATATTCCCCATGGATTTCAATCTCGCTGATGCAGACCAAGTTGAATCGAGCGCCAGGTACAAAGCCACGGTTGATGGTGAAGGTGATTTCTTCGCCGAGGTGATCATTGATGAGAAACTCTTGTGCTTCTTTTTTCTGACCGTCGAGCAGGATGGGTGTGGCCATGCTCATGTTCGTTCCGAGTGATGTCGGCCGACCGTTTGTGAAGAAGCGATCACCATATTGATCGTTGGCGATTTTTTGATCGCCATTGGTAATGGAGAGCTTTGTGGCCTTGAAGTTAGCGGGCATGCGCAGGACGATCTCGGAGCCATTGGCCTGGTGTTCGGGGCTACACCACGCGGAGGTGGGGTCGCCGTCCACCAAGAACTTTGCACTATGCGCCTTACCGTTCCATCGATTCGCACTGGCGGTCAGTTCCGCTTTGGTTTCTTTGTCGGCATCGTCTCCACCACCTTTGTTCATCATGAAAAAGGCGCCTGCTGCAATGACGATCAAAATCAGCAGGTTGTTGGAGCTTTTTGCTTGGGGCGGATGTGCGCTGGCGTCTGGTGGATTCGTGGACACGGGCGTGCTGCTCCTGTTTTTGTCGCTCTCAGGGAGATGCGTTCATTTGTGCAAGCGCGATTAGACCACAAGTCCGGTGGAACTTCTGCTTTAGTCGACCTGCTCGATGTGCACGCCGGCCTCTTCAAGTAGTGTCTTGGCTTTACTACATAGGGGCGCTGTGCGGAGCAGTACCCAGCCTTTAAGGGAACCGCCTTGGTGTTTTTCAAGCGCTTCTTTTAGTTCGAGAAACCCATGAGCGTCTTTTCGGAGATAGCGGGATTTGCGATCAATGAGCACCCCGCAGTTCTGGCCGTCCAGATAGACTTCTTTTCGGCCTTTGATGCCAAATTCGGACACAGGTACTGGAGTGACGTTTTGACCGAGAAGGTCATCTCGAAACGACATGGCTACAAACCGAAGCGTTGTTTTCTAAAGGTCTCGAACCAGTCGGAAGCCCAAGTCGTCACCACGATGACCTGGCTGCTCAAGTGCGCGAGCTTTTGCCCAGGAAGCGAGGGAATCCTGCTTCCAGGAACCAGGGTGGTAGACGTGCTGCTCGCCGACGGCGTCCATGAGCCACTCGCCTGCATTGCCGGCCAAGTCCCAGACGCCGTCCGGGGTGCAGTCCGCGCGGAATAGACCCACGGCACAGGGGCGTTGCACTGCTTCTTCGCGTGTGTTGGCGTTGTTGGATCCAAAGGGTTCGCCCCATGGGTACGGGCGCTTCTCAATGCCGCGCACGATCAACAGGCGCTCCGCCACTGTCGGCAGTCTTGCCCCCACAGATTTGGCATAGGCCATTGCCTCAAACCAAGTTGTTCCGACCACCGGTTGGTTGGGGACCACCAGGACTTGATCCACGCGTTCAGCGAGAAAGGACCAGCTTTTGGCATTGGAATTGCGCCATGCAAGACCTTCGGGGGTCCAGTTGGCATCGTCGTTGAATGCATCGCTATTTACAAAGGCTGCGAATTCCGCGTGGGTCACCGGATGTTTTCCGACCTGGATATGGATTTCCTCATCTTCGATGGGCGTCCAATAATCGGCCGTGTCAGGGGTCAATAGACGAGGGTCTCCAAGTGAGCCGAGAATCTCTCCCAGTTGCACGCGGATCGTTCCTGTACCTGCACCTTGTTGGATGATTTCGAGCACAGATGCGCCAAGCTGGGCTTTGAATGCAGCGTCGTCTCCGGCGCCATTTTCAAGACTCGACGTCGCGAATTCAACCAGTGCTTCCAGACGATTTTCGTCCTCAGAACTAAGGATTTCATTGAGTTGAGAGATGCTTTGACTCACGACAACCTCCACTACGTGCTTAACACTCCGTGGAACAAGTCAAGTCGACCTTGGCAAACGAGAGGTGCGAAGAGAGAATTCTTCACAAGATGCATTCAAGTTCATCCACCACTCCCTCGGCGACCTCTGTAGAGTCTGCAGCGAGAAATCAACTCCAGAAACTTCGTGAAGCTGGGGATGGTGCTGCCTTTTCGGCATTGTGTCGGACGCTTTGGGATACACAGCCGAAATTGTACTCAGCCCTTTGTTTACCGCGTATCGAAGTGGCGATGCGCACGCGTTGGATGTCTCATGAAACGCTTGATTTTCGCCCTTCTTTCCGTTGGGGTGGATTGAGTGTTCGAGCTCGTTCAGTGGATGCGCTTGATGTTTTACTCAGCGCACCAGATCCTTTGGCTGTGGATGTGAGAAGCCTGAGACTCGAGGGAGTCGAGCCCAATGCCTTGATTCCGATTTTTGAGACCGGTCTCTGTGATGGGGTGCGGGAATTGACGCTTCAGGCCTGTGGTCTACGCTTTCGAGGTAGCGCGTATCCTCTGGAAGAAGGGGTGGTTCAAGTGACGATGAAGGGCCATGAAGCGCTTTTCCAAGTCTTGCGCGATTTAGAGTCTCTTCGTGTACTCCGGCTTCCCGAGAATCGACTGGGCAATAAAGGAATGGCACTTCTTCGTGGTTTCGAACAGTTGGAAGGCTTGGAGTTGCGCGGTAATGCGATTTCGGATTCGGGTCTGTCGGTGTTGGCGCGATTTGATTCCATCGAGCGCATAGGTCTAGCAAACAATCGGATTCAGGGGCCGGGGCTGTCCCACCTCAAGCACCTATCGACATTGCGTCACCTCGATCTAGAGACCAATCCCCTGAAAGAGTTGAGTAGCTTGGCACATCTCAGCGGTTTGGAGTTCCTCAGCCTTCCTCGGATTTCGGAAATCGCAGAACACGTAGCGGACTTATCGAAGCTTTTGCCGAGCTGTGAGATTCGAGAGGTAGCTTAGTGTTGGGTACCGTAGAGCCACGCGGCCTTCCATGCGCGAAAGAAGTTCTCCCCGCGAAGGCCGTCTACTTGTTCCGTCGTCCACCCGCCTTTTCGTAGGGCCTCCCAGAGTGCTGGGAGATCAGCGGAGGTGGAGAGTCCGTAGGCAGGTCGAATCAGTCCGTCGAAATCACTGCCTAAGGCCACCACACTGTACCCACCGACTTTGGCGAGATGGTTGGCGTGTTTTACGACCTGCTGGATGTCTTCGCTGCCGCCAAGAAAGGGGCGGTGGAAGTTCAGCCCAATCACACCGCCGGTATCCGCGATGCACTTGATCTCTTCATCGGTCAGGTTGCGTGTATGGGAGTGGACGGCGGCAGCATTGGAGTGAGACGCAATCACGGGAACCGGGGAGTTCTTACAGACTTCCATGATGCTTTGTTTGCTTGCATGGGACAGATCCAAAAGTAGTCCCATCTTCTGGGTCATGGTGACGAGGCGTTTACCGTCTTTGGTGAGTCCTCCGCCTTGATCGCCCGAGCTACCGGCAAATTGATTGGAGAAGCTCCATGTCAGTCCAAGTATGCGCAAGCCTTTGAGGTAGAGGTCGTCGAGTGTCGCCTCCCAACCTTGTTTGCCAAGTCCGTGGGCGCCCTCGATGGCGACCAAGACGGCGATGCGATTCGCTTCGATCTCTCGTTTGGCCCGTTGGGGGGTTGTGACCATGACCACTTCTTTGCTTCGGTTCACTTCCACTTCAAGGCGTTCTAAAAGGCCGTAGACGTGGGCTCTTGGATCCACCCCTCGCGGAGGCCAAAGAACTTCTACGGCGAGGTTGGTCTTTCCTTTTTTGAGCTGTTCTAATCCACCCTCTAAGCCTTCAGGCGATGTCAGTTTGAGATTTTTTCGGTGAAACTGAGTGGGCGTATCGAGATGCAGGTCCGCTTGAATTCGGACGGACTGCATACTTGTCAGGAGAAGAAACAGGGTCGGAAACATGAGAACTGCCCGCTGGTTTTGCGTTTAGTGTATCCCCTGGCTTGCTCAAATCCTTCCCAGTTCGCGTAGGCAAGCCGTCCAAAGCCGGACAGCAAGCCGATCCTCTTTTTCGAGATTTGCGTTTTCGTCCGCGTCGGGTGTGGGGCAGGTTGGGGTGTTTTTGAGGCGTTCTGTTTCTGCACGAATCCATAGCCACGGATTGTTTTCCTGTTTGCACAAGGTGGCGAAGGACGGTGATTCTTGGTCTCGCAAGCTGGAGAAATAGAGTCTTGTGAGAGCGATGCTGTCGGGATCATGCGCCGTGTTTGTACTCTGAGAAGTCTCCAGGTTTTGGATGTCTCTCGCTAAAGAAGCGTCGCAGAAGGACGCTGTGGAGGTAGAGGTTGTGGACTGGGCTTGGCATAGGCTGATCATTACCTGCTGGGTCTCTTCTTCGATGTGTTGAATGCGTGATCTGGCGTCAACGAGGAGTCGATGACTCTGTCGCAGGGTTTCAGCACTGGAGGGTTCCAACCGGTCCATGCATTGGGCGATGTCCAGCGCACATCGTCTGAGTTGATGGTCTGCCTTTTTCAGCACGTGCTTGATCGGGCCGGCATGTTCAGTCGCGCACGTTCTCCACAAGGCCAAGCCTGCACTTGCAAGCAATAGGCGCAGTCGCGCGCAGTCGTGAAGGAGTTGCCGTGCGTCGCGTCGCGGAGCCTCTACATCGATCCGGGGTTCTTTGTCGGTTTTCAGCAGGGCATCTACTTGAGCAATGATGGGATCCTCGTCCGGCGGTGGAGTGTCGTCGTCGGGGGACCAGAGGATTGGAGCGGGATTCACTGGGGGTATGGAGTAGCGAAGTGCTGCGCTGAGAATCGGGTATGCTCGATGTGGGTGTGGCAAGGTGGTTTCGGTGGCGGAAAAGTCTCCTTTTTCACCCTCTACAGCAATCCGAAAGAGTCGGTCTGTGGTGAGGATGTGTTCGGAATTCTCAGCGATTTCTGTGATGGACCCGAATGCGGATTCTTGGAGGACGATGGCCGTGGCATCTGCGACCTGTTGTGGCGGAAGGAGCTCCGCTTCAACGGCCTGGAGCAAATCCAGTAGTCCGAGACCTCGCGCGATTTGTGCACAGTGCCCCATGTTTCCCGCTTCTGTTTGGATGCTTTTGGCGATGGCACGGGAACTCTGGAGCTGGCCATTCTCGCGCCAAAATTCTGCACTGCGATGGATGCGGCAGAGGGGATGAAATCTCGGTAGCTCTATTAAGCTTTCTGCCGAGGAATCGGGGTTGACCCATTGTTCGAGATCCTCGCACCAGGCGTCCATGGCGTAGAAGAAGCGTTGACCTCTTCTGGCCTTCGTGGGGCGTTGGGGACTTTGGGTGAGACTTTGGGCCTGGGATGCTGTGTGGCCTCCATCTTGTTTGGATGGAAGCCAGGGGCGCCTTCTTCGAAGATGTGCGCGTGGCTTTGGGGAAGCCGGTTCGTCCGGATTGTCGTCTTCACCCCCCAACAAAAGATCCCAAAATGCTCCCCCTTGCGCCATGGATGCGCTTGAGTGTGCCCTCTCAGAGGTCGACCTTGGTTGAGTTGAGGTGCGCTTGGTGTCTTTCTCATCGACCGCGTGATCTTGCTGTGCTTCCAGTTCTGCGCCACCACTCGGCGTGGCGAGAGCATCTAAAAGGGCGCGGTTTCCGGCACGTTGTTGAAGATTTCGCATCTGTGATGCGCTGATTTGGTCCCTATTAGAAAGTTCCTGAATTCCCAGAGAATCGTTGACCTGCTCGACCTGTGTTGGTTCGGTCAGCGAGGGCGTGTTGTGCTGGTTGGAATCGTGTTTGCGGGACATCGTGTGGTCGAGAAATAGTAGCGGGTTGTCATGGCTCGTATCACGCTTGGAGATCTGGTAGGCTTCCGGCTCGGAGGCGCAACCATGGAGAGCATTGCAGGCTTTCCCGCGACAGGACGAAGCATTCGAGGTCCCGCGGCAGATCTGGTCGAACTCTGTGATGACGATGGCCTTCGTCACACAGCGATTGTGTTTCATGAGGAATTTCGGGAGCATCCAGCTATCGGCCCTGCGGTCGATGTGGCTCGGGGTTTTCTGGAAGATCCCTTTGTGACTGGTTTGGTGGAGCTGGTGGGCTCCGAGCCGGAGTTGGGAGCTTTTGTGTACCCAACCGGAGAGGCCTGGTCGGTGGGCGAGATTATTCGCATGTTGCACGACTTGGGTGAGACCGGTGGAATGCGTGCAGGGCTGGAACTGCTGTATGCGGGCGGTGAGATCTTGGCGGAAGCAGCCGAGTGTGGAGAATCGCAGGGCGTGTATTCCCACGGTGGTTTGACTCCTTGGCGTGTACTCATAAAGCGGGATGGCCAGGTTCAAATCATTGGTCATGCCTTGCCGCAGGTTGAGATCCAAACGTTTAAGGACAACCCGAAGGATGTTCCGCCGGCGGATTCCTTCCGCTACTGTCCTCCTGAACGCTTGGAAGGCACCGCAGAAGATGTGGGCGCAGACTTTTTTGCTTTGGCTCTGATCGCTTTCGAGGTGATGACAGGTCGGCCTGTGTACGACGGATTAGTCAACGAGATTCGAACACAGGCAGCACGTGGTGAAGGTAGCCGGAGGCTGTTCCGGTTCAAAGACGTCTTGCCGAAGAATGTGCGTGATCTACTGGCGACGTGTGTAAAGAGCGATCGCGACGCTCGGCATGAAGATGCGGAGGAGTTCTTAGCGGAAGTAAAGAAGGTTTTGTCGTCTAAATCTGCGACAGGTCCGTCGTTGATGGATTTGATGGAGCGTGTCACCTCGGTGGAACGGCGCCCCGCGGAAGAGTTGGATGCTGCCAAAACCATGGGAGTTTCCAAAGAAGACTTGAAGGCGCTGGCGCTCGCAGAGTTGGGTGAGGAACTCGAAGAGAAGGCGGTTCGGAAAGAGTTCAAGCCCCCAGAGGAAACGCCCTTAAAACGCGAACGTAAGAAGAAGCGGCGTCGTAGAACAAAGGAAGAGACTCCCGAGGAGACTTCGGAGGAGAACTTGGAGTCCGCTGTGTCTGTGGAACCAGTGGCGGAATCTCCACCCGAAACGGCGCCAGATGTTGCGGAGCCCCCGGAAGTAGAAGCGCCGGCGGAATCCGCGAAGTCGGCCGAGCAGTTGCTTAAGAAATCAGGCGGTCGCTGGGGCAAGCCGGACAGAGCACGACGTCGCAAGAAGAACAAAGACGTAGATGCGGAGGCGGAGCGCCTCTCTCGAGCGAGTGCGGATGATCTCCTGCACGCGTTGCGGTCTTCAGGTTCGAGAAAAAAGCGGGATCTAAAGCTATCCAGCGGAGATGCCTCCAGCGCCATTGATTCGATTCTTAGCCAGTCTGCTGCTCGAAAGAAGAATGCGCCGGAACAAGCGGATACCATCTTGGAAGAAGCAGAAGATGTGACGACGGGTATGCCGGTTGCGGATAGTGCCGAACCGGCACCCGAGCCTGAACCTGAACCGGCACCCGAACCGACGCCTGAGCCCGAACCGGCACCTGAGCCTGAGCCCGAGCCCGAACCCGAACCGGCGCCTGAGCCCGAACCGGCACCTGAGCCCGAACCGGCACCTGAGCCCGAGCCCGAACCGGCACCTGAGCCCGAGCCCGAAC
>Ga0163179_10001315_pt1 | contig 17688 bp, 19 predicted proteins | sample AtlANTMetagenome_FD_109643 | JGI IMG/M metagenome (GOLD analysis project Ga0163179, IMG submission 109643) | Marine eukaryotic phytoplankton communities from the Atlantic Ocean - Atlantic ANT 2 Metagenome | ecosystem: Environmental > Aquatic > Marine > Oceanic | place: North Atlantic Ocean... | reverse complement strand
GATAAAACTAAAGAAAATTCTTTTGTTAAACGAAATGAAAGAAATGTTTTGCTTGCTGAAACCGATTGGATGGCTAATTCAGATGTAACTATGTCAGATGCATGGAAAACATATCGGCAAGCTTTGCGTGATTTTCCCGCACAATCAGGTTTTCCTGACTTAGATTTTCCAACTAAACCTGAATAGGAGTAACTAGTAATGTCAGATGAATTAAACGATAGAATAAATAAAATGGAATGGACTGTAGAACAACACGCTACAGAACTTAAAGAACAGTCTGATATTACAAGACACTTAAAGAAATCCCTTTATGGGATAGAAAAAACTCTAACACAACTAAAATGGTTTGCCATGGGGGCCTGTGCGTTGTTTGTTTTAGATCAGTTTGGTATGATGGAGATCATTGAATTAATGAGGTGATATTATCGAACCAATTAGCACAGCTCTAATGGCTTTTGCTGCGATCAAAAAAGGTATAAGTGTAGGCAAAGACTTAATGGCTATGAGCAAAGATGTTAATGCCTTGTTTACCTTTATAGATGGCGCTAAAGCAGCACAAAAAACAGGAAATAAAAACGATCCATTATCCGATTACATAGCTTACGAAAAAGCTTTGGATATGGAAAAACAATTAGAACAAATTATATTTGATACACGGGGATCTAAAGGTGTAGCTACATTTAAAAGAATGAGAGCTCAAGCAGCTGAAAGTCAAAGAAAAAGTAAATACGCTCAAATAGCTAGACGAAATAAAATATTAAATATATTATCTATTATATTAGGGATTCTTCTCTTTGGTGGAGGAGTAGCCGGGATGGTCTGGTTTGCTACCACCTTCTCTTCATGAGTACGATAAGTTAATTTTATTATTAATCATAGCTATAGCTTGGTTACATGCTCAAGAGTTTCCACCGTCTTGGTTATTAATTAAATGAGGCAAGCATGAATGAAATGATTCCAGATAAAAAAGCATATCAATCTAACAGAAGAATTATGTGTTATATTGCTTTAGGGCTTATGACGATAACTACATTAGCAACGATATGGGACCCTGTAAGAATGGCACATGCTGATGGAGCTATTATGACTCAATATATAGCATTAAGCGGACTAGTAGGTGCTTACTTTGGCTTTTCTAGAACAGCTGGATCAGTATCTAAAACAAAAGGAAACGAAGTAAAAATGTCAGAAAGGTAAATACTATGGCAAAGACTCCCGCATGGCAAAGGAAAGCTGGAAAGAGCCCATCAGGTGGCTTGAATGCTAGAGGTAGAGCTTCAGCAAAAAAACAAGGAAAAAATTATAAACCACCAGCACCAAATCCTAAATCAAAAGAATCTAAAGGTAGAAAAGCAAGCTTTTGCGCTAGAATGAGTGGCATGAAGAAAAAATTAACTTCAAGTAAAACAGCTAATGACCCTAATAGCCGTATTAATAAATCTCTTAGAAAGTGGAAGTGTTAAAATGAGTATTATAGCTAGTTTAGTAGGCCCTGTATCTAACATTCTTGACAAAGTAGTTCCTGACGCTGACGAAAAAGCTAGGTTAGCTCATGAAATAGCTACTATGTCTGATCAACACGCTCAACAATTAGCTTTAGCACAGATAGAAGTAAATAAAGCCGAAGCTGCTTCTGGTTCTTTATTTAAAGGTGGATGGAGACCTTTTGTTGGGTGGACTTGTGGTATAGCGTTGCTATATCATTTTATTCTTTCTCCGTTAATCTTATTTACGGTTACACTGCTTGGAATAGAAATACCTCCAATACCGGAATTTGATATGGGGTCTCTTTTAACAGTGCTCATGGGAATGCTTGGTCTTGGTGGGCTTAGAACGTATGAAAAACAAAAGGGGTTAACTAAATGACTAAAAAAGGTTTGTATGCTAATATTCACGCAAAAAGAAAAGCAGGAAAAAAGATGAGAAAGAAAGGAGCTAAAGGCGCTCCAACTGATAAAGCATTCAGAGACTCGGCTAAAACTGCTAAATCAAAATGAATAAAGGAGCTTACTATGTAGAGCCAAAGACTTGCCCTGTTTGTTTAGGGCCTATTAATCATTATAAAGTTTACACCAGAAAACAAAAATTTAAAACAGTAGAAGGTGTTTGCGTAACTTGTCAAAAAAGAGAATTAGCTTTAATTCGTAACAAAAGGGAAGAAAACAAATGAGTTTTCAATTATCACAAAAGAGTTTAGACAGATTAGAAGGTGTTAACTCACAGCTAATTAATGTTGTTAAGACTGCAATAGTACTTACTGAAATAGATTTTGGTGTTATTTGCGGGATGAGAACTTTAGAAGAACAGCAAGCTCTAGTAAACAAAGGAGCTTCTCAAACACTTAAAAGTAAACATCTTGAAGGGCACGCAGTAGATCTTATGGCCTATATAGATGGTAGGCCTTCTTGGGAACTTAACGTGTATGATGAAATAGCAGATGCTATGAAATTAGCTGCTAAAGATAACGGTGTTAGTATAAGATGGGGTGCTGCTTGGCATATAAATGATATGCGAGATTGGGAAGGCACAATGGAAGAAGCTATGAATGCTTACATAGACTTAAGAAGATCCCAGAATAGACGCCCCTTTATAGACGGCCCTCATTTTGAGATAATGTTGTGACGCTATTACCTTTAGTTAAAATATGTGTATTATCTACTTTATCCCAATCAGTAGAGTGTAAATTATTTCATCCAGACGTAGTAGCTAAAGATAAGTACGAGTGTGTACAATTAGTTAATGCTTTTGTTAGACGTATGAAACCTACTTTGCCTCCCGCTCACAGTATAAGTTTTACTTGTCAAGATAAGTCTTTAGAAATATAAAGATCCCTTATAAGAAGCCGGAGGATTTTCTCCCTTCCCTTCGGTTTCTTTTATTATTTTTATATTATAGGAGACTAATTAATGGATATCTATGAAAAGATTATTCATCTAAGTCGCTATTCCCGTTGGCTAGACGATAAAAGTCGAAGAGAAACTTGGGAAGAAACGGTGCAGAGATTAATCAACTTTTGGAAGGGCCGTGTAAACAGCCTACCTGATTCACTATATGAAGAATTAAAATTTGCTATAGAAAACAAACAAGTAATGCCATCAATGAGAAGTATGTGGTGTGCTGGACCTGCTTTAGAAAAGAATAACATGGCAGGGTATAACTGCAGTTACGTAGCAGTAGATAGCCCACGAACTTTTGATGAAACTATGTTTGTACTTATGTCAGGCACTGGCGTAGGCTTTAGTGTTGAAAAAGAAAATGTGAATAAATTACCTATTGTTAACGATCACTTTGAAAGTTCCGATAGAATTATAACAGTCGAAGACTCTAAAGAAGGGTGGGCTAAAGCTTTAAGGAAACATATAGCTGATTTATACTTAGGTAGAATACATAAGTTTGACTTTAGCCAAGTTAGGCCCGCCGGAGCAAGGCTCTATACAATGGGCGGAAGAGCTTCAGGTCCCGAGCCTTTAAAGGAGTTATTATCTTTTGTAGAAGTAACCTTTAAAGGAGCCGCAGGAAGAAAGCTAAGCCCCTTAGAATGTCATTCTATTATGTGCAAGATAGGTGAAGTAGTTGTAGTAGGTGGCGTAAGAAGATCTGCTATGATATCTTTAAGTGACCTTGGTGATCATGAAATGAGAGATGCTAAGTCAGGTGCTTGGTGGGAAAACAAATCTCATTTTGCTCTTGCTAATAATTCAGGGGTATACGATAATAAACCTAGCATGACTGTATTCTTAGAAGAATGGTTAGCGTTAGTTAAGTCTGGTTCAGGAGAACGAGGTATATTTTCTAGAGGCGCTGCTGAAAAGAAAGTAGCAGAGTCTATGAGAAGAGAAACTGGTTGGGCTTGGGGAACTAACCCATGCTCAGAAATAATTCTTAGACCTAATCAAGTGTGCAATCTTAGTGAAGTAATTTGTAGAGAGCATGATACTATAGATAATCTAGCAGAGAAAATTAAACTAGCTACTATCTTAGGTACACTACAGTCTACTCTTACAGACTTTACTTACCTCAGAAAAGTGTGGAAAGAAAATACTGAAGCAGAAAGATTGCTCGGTGTGTCTCTAACCGGTATACAAGATTGTAAGGTGTTACAAAATCCTAAACCAGAAGATTTAACTTATCTAAAAAATATAGCTATAGAAACTAATGAAATGTATTCTAAGATGTTAAATATACCTATGTCTGCGGCTATAACTTGTGTTAAACCTAGCGGTACAGTGAGTCAATTAGTAAATTCTGCTTCAGGAATACACGGTAGATTTGCACCTTATTATATAAGAACAGTACGTCAAGATAAAAAAGACCCTATAACTTCTTTTCTTGCTGATGAAGGTGTACCTTACGAAGATGACGTTATGAACCCTGAAAATACTGCAGTGTTTAGTTTTCCTATTAACTCACCTAAGTCTGCTATTATGGCTAATGATCAAAGCGCCATAGAGCAATTAGAAAATTGGAAACTATTTGCTATGTACTGGTGTGAGCATAAACCTTCAGTAACTATTTATGTTAAAGAAAATGAGTGGTTAAAAGTAGGTAATTGGGTTTACAATAACTTTGACTTAGTGTCAGGTATAAGTTTTCTTCCTTATTCAGAACATACTTATGCTCAAGCACCATATCAAGATATAACGGAAGATGAGTATGAAAAAGCTTTCTTTAATTTTCCTTCTCAAATAAATTTTAATAGACTGTCTGATTACGAAAGTACTGACAATACAGAAGGTGCACAAACTTTAGCTTGTACAGGCGGAGCTTGTGAAATATAATAGGTAATAAAATGAAACCCAGAAACTTTCATGCGAAAGAACTTAGAACACCTAAGTTTCGCATGAGAGTAGTTAAAGATAAAACTAAATATACCCGAAAAATAAAACATAAGGGAGAAGAAAATGGTAAAGACCCCCATAACGCCCTTAGGACTTAAAGGTTTAATAACTGATGTGCCCTCGCAATCTTTGTCTTTAGATTACTTTGATTCAGGTAATAATATGAGGTCAATTAATGGGGCATTAAGTGGTGTTAATAGTTTTGCTAATGAAACTAATATAGGGTTTGGAACTAGTGGAGGGGCTGTATCAGGGATTTATGATGCGGTTCAATTTACTCCGGCAGGCAGTCAATATTACAATATATTTGCCTTAGTAAAATCAGGTAGCACTTTTACTGTTAGAGGCTTTAGTCAAAATTCTAGTCAATTTTCTGGAAGTCAATCGGTAACTGTTAGTACTAGTGGAGTAACTGATTGGACAGGGTCTAATCAATATAGTACTGAGTATGGCTCTGATATGTTAGTGTTTAATGAAGTGTTAATAGTTAATCTAGGTACTCACGTACCTATGTATATGCCTTCACAAGGAGCAGCGCTTATTAATTTTCCTACTGGAAAAACAGAAGTAATAAGTGGAAGTACTGTTGCTGTACCTTTAAAAGACTGGCCAACTGAAAATACTCTTACAAATCAAGCAACTCATGGCGGGCAAGACATTTACGCAGGGAAAATAAGTAAGTTTGGAAATAGAGTAGTTGCTATGAGTATGTATGGGGACGTAGATTATAATGAAAGAGCGACTATCTTTTTCTCTTCTCCTATAAAAGACATTTCTAGTATACAAGCAATAGAGTGGTTAGCATCTAACACTAACTCTGCTGCTGATGATATTATAACAGAAAGCCCTGGGCCAGTATTAGACGGAGGTCAATTAGGTGCTAACTTTATTGTGTACAAATCAGACTCTGTCTTATCTTATATGGAAGTATCTTCTGAACCTTTTATAGTAGGTAGAGCTATCCAAGACGAAGATGGAATAATTTCTTCTAGGTGTTTTGAAGCTATAGGTAATAGTCAACATATAGTATTTGGTAACTATGGTGTGTATATTCATAACGGAGAAAATCAAAAACAAATAGTGTCTAAAAATAAAGTACATGATGCTTTGTATGCCGATATAGATAGGACTAGAGTAAATCAATGTTTTACTTTTAGACATAATCAAGATAAAGAAACTTGGTTTTGTATACCTACTTCTAATTTAGGTTCTGGAAAAGAAGGTTGTGATAAAGCTTATTGTTATGCTGAAGAAACAGACTCTTGGTACACAAGAGATTTAGATAATTATACTCATATTTTTACTACAGAGATTCTAGGAGTAACTAGAATCTTTGCTTTAAGCCCTGACAACGCTCAATTACAAGAGCTTAGTAGCACTGCAGTAATAGCAAGTGGTTCAGTAGAATTTTTAAACAGACCACTAGATACTAACGCCACTGTTAAAACTATAACTGCTATGTACCCTATGTCTAATGGTACTTTAAATATAGGTATGACATCTACAGATAATATTCCTACCAGTGCTTCTATTACTACTAAATCTTTTAACCCTGTTGCTACTCATAAGCTAAGCTTTAGAGAAACAGGAAGGTATTTTGATTTAAAAGTGCAGTTACCTTCTACTACAGACGTTAAACTTACAGGAGCTGAGTTTGAAATAAAACCACGAGGTAAAAGATGAGTGGTATAACAAAACCTTATATAAGTAATGGTATTACTGATCTCGAATTAAGAAAAAGTCTTGATAGTATTATTAGAACTTTAGATGCTTTAGATGTTAGTATAACTAATGAAGACCCTAATACTAGTAAAACTAGGGGAGGTAGACTTCATTATAATGCTGCTACTAGTAATTTATTTGTGTTTAATAAAGGAGCTTGGAATCCAGTAAGTGCAGATACATTCGAACATATTGGAGAAACTTTTTTAGAAGTGAATTCTTGGGATTCTTCTGCAGGTGTTGGAGTTAACAATAATCGCCCGGCTACTCCTGTTGGAGGTACTTATACTTTTTCTTCTGCTGTAGAAGGCAGCGTAACAACACATCCAACTGGTGCATACTTATATCCCAACGGCAGAACAGATGTGCTTCAATGGATTCCTAGAAGTAGTGTAACTGGTGCTGCAGGTAAATTGGTTTATAAATGTACTTCTATAGTAGTTTCTGATAGTACTACAGGGGTAGTTACTCCGTTAGCTTGGAGTGAACCTGTATTCCAGCCAAGTACTACCTTTCTTGGTTTAACTAAATTGCAAAGAGTTACTGTTTACTATTGGGGGCAAAATACTCCAGGTACAGGTGCAGATAATGCTAATGTAATTACAAACTGTACTGTAACAGGAACATTAAACTGGGCTACCGGTGTTGTGTCTAATGTTCTTGGCCCAGATGATACTAATAACAGTGGTGTTTCTGGTAAATGGGATCCCGCAGTCCCTACTAGAAATGTTGAACAATCTAATCAGGGTAGACAATATAGCGCAACATTACTTTTTAAAGATGAAACAGGAGTAGCAGCAACAAGCGATGCAAGTGTTAGCGTAATATACCGAGGAACTAGTTTCGATGGCATGGTCACCTTTACTGATTATTCTAGTTCTAGCGGTGATAGGTTTGGAAATCAAACTACAATACACGGTGGACGTATTCAAACAAATACCATAGAAACACAACAACTTAGTGCTACTACCAAACGCACTTTAGGTTACTCTACTATAATAACTAGTGGTGCAGGACAATCTCCCCCTGCGACTAGGAGTGATGGAAGTGCTTTAGAAATAGGCGATACATATTACGATACTACTAATGACTATCAATATATGTACTACCAAACAACATCACAAAGTAGTCCACAATGGAATAGGCTTAGTATTTTTGCAGATAGTATAGATGTTAACTTCTTAAACGCTCAGACTATCGTCGCTGACAGAATACAAACAGGTACTTTAAGTTTTAAAAGTGGAAACTCTGCAAGCGGAGCTCTTTTCGCTGGAGGGGGAGTTTTTGAACAAATAACTAGTGATCGGAAGTATTTTTCGAGTATAGGAACTATAAGCTCTAATGTAATTACTACTATGACCGCCCGTAATAATGCTAGTTTTGGAACTAGAATGACTGCTTTTGGCTCTATGTCTTATAGAGGAAACACTAGTAGTAATACTACTGGAATTATAATGGGAATGCTTAATCATAATACCGGTAACTATAGCCAAGGCGGTAATTTTAGTATTACTCATGGCCATGCTAATGGAGAATATGTAAGTAGAGAGTATTCTACAACATTTGTTGCTACTAAAGGACATACTTATTCTTTAACTTGTCATACTGGTGGAGGTGGCGCAACGGCTGCTGGGGCAATGTCAGAACTAAACGCTGCAGGTATGTTAATTGAAACAAGGGGGTTTTAATGTATACTGTTTTAGAAACCTTAACTAATAAAGTTCTTTGTATAGGTTCTGATAACGAACAAGGGGAATTAAATTTAAATGAAGGAGAGACTATTTTAATAGATATCCACCCACCTAATGGTATGGGTAATTGTTATTATAATCCTGACACTAAATCTTTTTATCAAAAAGACGATCAGAAAGCTGATGAAATAAGATTACAAAGAGACAGATTATTAGCTTCTACAGACTGGACTCAGGTAGGAGATAGTACACACCCAGGATCTAAGGCAGACTGGTTAGCGTATAGAACAGCCTTAAGAGATATAACTAAACAAGAGGGATTCCCTAGTTCAGTTACTTGGCCTACCCCTCCGGAGTAAGAAAGAGAAAAAGATGAAGGTAGCTAGATTAACTCCTGAAGATATACTTAAAAATTGGCCTGTAATAGAATCGTCAATACAAAAATCATTAAAACATTCTGTAAGTGAATCATCTACTTTTGATATATTTCAATGGCTTATGAACCCCGATTATGCTCAGTGTTGGGTTGTGTTTGATGATAATAATAATTTAATTAATATAAGCGTTACTAAAATAAATAAGTATGCTCAACATATTAGTTTACATATTGTTACAACTACTTCTGTAGGTAAAATTAATTGGGATGCTTACAAAGAAGCACATCATGTTATAGAAGATTATGCTAGGTCTATTGGGGCTGTAAGAGTAGAAGCTTATGGTAGACCAGGATGGAAAAGAAAAATTAAAAAACTTAACGGTAAACACGGAGAAACATACAAGGAATCCTATACCGTAATTTCAATGTTCCTTGAGGAGACTAAATAATGTTGTATCACCCCTTTAATCAATATATGAGGCCAGTTGTAGAACACATGAACTGGAAGGGCGGAGGCCCTGAAACAGTTGAAACTCTTCCTGATTGGATGAGGCCATATATAGAACAAGGTATGTCTACAGTTCAATCTGCTTATGGTAGCGGTGATCTTTCTAATGTAGCCGGGTTAACTGCAGATCAAACAGCAGGGTTTGATGCTCTTAGAGGTGGTGCACAGACCCAACAAGACATGGTAGACTTAGCTACAGGCATAGCCGGTGGTGGAGAAATGACAGATACTTCTGCTATGAAAGATGCTGCTGCTTATCGCATGGCAGTATCTAGAAAAGGTGAAGGATATACTGGCGGTGGGCTTTCAAATGTTGGTGGGGGTCGAGGCGCAGTTCAAGATGCAGTTAAAGATGCTGAATTACAAGCGGCTTATGCTCAAATGGATTATGACGCTTTACAAGCAGATAGAGCTAGAATGGATTCTGCCAGACAAGAAGCTATGGCAGGCGCTACGGCAGGGGGCACTACTTTAAGTGAGCTTGGGGCTGCTCAACAAGAACAAAATCAAGCAGAAATGGATGCTACGTATCAAGGGCTTCAAAGAATGGCAGAGTTATATGGTATAGGTGGCGGAGCCCAGCAACAAGCAACAGGGGGTAAGTAATATGGGTGGTAGTTCTCCAAAGCAAAATACTAGTAGTATAGCTCAATCTGGTTCTAATTCTCCTTTAGGCCTTGAAGCATTTGGTCAAGGAATGAATCAAATGTTACAACGAAATCAACAACAAGACACAAGTAATTCAGTTCCCCCTATGGGTATGGGAGGCGGTTTAAGTGGTGCTTCAAGAAATCCTAATAGTAATACTACTATGTCTCAAGAAAAAAGAAATATGTATGGAGGAATAGCTCATCCTGCTGTACAAAAAACAACATCAATGTATGACCCTGCAAACACAGGAATAGGTCCTTCCAAAGATTTTTTAAGTGCTCAACAAGGATATCTTAATGCAAACCCTCAGAAACCTATAGGAGGTAAATAATGGCTAGTAATTTAAGAGCAGGTAATGTTGGAATGAATCCAGCAGACCAAAAGTATTTTTATGAAGGTAGAGGTATGCCTCCTCCTGCTCCACCTAATGAAGAGAGACAGTTGAAATCTGCTTTAGGACAAGCTGCCGGGAGTGCTGCTCTAGGTTCTTCAGGCCCCTTAAGTGTTATGGCTCCTGGTGCTGGAGGTGCTTTTATGAGTGCGGCAGCCCCTAATGCTGCAGCCGCAATGTTACCTATGTTAGGACCTTTAGCTCTTGCCGCATTACCTTTTATGTTTAAACAAGGTACTGAAAAAGTTAAAAAGAAAGAGAACTATCCTTCTTATATGGATATGGCTTCGAGCGCTCCTATATTTAAAACATACGGGCCAAGATTAGATCATCATGCAGCTAAACAAGATTTTAGGCGAGTTATGCCTAGTAGCGCTTGGGCTGATCATGATGATATTGAAATGATTTTTGAACTTAGTCCCGAAGATGAACGTAAAATAGCGATGGGTATACCACTTAAACACGGTACTTATGGGGTTAAAAAACCTATGGGTTATTCTAATGGTACTACAGGGGATCCTTGGACAGATGCTGGTATGCCTACTCCTATGGAAAGCGCTATAAACACTGGATTAAAAAAGGTTTATATGGATGATGCTGTAAATAATGCTATGGGAGAAACCTTTAAACCAATGCCTAGACCTCCAATGTTTATTACTGAATCAAGTTTAGGTAGAGCTGATGGTAGAGCAGAGTATCCGCATATGGAAAGATCAGGTAGAGGTGCAGGTTTTATGGGGCCTCTCTCTAAGAAAGTACAATCTAGAGAACTTCATGATCAAAAAATGAGGCAAAATGAAGAGATGCATCAACAGAAAATGATGTCTAATAACTAAGGATATATCATGGCTGAAGAAGAAACACCTAGACCATATCTTATTACACCAGCTGATTTCAACGCAGCTGCAGAAGTAGTTTTTACTGAAGCTAGACAAGAGAATAAAGCAGAACAATTAAGAGTTTTAGATTCATTAACTTCTAGATTTGCTCAAGGTAAATCTCAGTATATGGGAAGCCCTGGTGATGCTAATTCACCTGATAATAGTTACAAAGAATTAAATAATAATCGTAGCTTATATAATACCGCTAATAAATGGGTAATGACTGATAAGGGGCCTACCTATCAGTATTCTGGTATGGCTGAGCCTACACATAAGAGTGCGCGAGCAGGATTAGATAAAGCAAAGAAAGACGAACCTGAAGCTTGGGAAGCTTCTAAAAATCTTGTTAGAGAATATTTTACAAATATGGAAGCCGGTCAGCCAGGTATGGCAAGATGGACTCATTATTATAATCCTGCTACAGTAGATGGAAGAGACGATGGATCTAAGTATACTATAAATCACCCTGAATTTGGTGAAATGAATGTTCCATATTGGATATACGAGGATTTTAATAAAGCTGATATGAGAGATCGTTGGACTCTTAATGAAGAACTATTAAGAGAAAACCCTAATAACCCTCATGTTTATTGGGCATATAAATCTTATCATGATGATGGCAGAGATATGGGTTTTCCTGGTTATGCTTTTGATACAAGTAGAATGATTGAAGAAGGCCTTCTTCCTACTCCTGATAGTTTAAAAAATATACCGGGTGGTCCTTTTATCGCACCTGAAGTTATAGAAGGTCAAGAACTTAATCCTTATATTATGCAAGTTGGACAAGGAGGTTCAGTCCCCGAATTGGGGGCACTGCAACCTTTATCTATGGCTGCCAATGCTTCTGATAGGCCTTATACTGTTCCGCAACCACCAATTAAAGTTGCTTCTAATGAACTTCAAGAATTAAGTTCTCAGTTACTATCTTTAAAACAAGCTAGAGGTTATCAAGACGGCACTATAAGTGTTACTGATGATGAAAGAAATCAGATAAAATCTTTAATGGATAGAGGTTTTCCTGCTGATAAAGTATTAAATGTAGTGTTACAAAATTCAGCAGATCCTGTAAGGGAAGCAGAAAAAAGAATACTAGATCCTAATATTTCTCCTCCACCTTTAACACAAGAAGAACTTAATGCTCAGATATCTACCAGTGTTCCTGGAAATATGAATAGAGAAATGAGCATGATAGGGGTACCTAAAGAAAAGTTAAGAGCAGCGAATCGAGCGGCTAACATGAAAGACTTTGCTGATTCTATTACCGGTGAAGATGATGTACCTGCAATGTTATCTGAAGGAGAAGCAGTAATACCTAAGTTAGTTGCGGAAGACCCTAAATATAAACCTATTATTAGTGAGATGGTTAATGAAGGACAGAAAAGAAATAAACAGGTGGAGAATAGTATTATGAAAGGACAGCCTTATAATATGCCTATGGAGGGTAAAGTTCTTAATACACCTCAAATGATGGATGCTCAGGCTAAAGCTTTTAGAGCTGAGAATAGAAGAATGAAGATGCCTAAAACTTATTTAGATAATAATCCTAATGACCCAAGAGCTATGGCAACTTACACTCAACCTTATAATCAAGCTATGATGACTCCATCAGGACAAGCTTATAATGTACCAATGATGGTACCTGAAGGTCAACCTTATAATATGCCTATGTTAGGGGTTGAACCTGATTTAGAAAATATTTATGGTAATAGGGATAATACATTACCCCCTAAAAAACCTTCACAATTGTCTGCTCTTTGGGATCAAACTAAAAGAAATATTGGTAACCCTTTTAAAAACATTAACTTTTACCCTTATGGTCCTGGAGGACTAGCAGACCCTGAGTATATTCCACCTGAAGATAGTGGTGCATTAGGGCCTGGAGATTTTGCAGAGTATCCAGCAGACATGTCTCCTTCTCCTCAAGAAGAAAGTTTTAGTACACCACAAATTGATACATCACAAATTGATACACCACAAATTGAGACAGTTAATAATGAGGACGGTACTCAAATTCTTACTGATAAAAATACAGGTGCTGTTGTTAAAGAAGTTATTCCCCCTGGAATATCTAACAAATCAGAAGTTGAAATAGTTACAGGTAATGGTAAGTCAATGAACGCCACAGGTATCTTTAAACAAATTGAGAACCTATTTGGCTTTGAAAAACAAGATGTTATGCGTGCTCTTTTGTATTATGCTGGTGGTAGATTAGCTGGTGGTAGCCATGGTGGTTCAATGCGTTGGGCAGGTAAACAAGTCCTTGATGAAGTTAAAACTAGGCAAACATTAGGTGTTAGAAGAGATGCTGCTACAGCTACTCAACGTTCTTCTTATGAAAAAAGATTAATAGATACTCTTAAAGATGACAAAGATCTTTTAACTAACGAGGCTCAATTAAAGGCTAGACAAGCTGTATTAAAAGGAGATTTTGCTACAGTAGAAGCTATATTATTAGATCCTAAGAGTTTAAGCCCAATGGGAGTAGTAGCTGATATGGGAGCTACTCCGGTTAATGTTTCTCCTAAAGATAGTAATCAGTTATTCCGCGCTTGGCCTTCTAAAAATAATCCTGGTGATTATATAGTTATGGGGCCTGGGGGTAACCCTAGAGAAATTACTTTAGGGGATTTAAATTCAGGGCAATGGACCATTACTAGTGATGATGTATTAACAAATTTAAATAATGCAGCTACAAAATGGTGGAAAGATTCTGCACCTACTGAAGGGTTAGACGGTAAAGATTCAAGGAAACTTTTAGCGGAAACATTTACCGATGTTACAAATGATGCCCAAACATTTTCTGATATTGTTAGTAATTATGGAAATAAAAAAGGATTATCTGAAGATAGATTTTTATCAGAGGTATTAGGCCCAATTAAACAATTAGTTATTAATAACCAAATAAAACCAGGAGGTACTCTCGCAGGATTCTTAGAATTTTCTATGTTAAAAGGTGATATGCTACAATCAGGTAACAAATTAGTTAATGTATCTCCTAAAGATATTTCTAGTTTAGAAAGTAAATTTAATGATTTTAGTGTAACAGATGGGGAAAATATTTTAGCTAAAGGTGCTAATGGTGTTATAAGAAAAGTAGATGAGTTATTATTAGACCCTGAATTTGAATTTATTGTTACAAATAAGGGAGCTATTACAAGCAATATACCTCAACAAATAAAAGAGAGTAAGCTCTATAAGGATCTAGATAACCCTGAGAATAAATCAAAATTAAAAGACATAGATAAATATATGAACCCTAAATCACCTAGCTATAATCCTTATTTTGCTTTATTACATTTTACATATTTAGAATCTAAAATAAATAAATAAAAGGTAGCGTATCATGGGTCTATTAGATGAAAGACTTAATACTATTAATAGACCTCAACCGATTACTACTAATGAACAGGTAGGAAACCCTTTAGATAATATAGAATACTCTCCACTTAAAACAACAATAGACGGAGAAGAATATTATCAATATGATGGAGATACTTTAACAGGTAAGAATGGAGAAAGTATTAGGGTACCAGGTTACGATGCTGGAGAAGTCAGCAGGCTAGGGTCAGATGGAGAATTTTATTTAGGTTCTAACATAGGGGAAACTCAAAATAAACAAATAAATAAGATAATAAAAGATTTAAAGTTTAATTCTTTTGAAGACACCGGTGAAAAAGATCAATATGGCAGAGAATTAAAAGAATTAGTTAACCCTCAGGGAATTAGATTATCTGATTACTTACACTCAGAAAGAGTAGTTACTGGAAGCCGTTGGCAAGACCCTATGAATTCTGCTCATAGAACTTTTGGTTCTTATTATGATAGAATAAATAAGGTAGATGGAAATTTAACTGTTGGAGATAAAGCTAGAGCTATTGTAGAGCAAATATTAACTCCTCAAGATTTTCAAAAAGAAATAATAGGTTCTAGAGGAGATACCCATGAGGGGCTTAAAGAACAGCAGGATTATTTAAGGGCTGAGATAAATAAAATTAATTTAAAACTACAAAAAGAAAAAGACCCTAATAAAATAAAAGAATTAAAAGAAGAATTAGTTGCACACCAAGGGGCCTTAACTTCTGTGGTTAATACTTCTCCTACTGCTATGTTTTATTTAAGTAATACTCCTCAACAAAGAAAACCAGGAGCATGGGGAGAGCTATGGAATTCTGCTGAAAAAAGTTTTTATATGTTAGAGAATACCGCTGCAGGGTTTAGTGCTTGGGCAGGGGATTTAGCAAATTCAGATAGCTTAAAAGATTGGGGTGATGAGTGGGTAGCAGAGACACAAGAAGATTTAATGAATGCCGGTTACACAACAGATATGTGGTCAGTTAGAAATCCTTTAGACGCTGCTAGATTTATAGGAAATACTATCGTACAGTATGGGCCTCAATTAGGTGTTATTTATGGTGGTGCATTAGCTGGAGGAGCTGCAGGATCTTTTGTACCTATTGTAGGTAATGTAGCTGGTGCGGCAATCGGTGCTACATCTACTGCTTTTGTTTTAGCGGTATCTAGTGTTTATCAAGATCAACCTGAAGGAGAGAAAGATCCTTTAACTGCAAGTGGAATAGCTATGGCTATAGCTTTAGTTGATAGATTAGGTTTAGCTAAGTCTATGGATATTGGTAAGAATGCTTTTACTAGAGAAGGTAGAGAAGATTTATTAAGTAAATTAGATACGAAATATAATGGTAAGAAAAGTAAAAAAGAATTAGAAGAAATAATTGATGGTGAAACTATTGAAGTATTAAAGGAAGCAGGGTTAAGCTTACAACAAGCTAGTGCTAAACAATTAGTAGCTAAAAAAGATTTTAAAGATTTAGTTAAAAGATTAGGCGCTAGAGCAGGTATTGAAGGGGCAACTGAAGCAGTGCAAGAAGCAATACAAGCAGTAGGTATTGCTGGAACTACTTCTCGTGAACTTGATTACGAAAAATTATTTTATACTATGATTGAAGCGGGAACTATCGGTTCTATTGTTGGTGGTGCCTTTGCTGTACCTGGAGAATTAAAACTTAGAGATAGAGTTAATAGAGAACTATGGGAAAATACTGAAGAGACTGAAAGTGAAAGAAGTATATTCTCAATAGCTGAACAAGAAGCTAGAGAAAGAAATAATGGTAAGAAGTTAAGCGTTAATGATAGGCGTATACAAATAAAATCAGAGTTAATTAAAAATAAAAGTAAATTAGATTTAAAGGAAGACACTAAGAATATACCTGAAGGTAGTCGTTGGTTAGAGACTTTAGGTCTTGCTACTAACCCTAAAAGAGCATTACAAAATTTTAGGAACTTTGCTTTAAGTAAAGTAGCTAAGAAGGATGGTACTTCTAATAGATTTATGCAAGAGTTTAATGCTATGATTGGCACTACGTTTAGAATCTTTGGCGGTAATACAGTTACAGCTGAACAAAAAGGTTTACATAGTCGATGGTCATCTTTAATTAAAGGTGAAGAACAATTAATGAAAGATTTAAATGTAGATGCTAATGGTATTTATGATTTAATTTTAAAACCTGAATCAGAAATAAAAACTACTTTAACAGAAGACCAACAAAATTCTTTGAATGAATTAAAGACTCAATTAAGTTTATTAAGCGCTCAAGTAGCAGAAGAGATTAAGGCTCGTAAATTAGGCAATGAAATGCAATTTAAAATTACAGAAGATTTTTTCTTTAACCCTTTTCATATTGATGCCCGTGCTATAGATGATAATTTTAAAACACTTTTAATGACTGGACCAGGATATACTTCTCCTTCAACGGGAGCAAGACGAACTCGATCTGAAAGAAAAGGAATTATTAGGTCTAGAAAAGTAACTGAAGAAGAAGCAGATGCTATCATTGATGCTATAGAAACAGGTAGACTTTCTACAGAACAAAGACAAATATTAAAGAAAGTAGGAGTGTTTAATAATCCTGCTTATAATAAATATGTTTCTAAAAATTTAAGAGATAATATAGACAATGTGTTAGATAGTTTAGCTAGGGATATTGCAGTTACTACTAGGTTTGGTAGAAAAGGAGAGATAGTTTCTTATCTTCTTAGAAGAGCTAAAGCTAATGGTGAAATAACTGAAGAAGAAAGAATGAAATTTTCTATGATGACGTTAGATTATCTAGCAATGGTAAGAGGAGACTATAGGCCTATAAAAAATAAAAGAATTAGGTGGGCACAAGACACTGCTTTGTTTGCTTCTACTCTTACTTATATGGATACTAACTTCTTTGCTAATATGGGTGAAATGACTTACGGTCTTATTGGCTTAGATAGAAAACAAATGTGGAGATATATAAAAGATACTGGGGTAATGTTTTTTAAAGGGTTAGGTACTAACATTAATGTTCTTACTAAAGGAAAACTTAGTAAGGGCCCTAAAAGATTAAGAGATATCGATGACATTAGAGCACAGAGATTAGTTGAAGCAGGTATTTTATCTCCTAGTGCAGATGATATTTCTGTACTGGAAGGAGTTAATACTCAAAGTCGTTTTTATAAAAAGATGACTATCATTCTTTATAAATTAAACTTAGTAGAAAATCAAACTATGGCAATTAGGGCTGCAAGAGCAGCTGCTTCTTGGGATATTCTTTCTAGATTAATTGGTGTAGTAAAACAAGATAG
>Ga0163179_10001312_pt1 | contig 17706 bp, 27 predicted proteins | sample AtlANTMetagenome_FD_109643 | JGI IMG/M metagenome (GOLD analysis project Ga0163179, IMG submission 109643) | Marine eukaryotic phytoplankton communities from the Atlantic Ocean - Atlantic ANT 2 Metagenome | ecosystem: Environmental > Aquatic > Marine > Oceanic | place: North Atlantic Ocean... | reverse complement strand
TCATCATGTCTGCTTTTGAACCTTTAGCAACATATTTCCCATCAATAACAAGTCCATACATTGTAGATTTAGGAATAGCTTCTACTACATCACGCTCTTTTACTTTTTTTGTTTTGGGCTTAATACTTGTAAGAGGCTCACTACTACCATAACCTTCCATGATATCCATTATCTTCATCTTTTTCTCCTCAGTGGCTTGTTCAATCTTTTTAGAGCTCTACTAGCTGGATTAAATTTTTTTGTACGCTGTGCTTTACGAGCCATACGCTTGCCCATTTTATTTTTAGTCTTTCTAAGCGTTAACCGTTTTTTAATATCAATAGGAGCACCACATTGTCCAGGCTTGCTTACAAGTCTACCTGCTCGTTGACCTACTGTACAGCGGTATTTACGAGTAAGATTCTGACCTTTTCTTGCCCAAACTAACTGTGATTCAATCACATTAGTAATATCTAGTTCGCTTAGATTCATAAAAGTATTTATGTGAAATTAAGACATCAACAATACGACGATTGTTGACAGGATACCTGCAACAACTGTAGCCGCGGCACCTAACATTATTTTATTTGTTGATTGATGATTTTTTACATTCTCATCATGCATTCGACGCATCTCCATATGGAGATCCTTCACTGCCTTTTCGACATTTTCCAAACGTGTCTCCAATCCTTTGTACCTTTCCGCACAAAGATCAACATGGGCTTCTAAATTAGTTCGTTCAAGTTCTGTGGTTGACATAGTTCTGCTTTTTCTTGTTACTACTGTAACTCTGCATTAGCGTCTATATTATGTTTGCCAGTTGTTTCTGCCTATTGTCTTTCTTATACTATTACTTATCTTGTTGTTTCTCGTTTTTGATACGGTCAAAATTTTGACGGTCGAATCAATTTGACGGATAGAAATAGTTAGAATTTTGACGGAGCCTATATCTTTGTGCCTATTATATTACTATACAGTATATATTTACCTAATATCGGTGTGTTTTTTAAAACACACGTTAATTGGTCCAACTGTTTCAAAACACTTACTGCTTAGTTCTGCTGTCTCTTCTAGTCCAGTATATACTGGAATACCATTACAATCTTGTAATAAAATACTCATATCTTCTAATACTTGCCCATGTTCTATACTGAACTGTAATTTCCATACAGTATGTAGTCCATTATACTGTTTTCCGAAGCCTAAATTTACTATATCTTGTGCCATATCTACCTGTACTATTGGTTCCAATGGCTGACTTCTTAGTCCTATTATTTGTATTAATGTGTTTAAATTTTGTTGTTGGAAAAATCTTAATTTATTACGATCATGTCTAGATTCATTTGTGTTAGTTATATCAACTAGAGTATATGCAGTATAATTTGTCATTCTACATTTACTAGTCTTTCATAGTGCCGCTGTATCTTGCTCTTAACTTTTCAAATCCACTAAGCCCAGTTGCACCTTTTGCTAAACTCTGTCCTAATGCAAATCCGCCAGCAATAGCACCTCCAGCTATAGCTAGTTTAGCAAGAGTATCACTTCCTCGCATCTTAGGTGACCCTTCAGCATTGTGGGCATTCTTAGCCTCAAGTCCTTGGCTTCTACTTAGATCTCTAATATAACTATACAACTCGCTTCTCAGAGCCTTTGCTCTGAAGAACTGCATCATTCTTGTAATTACTAATTGTTTTTGCATTTTATTAAGGCGTGGCCAATCTTGTACCAATCTACGAATACTACGATAATTTGAATTTTGTATATCCAAATCTCTCTCCAACCTCATAAAAAAACTCTGTACACTTTGAGGTTTTCTTCCTGCCTTGACGGTATTAAGAAATGCTTTCATTTTAATTTCATTAAATGCAAGTTTGTCACTTTGCAATTTATTTTTTTCACCTGCATCTGACATGCCATTTTTTACGGCTGTTAGTGCAATATTAAGATCAGTACCACCAGCTCTAAAATTATTAAAGTTTCCATACATCATTGTTCGTTTAGCATAGTCTTGAGCCGCTACAGCAAAATCGTACTCATTGGTTAGTATGTATAATGCTAGCATATTCATAAATGCAAAGTCTGCCATATCTCTTGCATTATGACCTTCTACTCTACTTTTACTCCTAAACATTTTGCTTTCCATTAGATCACCAATAAAAGCATATTGTTTTTTTGTATCTGGAGTTATGTCATGTGTATTTTGTTTCTGTTCCATATTACTATTTAGCCATTCCTCTGTGAGCAAGATTTGTATATTCGTTCCACCAGACAAAGTGATGCTCATTCAATTTTTGTAAAAACATATCCCATTGCATCCAACAAGTACCATCTGGGTCTACATAAGTTGGTTGCCCATTGTTTACTATAACATTACCTGGTACACCATCTGCGTGGAAAAATACTCTTTGCCTAGGATCAACTTCTTGTGATGTCATAAACTCAAAGTATCTTTTCCAAAGTTCATATCTATGTATATTACATATGTACCATAGTTCATCTATATTCACTTGATTGCGATAATCTAACCAATACACTCCAGGCACTTTATCCATTACGATAACCCCATCTTCGAAACTGTGTACTTTTACTAGACAAGGATTTTGTTCTTGAAAACGTTTGTAAGTTTCAAAATCAAATGCATCAGGTTTAGTTTTTTTGATAATGTACTTGCCATCATCATAAACTTCTCTAAAATCTTTTTTGTGTATTAGTTTAATTGGGTGTCCATCTATGTCTTGGAACTAGTTTAATCTTATCCCTGGTTGCGACATAGCCTTCTCCGCCACGTTCACCGCCTGTACTAGCAGTAACATCAGCGCCTGAGTTATCTAGTTGATCAATAAGGTCATTTTTCATATTCTGTATTTTTACAACAAGATCTAATATAGCATTAAGACCTTTGTCGTCTCCTGCCATAAGTTTTGCTTGCTGTCCTTGGCTGACCTTGCTGGTTTTTAGCCAATCGAAAAATCCTGTCCTGAGTTGGTCTAACTTACCTGCTTTGGTCATTTGGTTAACATAGTTATAGAGTATTGCATCTTTTCTACTCAGTCCCTGTTCCGGCGTTAACCATGTGTCTATTATTTGTGCGTTCGCATTTGCCGTACTAACTATATCCTGAACTGCACTTGTATCAACTTTAGGTTGATGTGTTACATATGTTTGTCCTAGTACCACTACCGCATTACTGTTGATACTCTTAGTGTCTTTGATCGGAGTACCTGTCTTATCTCCAAATGCATCATGGTATGTGTGTACTACTACACCTAACGTACTGCCCGCTATACGCTTGCCTAACGCACTTGCAGGGTCAACAGTGTATGTAACTTTGTTTGGTGTAAACTGTAAGCCCTCTTGTGAGCTTGTAACTGGCTTGCGTGGAGTATAAAGTAAATCTCCATACACATAGCCTTTCATATCAGCTGGTGTGTTAGCTTCTAGTATCTCAAACACTCCTGCCATTTCTCCAGCAAAATCTTTACGCCAGTCTTCGCCTTTGCCAGTATTCATAATAAAGTCTTGTAGTTGACCACTACTGGTTGTTTTGTTTTTACCCCAACCATTTTTACCAGTCATTACAAATTGACCGTCTGGTTCTCTTCCCCAAAATATAGTAGGATTACCGTCCCACTTTATACTAACGTCTTTTGAATCTTGTCCTAATCGTGTTAATATCTCTGCGGCTTTTAATGCACCTTTGCTACCTTCAAATGTAACTAGGTCTTCTAAGTGATTGTACTCTCTACCTTTATCAGTAGCTTCAGTTAGAAATTGATTGGCTCTCATTATTCAAGCTCTTTCCAGCCTGATCCACTACGCAAGTCTGCTAGCAACGCATCACCTTTTTCTTTACCCAATGCCGCCATAATGGATTCGACACTGCCTAAATCTTTTCCTGAGGCATTAGGGCCTAATAATGTTCTTGCTATTTCGTCTAAGTCACTGGATATAAAATCAGCTTTCTTACCATTTGCATCTCTACTAAACAGTCCTTGATAAGGTGACCATAACTTGTCTTGATAACTGGCTAATTTAGCTATTGCTATCATTTTGTTTGCACCTTTAAACTTGCTACCTTGTGGGATAGCATGTGTATGAAACTTACTAGCTGTTTCTGCATTAGGCACAACCATAATATCTATTTGATGTGTTTCATTACCGTCGGGTACTTCAACATGTACACTAGTACCACTCTTCTTTGTAGTAAATCCTGCTAGTCCAAATAACTGTTCTAGTTTTTGTCTGATAATTTTATCTTCAACATCTTCCATATTGAAATGTTGCTTTAGTTGATCCATGTCAACTACCATATCTAAATCACCACTAATTTTTCCTTTGGTGGGTGTTGCACCACTACCAATCGGAATAGCAGTTGCACCTGTCTTAGATAGTACACTGTTGATCTGTTTCATTAGTGCTGGAATTTTTGCGTGGTCAAAAGGTTGTGCATTAGGAAATATTTTACCACCTTCTCTAAGTCTCGATATTAAACTCGAACCACTAATTCTATCTAAACGACTACCACGTCTTTTGCGTTTTTTTGTACCGCTAAGTATTTCTTTTATTTTCATCTACTCTACCAATGCCTCTTTGAAACTTCTTTGGATCTTTGGTTCTAATAGCATTAATTAATCTCTTATTAAGATCACTTGCTGTTTCTACATCGAAACTTTCGTTTATTAGATTTATAAGGTTAATTGCTGTTACAATTACCTGTTGTCCATTTGATTCAACAATATGCTTTTTGTCACGTTTGGGTGACATTGCATTTATTTCTTCCAAAATTGATCTTGTTTTACGCTTCATATCAATAGTATTTAGTAAATATCTGTGCTGGAGCATTGGTGATCAGCACTTATGGCAGTTGCAAGGAGATTATAATGAACATAGGACCCATTAACAATAAGAGCAAAATCATCAATGGCATGCAAACACAAAACACAGGCTTTACTTTGGCTCATATTAATGACACCTCTATTTTACTCAGTGTTTGTAGTTCAGAATAACAAATAATAAAGGATAAGGTACACAGCACCTTTGCTTCAGCAAATTTTATATTCAAAGTTTTGACACTCCTCATTCTTTGCAAGTAATTTTGCACCATTTCTTATGTGAAATCTTTCTGCTACCATTGTTAATGGACTAAGTGTAACTAGTCTATCTATATTTCCTAGTTCTTTCTGTTGAACTTTCTCCAATAACTTGTTTATAATAACTCTACCTGCTCCTTTTTTATTGCTCCAAACTGTATATGCTACAAGAACTGACCCTGTGTCACTTTTGTACTGTTCTAACTCATGTTCAGTTTCTGGAACCTGTGTACAATAACATACACAAATAACTGCTGATAAATCATCAAGAACATATACTTGTTTTCCTACATCGAGTTTAGGAACATGTGGACGTACCGGATCACTTAAGAGTAGATCCAGTTCATTCTTACTAATTAATCTCATACTAATCTGCTTTTCTCAACAGACTTTTAAGTCTATCTGTTGCTTGTATTCCACTATCATTATCTAAATTATTTTCAGCAACATTTTCTCCTGCGGGTGCAACTGAACTTTTTGTTTTTAGTTTCTGATAGATGCTAGTTGTGCTGGTATCCTCTTGTTCGTCCTCATCCAAGTCTTCGATACGCAGACTTTCAATATTAAATTTTAAATCAAGTTTTTGACCAACTCCGCTACTGCTTCTAGTTTTCATAAACTGTATTTGTACTCTTCCACGTTCACGCATTGCTCTACTGCTGAATATACCAATTAAATTATCAGCAGTATTAATTTTACTTATACCTCCTGCAATATGGCTGTGATCAAATTCTATTTCATCTACTGCACTTCTATTCAACTGACTTGCTGTTACAAACAGTATGCCTAATTCAATAGCTAGATTACGCAACTCTTCACTAACAAACTTGTCTTTGATAAACTGATCATTTGGGTTTACTTTTACTGTAACTGGCATCATAAGATCCAAGTAGTCTACCAGTAGTGCATCAACTCGAATATTCTTTTGTATTTGAAACTCTTTGAGATATGCTCTAATATCATTGACTGTACAACCATTTTTCATTTGTATAATCTGTAATCCGCCAGCTTTTTTACTTGCCATCTTAACTCGCAACTCAACATCACTAGCATTTTTCATTACGTCTTTTGTGCCCATGCCAGTAAGCATAGCATCTAATCTCATACTAGATAATTCTTCACTAAGTTCTAAACTTATGTACACTACGTTCTTTCCTTGTAGTGCCCAGTTCAGTGCCAAGTTCTGCATAAACAAACTCTTACCACTACCACTGCCTCCAGCAAAAATATTTAATTCTCCAGTGTTAAATCCGCCATATAGATACTTGTCAAATGTTTCCCATCCAGTACTGTTTTGTCCTCTACTGTCTTTGATATGTTGTATTCTTCCTGCTGGATCTTCCCAATAGTTTGTACCAAAATCTTTTGCTAATCCAATTTCAACTGCTTCTTTGATAATACCTTCTACTGTGCCATACTCTTTGTTCTCAAGTTTATCAGCACTTTGTAATATTGCCGCTTCAAGTGCTTTATGCCTACAAAACTTTTCAATTTCATCCATAAACCAATTTTTGTGTTCATCTGTTATTGTAGCTTTAACGTCAGTTACACCAATACCATTTACAGCATTAACCTGTTCCAGCATAGGAACATCGCTGTACTCTTCAACATGCTTCTGGATAAAGTCTATAGTATCTCTATACTGTCTATCAAAGTAACTGCTTTTTAGAATAGCATTACACCGCACAAAAAGATCCTTGTCAGCCAACAAGAATTCTATGTACAATTTTTGCATTTCTGTGGTATATTCTTCGCTCATAATATTCCTTTATTATACTACCTACATCTATTTTTTGCAAGTATTTTAATTTTTGTTGCATTTGTTTCTATACTGTCCAGTATACTTTTTACTGTAAACAGTCTTCCATATCTTACGACTGCATCACTTGCATCTTTTATATCATCTTCCCATTCAGGAAACGCAACACTCCATCCTCGGTTGATTGCCACTTTAACTGTGTCCATTCCACTTGAATCAAAGTCTGGTAATAGCACTACGTCTTTTTCCAAATCTTCTATAATTTTACATTGTGTGCTATTAGGTGTATTTCCTGCTAGTGCAACACCTCCTACCTGTATCGCATCAAATTGTCCTTCTGTTACTATCACTGTATTGTGTTTATCTTGTTTGTCTAAGTTGTAAACAAAGTTCTGTGGCATTTGATTATAATATTTTGGCATTGCATCAGGCCTATGTTCTGATACCCATCTTGCAGTAAAACCAACAATTTTATTTTTATAATAAAATGGAAGTATAACTCTATTTGCAAAATGCATATGTGGTGACCAATGCCAATCTTCACAAAAGTCTAGTCCTCTTTTCATAACATATGTACATGCTAGTGCTAGTTTTTCTAGTTGTTTCTTGTCCAACTGATCTATAGGATATTCACCAATACGATAACTGTTTGGAGGAAGTTGTGTATTGGGCCAATCTATTTTTATTTTTTCTTCTACTTGTTTTTCTATATACTGTCCGGCAATATTGCCTGCTTCTTCTTCTCTTAACAGTTCAAGATTAACTCGTTGTATATCAGCTGGGTCAGTTCCAAATGTTGTTAACAGCTCTTGTAGTTTTCCACCTATACGTCTGCCATCACTCCATCCTGTTTTAAATCCACAGTTAAAACAGTTGTATTGAAAATGGTCATCTTCAAAACGTATACCACCTCTGCCACGTTTGTCTGGATTGTGTCCACGTTTAGTACACATTGGACAATTACCACTGATCCATCCGCTAGGAGTATGCTTCCAGCCAGCAGGCATTTGCTGGCGAATAAAGTCTAAAACTATCATGTTTATATATTAACTTCTATAGGTGACTTTGTCAAGCGTTCCAGCGTTTCCAGGATCAGGCGTATGAACCAATCTAACATATGTATACATTCCTATAAATGTGTGGTAATCAACTGATGTTCTTGCACTTACTGTATAACTTTGTCCAGTGACATCAAAGTAATCACTATCCAAAGGTTGTAAACTAAGTGTTGCTTGCATCTTGTATACACCAGTGTAATTTGTTAAATGTACTGCCACTGTATGCAGTCCACTTTTGCTATTATTAAGGACAGGACCAGTCATTCTGCCGCCTACTCTATCATCTCCGTCCGGAGTGAATACTGAAACATTTTCACTTGGTCTTAACTGTGCTACAGCGCCGTCTTTTACCTCTAAAACAAAAGTTATTCTATTGTTCTGATCACTTGTTCCTCCATAGCTACCAGCAACATCTGTGATGGTATAAGTAACTATAAGATCATATAACTTAGCATCTAAAGCCGAAGTTTCTTCATGGTCTAACTTGAGTACAAGTTGTCCCTGGTCATAATTGCCAGGAGTAAGTGTTTTAGTAAGTATACTAGCTTTACTAGTTCTATCAATGATAGTTGCAGTATAAGTTTTATTATGTAATGACTGAGGTTTACGATCAGTATCTTTAACAAAAAGATCAAATTCTATATTGAGTCCTTTGTAAGCTACCAACGGCTTATGATTATCTGGGCCGTAGTAGGTAGTTCCTCTTCTCTGAGGTACAAGAGCTTCAGCTCTTTGGTTATATTGATATACAGTTGCTTGATACATATTTCTAATCCTTACTACTATTTATTTGACTAAGTATATACGATGAACAACATTCCCAAAAAATATCAAGACTTACTAGACGAATTTCCATTTTTAACACTTGTAGCCTATGGCGGCAAAGAATATGTTGGTATAATCCAAAATATGGATAACAATTTAGCCAGCATGTACAACTTTGAGAATATCAAAGATAGAAAAGAAAAACAAGAATTTTTAGAAATTGGCGAAGAATGGTGGTGGGGTACTAATAGAATGATCCCCATAAACATAATTTTTAAAACTAATTTTGAAAAATTTAGAAGTTGTCTATTGACCTTTAGTATTAAAGACTTTGAAGTACTGCATGGTCCAACTATAAGTCTAAATAACATAATACAAAAAAGAGTTAAGAGAAGAAATATTCAACTAGTCCGCAGAATGTAATTGTTCACATAACAAATTCATGTGTACAACTACAACCATTGCGTAACTAACTGCATGAGCCTTTTTAAAGTAATAGGCTTTATTGTCGTTTATGGGTTTTATCCACACTTCTTTCATTATCGTTTGCCACCCTTTGTCTTGTAGGTGACGTTTCGCTGGTCTTATAATTGCTAGCGTTGCCGCTAATTGTTCTACCGAGGTAGGCTTCAATTGTTTCAACAGTTTGTCGTGCCCGTTGAGATGAAACACTTTTTCGACGAAGTCTTCGTGCTCCAGAAGTTCCCATATTGGTTCCCTTTCCATTAATTCTTTGAGATGATCGTCATCTCTTATATCTTTGTATATACTGACATTCAATAAATCCAGTTTAAAGAATTCGTGTTCGTCAGCTTCTGTGTGTTCAACTGTACAAATGTTGGTAAATGGATTGCTGGGTACTTTATGGAAGTAAACACCTGTGTTATGTTTACGATTTTTTAACCTAGCTGGTACATGTTTAAAAAGTTTTAGTGCTTGTGCTCTATCTGCAAAGTCTATGTCGATATCAGGTAGTCCCATCAATCATCTCCTGTATAAAATGTGCATCATGTGGATTGAGTTGACGTTTTTTTGACCAATAATCAGCATCAATACAATTAGCTATTCTATTAACACATTCATCTGGCATTTTTCCAATGGCTTGTTCAGCACGTCTACTACTAATGATAATCCACGGACTAATCTTTCCCATTTCAACCCAATCGGCAATTAGGTATCCGTTTGCACTTTCCCAAAATGTATCAAAGTATTCTGTTTGCATTGCATGTTCAACAAAACGTTCCAATGCACGTTCAACACTTTCACGTTTGCAATGATCTTCTACAAACAACAAATACATTTTATCTGTGGGCCAATCTTTTAGTTTTACTTTGTTTTTAATAAGCCAACGTGTAAACTGCTCTTGGTCAATTACTTTGGTGTTCAAACAATATGCACCAAACTTTACAAAGGCTGTATAGTATTGACCATCTACAAAATCTACATATTCTTTGGGTTTACTTTGCATTTCAATTCTATAAAACAAATCATAGCTACTAAATCCAACCAAGACATCTTGATTATCTTTTGCCTGCCAACGTCTTTTCTTTTCACAACTATGAGCCAATAACGTGCTTTCTTTTTGAAAGCTCTTTTTACAATACTCACAAGTGAATGTGCCTTTTGTCACAGTTATATTTCCTAGTTGTGATACTACCTGTTCAGCAGTTGTCATTTGAATAGCTCTTTGATTTGTTTTTTATCCATACCCATTTCTTCGGCTATGTTTTCAAAGTCTTTTTTATCATTATTTGCTACCAACAATTCTAGTTCATCGTCGTTGTATATCGGATACAGTTCTTGTAACCATTTAATTAGTTTACCGCCTTTGCCTTTGCGTTTTTTACTAGGAGGTATCCACGGATGGAATTGTGTACTACCCAACCCAACACACTGTAACAACTTATGTTGCAGTTGAACATCACGTCTTAAGATGTTATAGTGCTTGTTTACAAGTTCATTTGTAAGTGCCAAATAATGATACTCTATATCTGGATTCTTTGTTTGCACTGCACTGGTATATCTCATCAAAACAAAAATGCTAACCTTGTTTTGTTCTTCTTCAGTCAAACTATCCCACCAACCTTTATCACGTTGGTCAATAGCTCGCATTTCTTCTTTGATGCTTAATTTATTACTCATCCAAACAAAAATCCACTCCAAAAACTTAACACCCAAATTACTGGTGTTAGTTGTATAAGTGCATTTATCGCTGTTTCTATATGATCAACTGTCATTTAATTTTACAAAGTCCTCTAAACATACAAACCCAACTCCTGGATTTGCTTCTTCTTCTAATTTCACTGCATCGTAGTAACATTCTACATTGCTATTATAATAGTTAATTGCAGTTCCGTCAACATCTCCTGCTGGACTTAGGTTCACTGCAACCAAAATATATCCAATAATCTCTACCATAAATCCTCCGTGCTTAAAATATCAGGTATCTTATTTGTTTCTTTGACAAAGTAGACACAATTACTATTATCTTTATCTTGTAATGGTACTGCTAGTATATGTCCAAATTTAAGTTTGGGAAAGTACCATTTTACTTCTTGATAAATGTTTACAATCTCTATTTCGGTAAATTCAGGAAGAAAACCTGTAAGTGGATTGAATACAAAGGCTTTAAAACCTCTGTCGTTCAAACTTGTTACTGGTAATACTTCTGGATCTCCTACCATTGGATCACACACTATAAGACTCCAATCTAACGGCACCTTTACTTGATTTTGTCCTACTTGTAAAATAGCCGCAGGAGCATTAAAACTTTCCAAGAATACCAAAGGAACAAAAATATAATCTGCTTCTTTTGGATTGCTGTAATCTAATACACAATATCTTATGTCTTCAATTTCTTCAGGAACCATATCTAAATCATATGTCTGATTCTCTACAGTTAATATTTTTGTCATTTATAATCCACCTTCTCTATGTGAAAGGGATATTTGGCTTCTCTATAAAACTTTTTCCTTTCAGTTAAATGTCTTTTACTAAACTTTGCACTTGAAGTTATGTCCCATATTTGTACATGATCCTTATCTTGTGCTCTACGAATTCCTCTTCCTATACTTTGTATTACCCTAACGAAACTTTTTCCCGGCTCCACAAGCACCAAGTTAAAGATGCGAGGAATGTTAATACCCACAGACGCCACTCCGTAGGTTGCAATAATAATTTTGTTATCAGTGTCACTGACTTCATCATATTCATCTTTTCTATCTTTGCTTTTCATTGATCCGCTTACAAATACAGTATCTTCTCCTAAACGTTCTACCAGTCCTTCGCCTGCTTTAATTCTATCTACTAGAACAAGTGTATTGCCACTTTCGCTAAAACGTTGAATAATAGTAGACATATAGTCTAGCCTATCTTTGTTGGTTGTGAGATAGGTTAATTCACTTTGATAATCTCTATATGTAACAGTATCTTGTAACTGTATAACATTTACATCACAGTTTGCTAGTACTCCTAGGTCTTGTAATTCATTAGCCGCCAATTTATTGACTACTTCTCCTAAACTTATTTCTAAACTTAATCGTTCGTGTTCTGCTTTGGGTATTGTACCTGTTAGCCCCCAACGTATAGGCACATTGGAAAATGGGCCAGTAAGCAGTTTCTTTAAGACATCTGCTTTTGCTTGATGCACCTCATCTACCATAACACATACAACACCCTCCGCAAAATCGTGTAACCCGTTGTCGCTCAGTCCGTCTCTGAATCTTTTTTCCAATACATTCAAACTCTGCCAAGTACATATGGTATGAGTTTTACCCAGCTCTTTTCTGTCACCGAAGTAGACTCCTACATCAAGTCCTAAGTTTATATAATCCGATTCGGTTTGCGTCACCAAATCTTTATTAGGTACTATGACTATCGTTCGACCATAAGGTTCACACATATAGCTCAGGGCCGCGGTAATTAGTGTTTTGCCTGCACCTGTTGCTATCTCCTGCAAACAATGTGGTGTTTGCAAGAATTGATTGATAACCTCTACTTGATAGTCTCGCAATACTACGGGTTCACCAGCACTTGGATGTCTTTGGGGCCAAGTCCTGTTATGGAACAACTCTTCGGTTACCAAATCAAATTTGAAATCATGTGATTCTCTCTCGTCCTCTATATCAATTGAATACCCTTCTTCTTCGAGTACGGGGAGGATATGAGGCAAACAATTTACAAAAGTTACGCCACCCATGGTAAAGAACCCTACACAACCATCCCATCTACCTAGTTTGTAAGCTGGAACATGATATGCATAAGGCAAAAAGAACTTGAGTTTTTTCTCAAGTTTACGACGAGTAGTTAAAGCCAAACCTTCAAACTTACAGTTGACTTCATCTTTGAGAATCAGTTTTGTTTTCATGTATTAATTGTATGCTCTAAATTGACATTTGTCAATAGTTAGGTAAACTAGCTTTAGCTTGAAGATTGTTAGCATGATTTTCCATTAGTTGCAGTCGCATTTTAAGTTCGCCAATCTCTTCTTTGAGCTTTTCTATTTCTTTATCTTTTGCTTGTAATTCTTCTAGTCCTCGGTAACCATATTCTGTATAACCATCTGTATTCATTTATCCGCTCACATATGTTGTGCCATTTTTAAATTTGGCATAAAAATTTTTTTGTTCATGTATTCTGCCTAATACTTCCTGTATTTCATCCATCTCTTCTTTGAGTCTTTTGGATGTCTCTCCGAGGGCTATAGCCATTCCTCTTCGGCCCGCTTTTGCTCTGAGTGCTTCTTCTATTATTTCAATATCTCTGATTGATAGGTTAAAAGTTGTATTTGGTTTAGACATTATACTCCTCCGTACTACTTATAAAAAGAGAGGACTAGTAAGATTTCTTACTAGCCCTCAAGTCCTAACTGGTGTGAGTGAGAGTGACGCAGACAGAGGAGTACACCAGTTAGTGTTTAAATGTCCTTATTGTAAGTGAGAATGGACATTTAAATTTTTTAGCCTCGTTTCATACAAGTGGACTCTGCATAACTCTTCCACTTGTTGGCATTCATTTTCTTAAGGTCGGCAATCTTGAGTACCATTCGCAAGCTCATCTCCCTTAATTTATTCTTGTTATCGACAATGTAAGTCATAAGCTCAGTTTGTTCTTCTTCACTGAACTTGTAGCTGGCAAGCATACCATCAGCTACGATTTGTTTACAACGTAGAAACTTATCTCGCATTGTATCCAATGTAAGATCCAAATAGTGACACCTGGACATAATCGCATCTAAGTGATCCTTCAGCTTACCACGTGTTCTTTCAAACTTAACATTGGTAATAAAAATGATCGAACCCTTAAAGTCAAATGTATCTGGAACACCATTATTAGCAAGTGCCCTTGATTCTGACCTCCAGCTTAGTGTTCGCTTAGGGCTACTATCAAGTGCCGCTTTAAGCAAGTTCAAACTAAGTTCATCGTACAGTACACTATCACAATCGTCTAACACTAGTACACTGCCTGACGCACTATAATCATATAGCAACTGGTAAAGTCCGATAGGTGTCGCCGCACCTTTCTCAACTCCAAAACGTCTCAAACTATCCTGGCTCAACTTCTTCATAATGCCAGCTTCTTTGAGCACCTTCTCAACTCCAAACGATTTACCAACGCCTGGAGGTCCAGTAACTACCATACCGCGAACGACCCCATCACATGCCGCATATGTCATGTCTTCTAGGATCTCAAATCGCTCCCTTAATCGTTCGATGATCTGATCATCTGTTTCTACTTGGGCGGCTTGGGTAGAAACAACACTCTCTCCATCTTCTAACATTTCAAAGTCATCTTTGTTAATAACTTTGATCCGAATGGATCGATCAGGGAATCCAGTAACTGCACTACCATCAACTGTAATGAAGTTACCGTTTTTACCTTCTTTGTATTCTTTAACTAAAGGAAACACTGCGTCCTTAATTTCTATGTTACGGTATGTACCGCTTACGATTTTAACATCTGTTGTCTGCATTGGTTCTCACTCCTTTTTAACAACTTATATATACATAATAGCATCACTACAGTATATGTCAACCTTTTTTGGTATCTTTTTTGATTATTTCCATATAATAAAGTTCATTTTCAAAAACTTCACTGGTGAATGCTCTAGTTATTTGAAGACCATTTAACCCTGTCATCACTTTAAATGTTTCAGGACTACTTCCCCAAATGTTTTCCATTAGTATAATTTTTCCATTTGTTTTAAGATGATTTTGTGCTTCTCTAAAAAATCTATGATGTATGGCCCAGTTTGTATCTTTGTATTTTCTCGGATCTGTATAGTGTTTGTTAAATGGGTCTATACAAAAGTGAGGCGGATTTCCAACAATTAAATCATACTCGCCTTCTATTCTATCGAAACAATCTGTTTGATGAAAGTACACATCTGTCAGATTATTATTTTTGATTGTTTCATTTATACTATCTTCTGCAATACCATACTTGTCAGCCAGGGATAATGTTTCAATACCAATGTCAGCATCTAGCAATCCAAATCCCCAGAATCCAGGACCGCTAAACATTTCTAATACACTTTTGGGTTTCTGGTCTCCGAGAAACATTTTAGTGACTGAGACAGCATCTTCAATTGAAGCACTGCCTCCACCATCTAAATTTTCATTGTATGCTACCTGCATTTTAATAAAAAACTGCATTAATTATTGATCTAAAACCCACTGCTTCATAATTAGGATGTACGGCTTTGTGTGGTATACGAGTATCAAATAATACCATTCTTCCAGGAACATATTCACTACAGTATTCTATATTTTTTAAATCTAGAGATTTAAAAATAGTCTGACCGTCCCAGTCTGGATCCCATTTTAAATTTGGATAAAAAAGCATACTCATTGAATTTGGCTCAATATGGTCTACATGATATCGATATAATTCTCTTCCGGTATGTAAGTTTACCCAAGCACGTTGTTGTGTTCTACTACCAATATGTAACTTTGCATGTTTCCAATTTGGATGTCTTTCAAATCCAAAGTTATCCCAGTCTTCTTTAGTCCATTGGTTACCTAATGTACTTGCACTTTTAAAGTCGGTAACTTGACTATCCCAGGATGTGGAAAAACTAAATTGACATTGATATATTGTATTCATCATTAGGGTTCTGTCATTGAAATTGAATAAATCATCAATAACAACTATTTTTAAACCATCTCTGGTATTAATAATTTCTTCTTTCATTGTTCAATCTTTATATAGTTAAATACTGTTTCTTTACAGTTTGAGAATTTACTTATATCGTGAGTTTTAACTTTACCAGTAAGTGTAACATCTTTACCTTCGATTATACCTTGTATGTCTGGCTCACGATTAAAGAAAAACTTTACAATATTTTTCTCTTTGGTTAAACAGGTTACCAAATGAATATTATATTTGGCAATAAATTTAACATCTTTAATGTATGCAGGAAAACGTAAACGTTCACCTATCTTACCAACAAATTCACTTGACTTACGATGTGTATCGAAAAAGTCATCTAGTCCTTGACGTTTTTGTAACACACGAAAACTGTTTGGTAAACTAGCAAGTACTGCAACACCAAATTTTTCAACAGTTTCGTTGCTAATGTTTTGAAGCACATTGCTTTCAAAATCGTTAATATTACTGCTGAGCTTTTTAGCAATTAATTCTTGTTTAAATTCATCTACAATTTTATTAGCTTCTGAAACTGTATCTTTACTAATAGTCATTACATCAGATACACCATCTAACATACTTAGAATTGTAGTTTTATTATCATCAATACGTTTATCAGATTCACGATCAAAATAACCATACCCACTTTTAATAAAGCCCTGTGCTTTATCAACTTCAATAGCTAGTTCTAGTACTTGTCGTGTATTGTATTGTGTTTTTTGGCGTGCCATTTTCTTATCCTCTGTTCTACTTACTCAATGATAATAACATATGTATCTAATACGTCAACCTAAAAAATAAAGGTTAAAATTGCGAATACTAAAAATAAAATGAAAATTATGTTGAAAATTTTAGCTAGTATTGTAGCTGGTAAAACTATCAAGTACCAAATGTTTTTTATGATTGTCATTGCGTCCTCTTTTTTAACTTACTCTTATATAGTAACACCAAGACGTCATACTGTCAACCTTTTTTATTGCAAATGCAAGTAAGAATTACTTGCAATAGATTTGTAGAGAGATAGGGTAAGCAGAACAAAAGCATTCGTTCTGCCGATTTTTAACTAAACAAGTCTCCTTGTTTTGTGTATCTTCTGATCGTTTCCTTTGTCATAACACCACTACACCAATTCTCTGCGGCGTCTTTAACATAGGGAAATGATTTGTCGTAATACTCAATAGTACCAATCATTTTGCCATTTTCATAAAAATTACATAATAGATATTCATCATCTATTAAACTTATTACACCACTTCTTCCGGTGTCTTTATTTTCTGATTTGTTATACCATGACATGGCAAAATCTTCGGTCATATTTTTAATCCTTAAAGTATTTTTCAATCATTTCTAAACGATCGTCAGCCGCCGCTAATTTATCAAGTTCGGCTATAATTGCTTCAGTGACATCTGAGTGTTCACCAATACCTGCTGGCATTGCTTGGTAGACTTTGATGTTTGCTTTGTGTACTGCAATTTCGCCTTCAGCTTGTTTTTTTGCGGCTTCGATTAATGCTTCTCCAACTTTCATCGGTTCTCCTATTTGGCTAGCCTTCTGCTAGCTATGTTGATATTTATTAATATCAAATTATGGCGGTCCCTACAGGATTCGAACCTGTGACCTACTGCTTAGAAGGCAGTTGCTCTATCCAGCTGAGCTAAGGAACCAATATTATAAAAAAAGGAGGTATTATCCTCCTCCTAGTAATTTTAGTTTGGCTTCTAGATCCTGGCATGCAACTGTTTCAATCTAGTAACTTAGCCTACCCTTATCTGCCCCACGGGCGCCGGTGTAGGTACCAAGTAATTCTTTATGCAACTAATTCGTAAGGTTTATTCCAGTTACCAACATTGATGTCTGTATAATGTGATCTGTGGAAGTAATCACTTTGTGCATCATCATTGTTAAAAT